>Ga0308414_1001584_pt1 | contig 14897 bp, 13 predicted proteins | sample HotsprSampleOS50_FD_205667 | JGI IMG/M metagenome (GOLD analysis project Ga0308414, IMG submission 205667) | Hot spring phototrophic mat microbial communities from Octopus Spring, Yellowstone National Park, Wyoming, United States - 20090730_OS50 ... | reverse complement strand
CGTCGCAGGGAGCAACCCGTGCTGCGATATCCTATCCGCAGCGCTTGCGGGCGCCGGCGCCGCTCAGGCCGCCATCACCTGGACCGACGGGACGGCAGCGGCGCCGTCTGGCGTGTCGGGCACCATGGGCACCGTCGCCGCGACCGGCACAGCCGACACGGGCGGGTTCCCTAACTGGCAGATCGCCGGCGGCATCGACTTCCGGCGCTCCTCCCCCTCGACCCCATATCCGGCCTATGACGGGGTGCCGAACCTTCCGGCCAGCAATGATTTCGTCGCGCCCGATACCGGCGGCTACACCTTCAGCTTCTCCTCGCCGGTCGTCGGGCTCCATGTCGCGATCATCAGCCTCGGCCGCATCAACCTCCAGACCCAGTGGACCTTCAGCCAGGCCTTCTCGCTGGTCGATGCGGGGACAGGCGACCGGGGCAACGGGCCCTTTGCGATCTTCGGCGACATGATCGGCGGGAACGAGGCGCACGGCATCATCCGCTTCAACGCGCCGGTGAGCAGCCTGACGCTGCGCTCCGTCGATGGCGAGTTCTGGTCGGGCCTCACCTTCGGCTTCGAATCGCTCGTGCCCGAACCCGGCACCTGGGCGCTGCTGATCGCGGGCTTCGGCCTCGTCGGGGCGGCAGCCCGCCGCCGGCGGAGCATGGCTGCCAGCGCCTGGCGGCCCCTTCGTCTCCAGCCGGCCGCCCGGCTTGAGGCGCGCGCGGGCCGCCCGAGGTCGGGGCAGCCTGCGCCGCTTCTTGCTCTGACCCTCGAGCGAGGCTCGGCCTGCGTGTGTCAGATGGACTGGTCAAGAGGGGGACTGGTCAAGAGGGATTGCGTGTGCGCGCCTGGCACATGCCGGCCCCGGGGCCCGGCGGCGATCCCCCGCGCGGCCGCACGGGTGCTGCCCAGGCGATCCGGTAGGCGCCGCGCGGGTCGGCCGCCGGTCGTCCGCGCTGCAACAGCTGAACCTCGCCGGTCTCGGCCATGCGCCGGGCGGCGGCGTGGACCGCTGGCAGAGCCGCGCGCCAGTCCTCGCCGCCCATCAGGCGGGCTGCGTCCGTGGGGCAGATGCTGGCCCCGACGCGCCGGCCGGCGAGCGCCCGGCGGATCGCCTCCTCCGGGCTCACCGCCGTCGCCACCAGATGAACAGGGCCGCTGCACCAACGGCGGCAAGCGCGATCCCGCTGTTGGCCGGATCCTCCCAGACGACGGCTGCAAGAAGCGCGCCGTTTGCTAGAAGCGCAAGCAGGGCGGGCAGCGGATAAAGGGGCACGCGATAGGGGCGCGCGAGGCCCGGGGCAGACCGCCGCAGGCGGATGAGGGTGGCAACGAGCGCGATTTCGATGAGGATCCGAAGCGGCGCGTTGATTGCAACGATTGCAAGATAGGCCCCCGAGGCGGCGAGCCCGCCCGCACCGAGCGCCGTCAGCGCAAGCGCAATCCGCGGCGCGCCGCCTTCGGCCACCCGCGCCAGCGCGGCTGGAAGCGCGCCGTCGCGCGCCATCGCGAAGGCGCCGCGGCTGTGGGTCATGAGGCGCAGGTTGACCGAGGCGGCAACCGAGAGGACCCCGAAGGCGGCCACCGCGACCCCGCCCGCCTCCCCGAAGGCCCTGGCCGCGCCTTCAGCGAGCGCCAGCGGCGAGGCGGCCATCTCCCCGACCGTCAGCACCCGGAGGAGGGCGAAGTTGATGAGGATGTAGAGCCCGGCGACGAGCGCCAGCCCGCCGAAGACGGAGCGGGCGACGGCCTGCTCCGGCCGGCGCAGCTCCTCGCCGACGTAGATCGGCGTCTGGTAGCCGGTGTAGGTGTTGTGGATCGCCCGCATGGCAAGCGCGAAGCCCGCAAGTCCCAGGGCCTCCCCCGCCGGCCCGCCGGGCTCCGCGGGCGGTGCGGCCGGCGCGGCCAGGAGGCCGAGGAGGATCGCGGCCAGCGCCAGGCCCTTGGCGCCGCACAGCAGCGTCTGGAGCGCGCCGTTCGTGCGCGTGCCCTGCCAGTTGAGCACGAAGGCGGCAGCGATGAGTGCTGCGGCCAGAAGCCCGAGCGGCCGGTCCTCGAGAAGCCCCGCGCGCTTCAGGAACTCGCCGCAGGCAACGGCGAGGAAGGCGAGCGTCGACATGCCGTTGAACCAGTCCGCCCAGCCGACGAGCGCGCCGGTGCGCGCGCCGAAGGCATGGGCGACGAGCGCATAGGGCCCGCCGGCGCGCGGGAGACTTGCGCCGAGCTCGACGACGATGGTGGCGTTGAGGAAGGCCATCAGCCCGCCGATCACCCAGAGCGCGAGGATCAGTGTCGGGTCGCCGATCGCGCCCGCCACCACCCCGGGCTGGCGGAGGATGCCGGCGCCGATGACGCCGCCGACGACGGTTGCAAGCCCGAAGCCGAGCCCGAGCACGCGGAGGAGCCGGCCCGCGGGGCGCGGCGCGGCCGGGCCGGAGCCGGTCAGGCCCGGGTCCCGCGCCGGGTGGCGAGGATGTCGGCAGCGCGCAAGACCGCTGCTTCGACCCTCGGCGTCGTGCCGCAGCGGCAGATGTTGGTGATCGCCGCGCCGATCTCCGCCCGGGTGGGCCGCGGGTTCGACTGCAGGAGCGCGGCGGCGGCCATGATCATGCCCGACTGGCAGTAGCCGCACTGCGGCACCTGGAGCTCGATGAAGGCCTGCTGCACCGGGTGGGAGCGGTCGTCTGACAGGCCCTCGATGGTTGTGACGAAACTGCCCTCGAGCGCCCCGATGGCGACCTGGCAGGAGCGCACGGCCGCACCGTCAACGAGGACCGTGCACGCGCCGCACAGCCCCGCGCCGCAGCCATATTTGGTGCCGGTCAGGTTCGAGGCGTCGCGCAGTGCCCAGAGAAGTGGCGTATCCGGCGCAAGCTCGTACTGGACGGGGTTGCCGTTCACTGTGAAGCGGGTCATGGCCTCGCCATAGCAGAGCCGAGACGGAGGGACAGATGGCAACCGCGGCCCGGACGGAGGACGGCCACAAGGCTTTCGAGAGCTTCACGCTCACGGCAAGCGAGGGGATCGCGCATCTCCAGCTCTGCCGGCCGGAGGCGCTCAACACCATGCACGAGCCCTTCTGGCGCGAGCTCCCGCAGGCCTTCGCCGAGATCGATCGGGATCCGACCGTGCGCGCGGTCGTCATCTCCTCGACCGGCCGGCACTTCACCGCCGGGCTCGACCTCAAATGGGCCGGCGCGATGCTGGGCGACAGCCATCCCGACCCGGGCCGCGCCCGCGAGCAGTTCCGCCGCAAGGTGAAAGCAATGCAGGAGACCTTCTCGGCGGTCGACCGCTGCCGGGTGCCGGTCATCGCAGCCGTCCACGGCGGCTGCATCGGCGGCGGTGTGGATTTCGTGACTGCCTGCGACATCCGCGTCGGCACAGAGGACTGTTTCTTCACCCTCCAGGAAGTGAACATCGCCATCGTTGCCGACGTGGGCACGCTGCAGCGCATCCCCTATCTCCTGCCGCAGGGGCTGGTGCGCGAGCTGGCGTTCACCGGCCGGCGCTTCCCGGCCGAGGAAGCCTGCCGTTTCGGCTTCATCAGCCGCGTGCTGCCCGACCGCGAGGCGGCCATCGCTGCGGCCTTCGGCATTGCGCGGGAGATCGCCACCAAGAGCCCGCTTGCCATCACCGGCATCAAGCAGGTGCTGAACGCCGGGCGGGATCTTTCGATCGAGCAGGGCCTCGAATATGTGGCCACTTGGAATGCCGCGATGCTCCAGGGGGAGGACATGCGGAAGGCCGTGCTCGCCCAGATGAACAGGACGACGGCCGCTTACGACGACCTCGGCCGCTGAAGGCCGGACGCGGTGCGAGGCCCTCTCGGCCCCCGCCTGCGGCGTGGCCGCGGGGCGCGTGCCGGCCCGCCCGGGCCGGGGGGTGCGGGGCAGGGTCTCGGGGCCGCGGGAGCCCCCGGGCACCATGCACCGTCGGCTGCGCGCAAGCGAAGGACGGCGTGACCAGCCCGGGCCTTCGGGCGACTCCGAACGCCGAGGGGTCTCGGGACGCCGCTTGCAGCCCGCCCGGGGATCTCAGGCCGCGGCGTGCGGCGCGCCGGAGACGTGTGGGCCAGCCGCCTCGTTCGGCTGCGCCCGGCCAAGGCGAAGGGCGGGCGCGCTGCCACGGCCCAGGCTGGGGCGGACGGCGTGCGCTGCCACGGTCCCGGCCGGGGGCGGCGCAGGCGGCACCCGGCGCGCCGACGGTCGCGCATCGGCTCCCTGCCGAGGACCATGCCGATCGCCGCGAGAGCCGCAAGGGCCGCGCGTCTGGGAAGGGCCGCGTGTCTGGGATGGCGCGTCTGCTGCAGCGGGGCGGCCCCGGACCATCGCCCGCTCGGCCTGCAGGGCCTGGTGCCCATGGTCGCAGATGCGCACCATGCGCTTGTGGCGCGGCGGGCGCTGTGCTTTAGCCTTCTCTCATGTTCAAGCATCCCACGCGCTTTTGCGGCGTGGCCGGCCGGATGCGGGCAGTCGCCTGCGCGCTCCTTCTCAGCCTCGCCCCGGCCGCTGCTGCGGAGCCGGCGCCCGCGCCCGGGTCGGCTGCGGCCGCTGCGTCTGCCCCTGTCGCGGCCGGGCCGGTCCCGGCCGCGGCTGAACCGGCTGCCGTGGAGGCGTTTACGCATCTCCGGCCCGAGCCGGGCATCGGCCAGCCGAGCCCGCGCGGCATCGACCTCCAGCCGCAAGTGACCGCCATCGGCGCCGAGGCGGCCTGGATGGTGCACAACATCCTGAACCCGGTGATGATCGGGATCTCGCTCCTCGTGCTCGCGCTCCTCCTCTGGGTGGTGGTGCGCTACCGGGCCGCCGCCAACCCGGTGCCCGCGACCTTCACCCACAACTACAAGCTCGAGTTCGTCTGGACGCTTGTTCCCGCGCTCATTCTTGTGTTCATCGCGTTCCCGAGCTTCCGGCTGCTCGCCAACCAATACTCGCCCCCGAAGGCAGACCTTATCATCAAGGCGACTGGCTACCAGTGGTACTGGAACTACGAGTATCAGGACTATGGCGACGTGAGCTTCGATGCCCTGCCGGCGACGCGCGAGGTGGCCGAGGCGCGCGGCGCCCCCTACCTTCTCGAGACCGACAACCGCCTCGTCATTCCTGCGGGCAAGACGGTGAAGCTGCTCGTGACCGCCGCCGACGTCCTGCACAGCTGGGCCCTTCCGGCCTTCTGGGTGAAGATGGACGCGGTTCCCGGCCGCATCAACGAGACCTGGTTCAAGGTCGACCGGCCGGGCGTCTATTACGGCCAGTGCTCCGAACTCTGCGGCACGAAGCACGGCTTCATGCCGATCACCGTCGAGGTGGTGCCGGAGGCCGAGTTCCTGCGCTGGATGCGCCGGCTCCAGGCCGAGCAGGGGATCGAGCCGACCGGGCCGGGGATCGTGCCTGCCTCGGCGGGTATCGCCGGGGCGGCGGCAGGCGCGGAGACGGAGGCGGCCTGACACCCGCGCGGGTGGGCGGCCGGCAGGGTCGGGGGCGCAGGCCGGTCGGACTGGCCGGCGCCGGGGTCGGCCCCGGGCCTTCCGCGGCGGTCCGCAAGGATCACGGCTGCCCGGATCGCAAAGGGGGTCGGCCGGGGCAGGGCTGCGGGGCCGGTCGAGCCAAGGCGGCCAGCCGACGCCCGGGGGTCGGCCGGCACGGCGCGGCGGCCTTGCGCCTGGGATGCGGCGTCCGGCCGGCCAAGCCGGCGGCGGCGGTGCGGACGCGAAGGGCCCGGCCGGCTCGTGGGCGGCAGCCTCGGTGGCGCGGGCGGGCCGGGTCGGGGACGACCGACGGCAACGAGACGGACGGGGCCGAGGCAAACCGGGGCGAGGCGGACCGGGGCGAGACGGACCGGGGCGAGACGGAGCAGGAAGGGGATCGGAAAGATGGCAACGGTTGCAGACAGGTTCGTCCCCCACGGCGAGGCGCATCCCGAGGGCAGCACGGAGCATCGCCTCGGCTTCGTCGAGCGCTGGTTCTTCTCGACCAACCACAAGGACATCGGCACGCTCTATCTCATCTTCGCGCTTGTCGCGGGGATCGTGGGCGGCGTGCTCTCCGGCTTCATGCGCTGGGAGCTGGCCGAGCCCGGGATGCAGGTGCTGACGATGTTCACCGAAGGAAACATCGACGGCGCCTACCACATGTGGAACGTCTTCATCACCGCCCACGGCCTCATCATGGTCTTCTTCATGGTGATGCCGGCGCTGATCGGCGGCTTCGGCAACTGGTTCGTGCCCATCATGATCGGCGCTCCGGACATGGCCTTCCCGCGGATGAACAACATCAGCTTCTGGCTGACCGTCGGGGCCTTCCTGCTGTTGTGCGCCTCAATGTTCGTCCCCGGCGTGCCGGGCTTCAACGGCGCCGGCACGGGCTGGACGGTCTACCCGCCGCTCGCCACCGCCGGCCACCCGGGACCGGCGGTCGACCTCGCCATCTTCTCCCTGCACCTGGCCGGCGCGGCGTCGATCCTGGGGGCCATCAACTTCATCACCACCATCTTCAACATGCGTGCACCTGGCATGACGCTGCACCGCATGCCGCTGTTCGTCTGGTCGATCCTGGTGACAGCCTTCCTGCTCCTCCTGTCGCTTCCCGTGCTGGCCGGCGCCATCACCATGCTGCTCACCGACCGCAACTTCGGCACCACCTTCTTCGACCCGGCCGGCGGCGGCGACCCGATCCTCTACCAGCACCTGTTCTGGTTCTTCGGCCACCCGGAGGTCTACATCATGATCCTTCCGGCCTTCGGGATCATCAGCCAGATCGTTGCCACCTTCAGCCGCAAGCCCGTGTTCGGCTATCTCGCCATGGCCTACGCGATGGTGGCGATCGGCTTCATCGGCTTCATTGTCTGGGCGCACCACATGTTCACGGCGGGGCTGTCGGTGAACACCAAGATGTATTTCACGGCCGCCACCATGATCATCGCTGTGCCCACCGGGATCAAGATCTTCTCCTGGATCGCCACCATGTGGGGAGGTTCGCTCCGGTTCGACACGCCGATGCTCTGGGCGATCGGCTTCATCTTCATGTTCACGATCGGCGGCGTCACCGGCGTGCTGCTCGCCAACGGCGGGCTCACCACCTACATGCACGACACCTACTATGTCGTGGCGCATTTCCACTATGTGCTGTCGCTCGGTGCCGTGTTCGCCATCTTCGCGGCCATGAGCTACTGGTGGGGCAAGATGACCGGCCGCGAGCTGAACGAGACCCTGGGCAAGATCCACTTCTGGCTGTTCTTCATCGGGGTCAATATCATCTTCTTCCCGATGCACTTCCTCGGCCAGCAGGGAATGCCGCGGCGGATTCCGGACTATCCGGAGGCCTACCAGTACTGGAACGAGATCGCCTTCTACGGCTATGTCGTGATGGCGGCGGGGTTCCTCGTGTTCCTCGTAAACCATGCCTGGTCGCTGCGCGCTGGCCCGCGCGCGGCGGCGAACCCCTGGGGGCCGGGCGCCACCACGCTCGAGTGGACCCTCTCCTCCCCGCCGCCGTTCCACCAGTTCGAGACCGTGCCCGACCTGAGGCGTGCCCCGGCCCATGCCCACTGAGGCCGCCACATGTCCGACCGCCGTCGCCCCGGGCGCAGGCCGCGCCGGGGCTGGAGCGGCCGAGGGCGTGTGCCCCTCGATCGGATCGGACTGGACGGACTGGGTCCGGCTCCTGAAGCCGCGGGTCATGTCCTTGGCCGTCTTCACGGCCGCCTGCGGCCTTGTCCTGGCACCCGAGCGCATGCCCCCCCTGCTCGCGCTGGCCGCCATCCTCGCGATCGCCGTCGGGGCGGGGGCGGCCGGTGCGCTCAACCAGGTGATCGAGGCCGAGGTCGACGCCCGCATGGCGCGCACCGCTGCCCGCCCGCTTCCCGCCGGCCGCATCGCCCGGGACGAGGCGCTCGCCTTCGCGCTCCTCCTGGCCTGCGGGTCGGTCACGGTCCTCGCGCTCGCTGCCAACCTGCTCGCCGCCGGCCTTCTCGCTGTCTCGATCCTTGCCTATGCGCTCGTCTACACGCTGTGGCTGAAGCCGCGGACGCCGCAGAACATTGTCATCGGCGGGGCCGCAGGCGCCTTCCCGCCCGTCATCGGCTGGGCGGCAGCCGCAGGCGAAGTCGGCCTCCTGCCGCTCCTCCTCTTCCTCATCATCCTCCTCTGGACTCCGCCGCACTTCTGGGCGCTCGCCATGCGCGTGCGCGCCGACTATGCCCGGGCCGGAATCCCGATGCTTCCCGTCACCCACGGTCTTGAGGCGACGCGCCGGCAGATCCTGGCCTACGCCGTCCTCCTGGCAGCAGCGGGCCCCCTGCCCTTCCTCCTTGGCCTCGCCGGGCCGCTCTACGGCATCTCCGCGCTCGCGCTCGGCCTTGCCTTCCTTGCCCTTGCCGTGCCGGTTGCCCGGAACCGGGGGGAGGAGCCCACGGCCCTCCAGCCGGAGAAGCGCCTGTTCGCCTTCTCCATCCTCTACCTGTTCCTGCTGTTCGCAAGCCTTGTCACAGACGCGCTGGTGGGCGCCCGATGAGATCCTGGTCACCTGAGGAGGACGAGGCCCGGGCCCGGCGCCGGCGTCGCAACCTGGTGATCGGGCTGGCCCTCGGCGCGCTCGCCGCGCTATTCTACGGCATCACGATTTCGCGGATGAGCCTGTGACCCCCCTGCCCTCCCCGCACGCGCCGCTGCGCACGGCCCTTCTGGCCGGAGGGCTTGCCCTTGCCATGGCAGGCCTCGCCTATGCCAGCGTCCCGCTGTACCGCCTCTTCTGCCAGGTGACCGGCTTTGGCGGCACGACCCGGGTGGCCGAGGCGGCAGCGCCGGTTGCAGCAACCGCCGTTCCCATCCGCGTGCGCCTGGACGGCAACGTCCGGCAGATGCCCTGGCAGTTCCGGCCGACCGAGCGCGCGCACACGCTCAAGGTCGGGGAGCGGCGCATCGCCTGGTACCGGGCCACCAACCTCACCGACCGGCCGGTGACCGGCACCGCCACCTACAACGTCTCGCCGGCCGCCGCCGGGCGCTATTTCGTCAAGATCCAGTGCTTCTGCTTCAACGAGCAGACGCTGATGCCCGGCGAGACCGTCGATATGCCGGTCGTCTTCTACGTGGACCCGGCAATCCTTGAGGATCCCGACGCCTCGCGGATCTCCGAGATCACGCTTTCCTACACCTTCTTCCCCGTCGACAGCCCGCGGCAGCCCCCGGCCATTCGGGCAACCGCCGGGCCGATTGCGGCCGCACGCCGCTAGGCGGCCAAGGCCAGACGCCAAAGGGGCAGGGACCGCACATGGCATCAGGCAAGACCCACGATTTCCACATCCTGCCGCCGAGCCACTGGCCGCTCACCGGCACGGTGGCCGCCGTCTCAATGTTCTTCGGCCTCGTCTTCTGGATGCACGATGCGGCTTGGGGGCAATGGGTCTTCCTTGCCGGACTGGCAGGTGTGCTTGTCACCATGTTCGGCTGGTGGTCGGATGTCCGGACCGAGGCGAACAGCGGCCATCACACCCCGGTCGTCCAGCTGCACCACCGGTATGGCATGATCCTTTTCATTGCCTCGGAGGTGATGTTCTTCGTCGCCTGGTTCTGGGCCTTCTTCAACGCCGCCCTGTTCCCACCGGCGCAGATCGGGGGGGAATGGCCGCCGGAGGGAATCGAGCCGCTCGACCCGTTCGTCTATCCGCTCCTCAACACCCTCATCCTCCTCTGTTCGGGAACAACCATCACCTGGGCGCATCACGCCCTCATCCACAACGACCGCCGGGGGCTGAAGCAGGGCCTTTGGCTGACGATCGCGCTCGGCATCCTGTTCACGGCGCTCCAGGCCTATGAATATTCCCACGCGAGCTTCGGCCTGTCAGGCCACATCTACGGCGCGACCTTCTTCATGGCCACGGGCTTTCATGGCTTCCATGTGATTGTCGGCACCCTGTTCCTGATGGTGTGCCTCTGGCGCGTCTATCTCGGCGATTTCACGCCGAAGCAGCATTTCGGCTTCGAGGCGGCCGCCTGGTATTGGCATTTCGTCGATGTCGTCTGGCTGTTCCTCTTTCTCTCCATCTACATCTGGGGCTCGGACTTCGGCCGGGCAGCGGCCCCCTATTTCGGTTGAGGCGCCGGGGCGCAAAGCTCGGGGGCAGCCCCGGCGGCGGGGCCTGCCGGTTGTGCCGACCGCCATGGTCGCCCTCATGCTCCCGGTCCTCCTCGGCCTCGGGATCTGGCAGCTGGCGCGCGCGCAGGAGAAGGATGCCCTCCTCGATGCGCTTGCACGCCATGCGACGCTGCCGCCCCTCGAGCTTCAGGCCCTACCGCTGCCGGACGCGCGGCCCGACCTCCACTTCCGACGGGTCCGCCTGAGGCCCGACTGCCCGGCGCAGGCCGGCATCGCCCGCGCCGGCCGGAGCCGGGACGACACGCCGGGCTATGTCCTCCTGCTGCGCTGCCGGGCCGGCGGCACGCTGCTGCTCGTGAGCGCTGGATGGCAGCGGCGGCCGAACCCGGCGACCGCCCCGGCGCTCGCCGGCCGAACCCTCGAGGGGCTTCTGGTGCCCGCAGGGCGGGAGGCGCCCTGGCTCCTCGTGCCGCGGGAGGGTCTCTTCGGCCTTGCGCCGAGCGCTCCTCCGGGACCGGAGACCATCCCCAACCGCCACCGGGCCTATGCGCTGCAGTGGTTCAGCTTTGCCGGCATCCTCCTTGCCGTCTACGGCCTGTGGGTGCGGCGCTGGCGCGAGCCGCTTGAGACGCCGGCCCCCGAAGCCTAACGGCAGCCGATGGACTATGTGAGCACCCGCGGGTCTGCCCCCCGGCTCGACTTTCGTGGGGCGACCCTTGCCGGTCTCGCCGAGGACGGCGGCCTCTACATGCCCGCGCGCTGGCCCCGGATCACGCCGGACGAGCTGCGGGCGCTGCGCGGCCTCTCCTATGCCGAGACGGCGGCCCGGGTGCTGCAGCCGTTCGTTGGGGATGCGGTCCCGCCGCGCGCCTTTGCCCGCCTGGTGGCGGAAAGCTACGCCGGCTTCTCGCATCCGGCCGTCGCCCCGCTGGTCCAGCTCGACCACCGGCACTGGCTGCTCGAGCTCCACCACGGGCCGACGCTTGCCTTCAAGGACATCGCGCTCCAGCTCCTCGGGCGCCTGTTCGAGCGCTTCATCGGCGAGACGGGGGCGCCCGTCACAATCCTCGGCGCCACCAGCGGCGATACCGGCTCGGCCGCCATTGCCGCTGTTGCCGGCCGGCCCGGCATGCGGATCGTCATGCTTCATCCCGACGGGCGGATCAGCGACGTCCAGCGCCGGCAGATGACGACGGTGACAGCGCCCAACGTCACCAACGTTGCGGTCGACGGAAGCTTCGACGACGCCCAGGCGCTCGTCAAGGCGCTGTTCGCCGACCCCGGGTTCCGAACCGAGATGCGCCTGTCGGCGGTCAACAGCATCAACTGGGCCCGGCTGATGGCGCAGAGCGTCTACTACGTCTATGCGGCCGTCCGCCTCGGCGCGCCGGAGGTCGAGGTCTCCTTCTCCGTTCCCACCGGCAATTTCGGGGACGTCTTCGCCGGCTATGTTGCCCACGCCATGGGCCTGCCGGTCCGCCGCCTGATCGTCGCGACCAACGAGAACGATATCGTCGCCCGCGCCCTCGGCCGCGGGGACTATTCGCGCGGGGCCGTGGTTCAGACCGACTCGCCCGCAATGGACATCCAGGTCGCAAGCAATTTCGAGCGGCTTCTCTTCGAGCTTTCGGGGCGCAGCGGCCGGCGGACCGCCGCCTGGATGGCGACCTTCGAGCGGACCGGCCGGCTCGACCTCGACCCGGAGGTGATGGCCCGGGCCCGGAGCCTGTTCACCGGTGTGCGCGTCGACCGGGAAGCCATGCAGCAGATGATCGCCTGGGCCCGGGCGGAGACCGGCCGGATGATCGATCCGCACACGGCAATCGGGCTTGCCGCTGCAAGGACCGCGGAGACCGCTGACGGGCCGGTCGTCACCCTTGCAACCGCGCATCCGGCCAAGTTTCCCGATGCCGTCGCCCGCGCCTGCGGCGAGCGGCCGGAGCTTCCGCCCCGGCTGGCCGGTCTCCTCGCCCGTCCCGAGCGCTTCGTGCGCCTGCCAGCCGACGCCGGGGCGCTGAAGGCGCACATGCGCGCGCTGGCGCCCGCTGGGCGGAGGGCGGCATGACCGCGTCCCGCCGCCGCGCGACCGCCCGCGCGCCGGATGGCTCCTCGGTCCCCGGGCTGCGGCAGACCCGGCTCGCCTCTGGCCTCACGCTTGTCACCTGGCCGCTCCCCGGCGCTGCCACCGCCGCCGTGGCGCTCGCCGCCCCCGTGGGCGCCCGCCACGAGGCGGAGGCCGAGCATGGCCTCGCCCATCTCTTCGAGCATATGCTGTTCAAGGGCACCGAGCGCCGGCCGGCCCGCGCGATCGCCGAGGAAATCGAGGATGTGGGCGGCGATCTCAACGCCTGGACGTCGCGCGAGATGACGATGCTCCACGCCCGGGTGCTCGCCGAGGACCTCCCGCGCGCGCTCGACATCCTCGCCGACCTCGTGACTGCCCCGCGGTTCGACCCGGCGGATCTCGAACTCGAGCGGGGCGTGATCCTCTCCGAGATCGGCGATTCGCGCGACAATCCGGAGGACGTGGCCTTCGATCTCGCCCAGGCGCTTGCCTTCCCCGGCCAGCCGCTCGGCCGGCCGATCCTCGGGACGCCGGAGAGCGTGGCGGCGCTCGGCACCGATGCGCTCCACCGCTGGCGGGCGCGCCACTGGCAGCCCGAGGGCGCGGTCCTCGCCGTTGCCGGCGCCGTCGACCACGCGCGGATCGCACAGCAGTGCGAGGCGCTGTTCCCGGCCCGGCCGTCCCCGGCCCGGCGCGCGGCGGTGCCTGCCGCCGCCTTCCGCGCCGGCGCGGGGCACGACAAGCGCCGCACGGAGCAGCAGGTAACGGTCCTTGCCTTTCCCGCGCCCGGGCTCCACGCGCCCGACCGGCGCGCGGCGGCCCTGTTCGCCTCGGCGCTTGGCGGCGGCATGTCCTCGCGCCTGTTCCAGGAGATCCGCGAGGCGCGCGGCCTTGCCTATGCCGTCGATGCCAGCCACGCCATGCACGCGGACTGCGGCCTCCTCCTGCTTCACGCCGCCACCCGCCCGGCGGATGCGGCCGAGGTGGCCGCCCGGATGCGCGCCATCGGCTGGGCGGCTGCATCCGACCTGTCCGAGGCGGAGCTCGCCCGGGCGCGGGCCCAGGCGCGCGCCGGACTGCTCATGGGCCTCGAGGGATGCGCGGGTGCCGCCGACTGGGCGGCGCGTACCGTCCTCCTCTACGGCCGGGTCCTTGCCCCGGCAGAGGCGATCGCCGAGCTTGAGGCAGTGACGCTTGACGAGGTGCGCCGGGCGGGCGAGGCCATGCTCTCCGCCCCGCCGGTCCTTGCAACCGTTGGCCCGCGCGCCCTGCCTGCGCGCCTTGCGGCATGAGCGGGGCCGGCCCGCCGGCCGCACCCGAGCTTCTGATCGCCGAGCCCGCCGCCGACTATGCCCTGATCGACACCGGCCACGGGCGAAAGCTTGAACGCTGCGGCCCGTTCCGGTTCGTCCGGCCGGAGCCGCAGGCCATGTGGGCCCCGGCGCAGGACGACTGGACCTGCGACGGCACCTTCGCCGGGGCAGAGGAGGAGGAGGGGGGCGGCCGCTGGCGGCTTGCCCCGCGCGTGCCTGAGAGCTGGGAGATCGGGCTTGCCGGCCTCCGCGTCCACGCCCTGTGCACGCCCTTTCGCCATCTCGGCTTCTTCCCGGACATGGCGCCGCACTGGGCGCGCCTCGCCGAGGCCCTGGCGCCCCGCCGCGGCGACGGCAGTGCGCCTGCCTTCTTGAACCTGTTCGGCTATTCAGGCCTCGCCACGCTGGTTGCCGCCCGCGCGGGCGCGCGCGTCGTCCATGTGGATGCCAGCCGCAAGGCCCTGGCCCTTGCCCGCCGCAACGCCGCCCTCTCCGGCCTCGCCGAGGCGCCCATCCGCTGGATCCTCGACGATGCCCGCGCCTTTGCTGCCCGCGAGGGGCGCCGCGGCCGATGCTACGAGGCGATCTTCCTCGACCCGCCGAAATACGGCCGCGGGCCGTCGGGAGAGACCTGGCGTCTTGAGACCGACCTCGGCCCGCTTCTTGCCGACTGCGCCCGCCTCCTCTCGGACGAGGCCCGCCTTCTGGTCATGACCACCTATGCCGTCCGCCTGTCGGCCGTGGCGCTCGGCCGCCTCCTCGCCGAGGCGCTGGCCTGTCGCGGCGGCGCGATCGCCTTCGGCGAGACCCTCCAGCGCGAGGAGGCCTCCGGGCGGCTCCTGCCCTGCGCCATCTTCGCCCGCTGGACCCCATGAGGCTTCCGCCTGGGCCCGCCGGGCGCGGGCCGGGGAAGCGGCCGCCTCTCGCGACGGCCACGGGTTCATGGCACAGACATGCCGGCAAGGCTGAGGAGAGGCCATGCGAATCATCACCGCCGCCCTTGCGCCGCTTGCCCTCGGGCTTGCGGCCGCCGGGCTTGCCGCCGCAGCGCCCGCCGCCGCACAGATCCGCATCCTCGAGAACAGCCCGCAGCCGGTCAACCCGCTTGCCCTTCCCGCTGTGCCGGACCTCGTCCGCGAAAAGGCCGCACCGCGCATTGCCGTCCTCCAGGACCGGGGCGAGGAGCGCTACGGCGACGAGCTCTACCGCCCTTATTCCGGCCAGGCCGGCAAGGATGTCGTGTGGGTGCCGACCCCGGAGAGTCTCGTCTCGGCCATGCTCGAGACCGCCGGCGTGACGCCGCGCGACTTCGTGGTGGACCTCGGCTCGGGGGACGGGCGGATCGCGATTGCCGCGGCGCGCCAGTTCGGCGCCCGGGCACACGGCATCGAATATAATCCCAACATGGTGGCACTCGCCCGGCGCCTG
>Ga0308414_1001582_pt1 | contig 14903 bp, 11 predicted proteins | sample HotsprSampleOS50_FD_205667 | JGI IMG/M metagenome (GOLD analysis project Ga0308414, IMG submission 205667) | Hot spring phototrophic mat microbial communities from Octopus Spring, Yellowstone National Park, Wyoming, United States - 20090730_OS50 ... | reverse complement strand
AAACGACCCCGGGTTGGCGAAGATTGGAAAAGTATGCCGTGCGATGTGGCGGCGGCTACAACCATCGACTTGGTCTCGACCGGGCCATTTTGATCAAGGACAACCACCTGGCATGGTTGGCTGAGGAGTTAAATTGCTCTCTAGAACATGCGACGAAAATGGCCATCCGTCGTGCCCGAGAATACCATCACGGCGCGGTAGGCCGGGACATTCAAGGCCCAGCCGATGCGATTCTCGAAATCGAGGTTGATTCGTTATCACAATTGGAGGCCGTCCTTGGCGAGTATCCGGATATTGTCCTCCTCGACAATATGTCGCCCGCAGAGCTTAGACAAGCCGTCAGGCTCCGTAATCAGATCGCACCTCAGGTCGAGTTGGAGGCATCCGGTGGCGTTACTCTGGAAAATGTCCGTGAAATTGCTGAGACAGGGGTTGATCGCATCAGTGTTGGAGCATTGACGCATGCGGCACCCTGGTTGGATATTGCCCTCGACTGGGAGCTTACCAGACCTGGTGCCTCTGCCTAGAACTCATATCGCTCAAGATTTTTCCGTAGTCAGAAGGATGCCAGCTCTTACTGGTCTTGAAAAGGTCGGTAGCGACTGGATGTCGCTTTTGTAGCGAAAGACCCGGCCTCCCCGCCGGGTCTTTTCCGCAAACGCTTCAGAGTCCGTGCCTCCTTGCGACGGCTGATATCACTCCGTAACACCGACTAGAGGCTCAACCTGTAGTTTCCGGTTCGAGTTCTCCCGGGAGTGAGTTCGCCTTTTCCATGAGCGAATCGGCTCGTGCCTTGATCTGGGCCTTATCCGCACCCTGGCGACACATATCGAGAAGCTCGTTGGTGCCCTGGACGATCTCTTTATAGGTCGCTTCGAACTCTCCGAGCGAAACATGTTCGTACTGAGCGAGACCCGCCCGCATGTTTTCCAGCACCCCGACGGCCTCGTCCTTGCTGAGGTTAGGAACCTTCTTTAGCGTATGAACGGCCAGGTTCTTAATGTATTGGGCATGGGAGAGCGGATTCTTGGAATCGTCTTTCTTCGGTGGTGGCCCACCGCCCCAGCACCCGTTCATGGCCAGAATGCCGATCAACAATAGCCCCAAAAGACATTTAGTCACAGCAGGAGAGACCTTCATAAGCACCTCACCTTTCCTGGTTGGTTCTGATGGTTATTGATTGCTGCCATAGCGGCATCAAGGCTGCGAAACGGCTTCATTTCCGCGAGAGCTTAACAGAGCACCCCAAGTTGCCACGTCAACCGACTCTGAGACGAATCTCACGGAACCGTCGGCCATCCCCACGTTGACGCCGCCGGGGTGGTAGCTGCGGGCAGCGATTCGGGCATCCCACGCATTTGTGGGCGTGGCACAACGCAAGCGGCGATCATTTCCCGGGGCGTTGCAATACCCCTCGATAAGATCACGATAATTGTCGTCAAGGGCATTGGCGTTCGGAGTAAGACTGCCATTCGGCAAAGAGCTGTTTACCCCGCCGCCGAAAGCGACACCCGAGACATGCCCCCACGCCCCGCGGGCATCTCCCGTATTAGGAGATGTGCAGACCTCCGCGATGGCTACCGTATTCGATGATCCGTCGAGAATTGACTCGATCTTCGCTCCCCATTGGACCCATGTATTGAACACGCCCCGTCGGCTCATGTCCGTGTAACCGTCCACGTCCGACATATAACGGCGGGCACTACAATTGGCCACATAATTGCCCTTGGCAAATTCCTGGCCCGTTGTGCGAATGAAGGTTCGGTTATCATTGGCGTCAGATGGACACATCAGGGCGGGGATCAAGGTTTTTACGACTCCCTGATTTACCGGAGCAATGCACGGTTGCTTGAAATCATACTGGGCGTGCAGCGGTTGTTGCTCCAACTGCGGCAATAACATCGTGATCCAGGTGGCCCCCCAGGTGTCGAGCGTGTTTCGTGGCTGCTTTCCTGCCATGGCCGCGGTGTCCAGGGCACGGTAGGGGAAGCCTGCCCCGGTGCATCCCAGCGCAGCCGGAGGGAACTGTTTATTAATATCGTGATAGTTATGGAGTGCCAAAACGACCTGCTTGACATTATTGGTGCACTGGCTTCGTCGAGCAGCTTCTCTTGCGGCTTGAACCGCCGGGAGGAGAAGCGCAATCAGAATCCCAATGATCGCAATGACCACCAAAAGCTCAACCAGCGTGAAACCGCGACGCGATTGGAACACAGATTTTCTCATGACGATTGCCTCCGAAAAGGAACCCAAGCTGACCTCAGCCAAAAAAGATAAACGCGACTGTCTCTTGCTGTTTGAATTAAAGCAAGAGTGTATAATCGTTACCAGGCAAAAATGCGTATTTTTTCTTAGATTTTGCGTCACCTGGGCTAGCCACGGACTGGGGAAAGGCCTGCTGTCACTTTCCGCCCGTGGATAATACAGCGAGGCCGTTTGTTGAGCGTAGTCCGGTGTTGTATCAACCTGCTTGAAGATACCTTTGAAAGACCCATGGCAAACACCCGAAAAAGTGGTCGTGCAAACATGCATCGCGTGACGCGCTTACGGAAACACCGTTTGCCGCGGGTTGCGCTCTTGATCGAGACATCCAACGAGTACGGGCGGCGATTGCTTCTTGGGATTCGCGATTACGTTCGGGAACATGAGCCATGGTCATTTCAACTGGGAGAACAGGCGCGTGGACACACTGTGCCCCCCTGGCTTTCGAAGTGGCAAGGCGAGGGGATCATTGCCCGAATCGATAACGCAAGCATCGAGCAGGCGGTCGTTCGGGTTGGGGTACCGGTTGTGAACGTGAGTGCCTCTGGATTCGGCACCAATGTACCAACGGTAATTAGCGACAGTGAAGCAATTGCCAGGGCTGCTGCGGACCATCTTTTGGAGTGCGGCTTCACGCAGTTTGGCTATTGCGGCGATCCGCGTTTTGCATGGTCGCAAAGCCATGAAAAACACTTTGTCCAGTATCTGCAAGAACAGGGCTATCCGTGCCTTTGTTTTGCAGGCTCAAAATCGGCCGCGGGGCACTGGGGACGGGCATTGGAGGAGCTTATCGGTTGGGTGACTCATCTTCCCAAGCCAATCGGCATCATGGCGTGCTATGATCTGCGCGGCCAGCAGCTCCTGGCCGCATGTCGCGAGGCAGGGATCCATGTGCCCGATGAAGTGGCGGTGATCGGCCAGCATAATGACGAAACGATTTGCGAGTTTTGCGATCCCCCGCTCTCCAGCGTTACCCCAAACCCGAGACTGGCCGGGTATTTGGCCGCGTCTCTTCTGGATCAGATGCTCAGAGGTGAGCGGGTTCCAGGTGGGGTCTATCGTGTTCCGCCGATCGGCGTCGCTGCAAGGCGATCCACGGATGTGGTGGCAGTCCCGGATGAAGACGTCTCGGCTGCCGTGCGATACATCCGGGATTTTGCGTCTCAAGGTATTGATGTTGGTGATCTGGTTCATGCTGTCAACGTCTCGCGGAGCATGCTCGAACGGAAGTTCAAGAAGTATCTGAATTGCAACCCGCATGATTTGATCGTGCGAACAAGGTTGCGGCGGGCTCAAGAACTGCTCATTCACACGGACTTGACGATAGAAAATGTGGCCACGCTCAGCGGTTTTTCCTCCGCAGAATACCTGAGTAGTGTTTTTCAACGCCTGGTAGGCCAGTCGCCGCGAGAGTATCGGAAAGCTCACCGCACTAAACCGAGCTGACAAATTCCCCTGTCTTCGCTGGAGGACGTTATGACGCAAAATCGAAGAAAAATTGTTGTTTTTCGCATGTTCGGCGGGATGCGCCACAATTACACTAGTACGTAGTCTCTCAGTTATCTTTTGACAAGCGTGGTCAATAGGTGCTGGCAGTGATAACAACGGCTGGTCCCGTGGAACTCGAACTTGGAACCGAAAGGAGGAATGCTCATGACTGCCAAGAGACTTGGGTGTGTGTTTACCGGGCTAGTTGTGGTAGGTGTATTCCTATCGGTTATGCGGAGTGGTCCCGCTCTCGCTGAAGGTCGTCATCCAAACGACGGGCAAGTGACTATCTCCGGGGAGTTGAAACGGTGGCACAAGGTGACGTTGGACCTAATCGGCCCGTTTGCCCGTGAGCGAGACAATGATCCCAATCCGTTTACTGACTACAACTTCAGTGTAGAATTCCGTCATGAGTCGGGCGAGCCGGTTTATGTGGTTCCGGGATATTTCGCCGCTGATGGCCGAGCGGCCGAGACTTCGGCGGAGGCAGGGCATTGCTGGCGGGCCCATCTGGCGCCTGATAAGACGGGAATTTGGAGTTACCGGATTTCATTCTTGAAGGGCAAGCACGCAGCCATCGGCGGGAAAGGTGAACCGTTGGCCCCCTATCACGGGTTGACAGGCCAATTCACAATCGCCGAAACCGACAAGACCGGACGGGATTTTCGGGCTAAAGGGCGGCTTGCCTACGTGGGAATGCACCATTTGCAATTTCTGGGTTCCAAAGAGTTCTTCCTAAAAGCCGGTCCCGACGCTCCCGAGACCTTCCTGGCCTATGAGGATTTCGACGGCACAGTTGCTACAAAGAAGAATGTGCCGCTGCACAAATGGGCGCCTCACATTCGCGATTGGCGACCCGGCGATCCCACCTGGAAGGGTGGCAAAGGGAAAGGCATGATCGGGGCCCTCAACTATCTGGCATCGAAAGGTGTCAACGCCTTCTCTTTTATGCCGTACAATGCCGGCGGCGATGGCGATAATGTCTGGCCGTTTGTCGAGCGCAACGACAAGTTCCATTACGATTGCTCTAAGCTCGATCAGTGGGGAATCGTTTTTGACCATGCCACATCGCTGGGTTTGTACTTGCACTTCAAGCTTCAAGAACAAGAGATGGATGACAACCGACCGGGCGAGAAAGGCCAGAAGGTTGTTCCCGAGTCCCTCGATGGCGGGGCTTTGGGACCGGAAAGAAAGCTCTACTGCCGAGAATTGATTGCGAGGTTTGCCCATAATCTTGCGCTCAATTGGAATATCGGAGAGGAAAACACCCAGTCGGCCGAAGAGCAGCGCGATATGATTCGCTATATCTGGGAGACGGACCCCTATAAGCACCATATTGTGATTCACACATTCCCCGGCTGGCAAGATCGGGTTTATTCTGAGCTATTGGGCGACAAATCGCTTTTGACGGGTGCTTCGTTACAAAACGGGTGGAAAGAGGTCCATCGGCGGACCCTCCAATGGGTTCAAGCCTCGGCCAAGGCGGGGCGTCCATGGGTGGTTGCTAATGATGAGCAAGGCCCTGCGGACCTGGGGGTCCCCGCTGATCCGGGTTATCAAGGGTTCGACGGGGTAGCCCGCTCCAAAGACGATGATCCAGGTTATACGCTTCACGACATCCGCAAATTCACGTTGTGGGGAAACCTCATGGCTGGGGGGGCTGGAGTGGAGTACTATTTCGGCTATAAACTCCCACAGAATGACTTGACTTGTGAGGACTATCGAAGTCGTGACCAGTCCTGGGACTATTGCCGGATTGCCCTGGAGTTCTTCTCAAAATTCGATCTGCCTTTCTGGAAGATGACCAATGCAAATTCGCTTGTCGGAAACACCAAGAACGATGATTCTCGCTACTGTTTGGCTTTGTCGGGAGAAGTTTATGTGGTCTATTTGCCAAATGGTGGCGAGTGCGAGTTGGATCTTTCCAAAGAGTCTGGGACGTTCTCGGTCAAGTGGTATGACCCTCGTCATGGCGGTGAGTTGCGAGACGGTTCCGTGAAACAGGTGTCGGGTGGGGGAAAGGCGAAATTGGGTCGCCCACCCGCGGAGCAAAACGAAGATTGGGTCATTCTTGTTCGGAAATAGAAATCATGGAGAGAACCTTTCGAATTGCTGTTTTGCCGGGAGATGGCATCGGTCCCGAGGTGATTCAAGAGGCGGTCAAGGTCTTGAATGCCCTTGCGCCGCGTCTTACTGATGTGAAATTCGATCTGACCGAGTACCCCTGTGGTGCCGTGTGCTACATGGAAACGGGTCACGCCCTGCCTGAAGCGACGTTTGAGGCGTGCCGTCAGGCCGATGCCATTTTCCTCGGGGCAATGGGGCTACCTTCTGTTCGCTTGCCGGATGGTCGAGAGATCACACCGCAACTCGATTTGCGGGAGAAGCTCGATCTGTATTGCGGCGTGCGGCCGGTCTATCTGTACCACACAGCGGATACGCCTCTGAAAGGATACGAAGCCGGAGAAATTGACTTTGTGATTGTTCGCGAGAACACGGAGGGGTTATTCTCGAGCCGGACGGCCAACAACAGCTCGAACGGCGAGGCCGTCTGGGATGTGTTACGCATCACAAAGGCAGGAGCAGCGCGTTTGTTTCGCGCGGCTTTTGAATTGGCTCGAAAGCGTCGCCGCCATCTCACACTGGTGGACAAGGCAAATGTCTTGCCATCCATGGCATTCTTCCGCCAGATTTTCACGGAGGTTGCAAAGGAATACCCGGATGTTGCGACTGATTATTGCTATGTCGATGCAGCCGCACTCTATCTTCTGAAGTCTCCGGATCGCTTCGATGTGATTGTGACGGAGAATATGTTTGGCGATATTCTGTCGGACCTGGCAGCGGGTCTGGTCGGAGGGATGGGCATGGCCCCTTCGGCTGACATCGGGCAACGTTCGGCAGTCTTTCAACCGGCGCACGGTTCTGCCCCCGACATCGCGGGGCGAGGCATTGCCAATCCAATCGCTGCGATTCTTTCGATGGCCATGATGCTGGAGTGGTTGAATCATCCGTCCACCATTCGCGGTGCGGCCTGGGTTCGTGAGGCCGTGAAACGGACTCTTCAGCATGCAGAGCGAAGGACCCCAGACCTTGGTGGTTCATTACGAACGACGGACGTGGGAGATTTGATAGTCAAAGAAATCGAGCAATCATGTTGCGCATCCACGACCTGACCCTCACAATCAGTAATGACATGCCGGGGGTCCAGATGCAACCGCGGCATCGGCGCCCTGCCGATGCGTGGAATTCGACACTGTTGAATTTGTATTCCCATTGTGGTACCCACATGGATGCCCCGGCTCACTTGAACACTGATCACGAGGGGATTGACTCAATTCCGCTAGAGCGATGTTATGGCCCGGCCTGGGTTGTTCGAATTCCCGAGGTGGCACCGCGGAGCCTCATTGGAATTGAGCATTTGGGAAAAATCGCGGAGCAACTTCAGCCCGGTGATGGGCTGCTTCTTGCGACGGGCTGGAGTTCGCGTTGGGGGACACCTCAATATCGAGAGGAATTGCCCCGAGTCAGTCGGGATTTGGCGCATTGGTGCGTGGACCACCGGGTACGGGTCCTCGGGGTTGAACCGCCGTCGGTGGCCGACGTCAATAACCGACAGGAAGTGGAGGAGATCCACGGCATTCTTCTCCGTGGCGGAGTCATCATCGTGGAGGGACTGACCAATCTGGAGGCGATTCGCACACCGCGGGTGGTTTTTGCGGCATTTCCCTTGAAAATCAAGGGCGGTGACGGCTCACCCGTCCGCGCTGTAGCAATTGAAGAATGAAGGGATGAAGCCTGCGACGAGGTTTGGGCTGATGCATCACCCACAAAAGCGATCACGGATTCGGATTTGGGTCGTTACCATCCTGTTTTTTTGCAGCGTCAACACATATCTTGATCGTGCCTGTATCGCTTCGGCGGTTGATGCCATCCGAAACGATCTCCAGCTTTCGGCCGAAGCCATGGGGCTTGTCTTGGGCGTTTTTGCGTTGGGTTACGCGCTCTTTCAAGTGCCCTCCGGCTGGTTTGCCGACCGATACGGCGCCAAGAAGACATTGGCCTTTGTCGTGACAGCCTGGAGCGCGTTGACGGCCCTGACCGGACTCGTCTGGCGATTCTGGGAGCTGATTGTCGTGCGGTTTCTCTTTGGGGCCAGCGAAGCCGGGGCTTTCCCGGGAATCGCGCAAGCGTACTATCGCTGGCTTCCGCCCGGCGAGCGAGGTCTGGCGCACGGGGTCACATTCTCCGGCAGCCGGTTGGGAGCAGCCGTCTCGTTGTTTCTCATGCCCTGGTTGATCGCACAACTCGGATGGCGTGGCATGTTTCTTGTTAACGGTCTTGTCGGTTTACTTTGGGTGGCGTGGTGGCTCTGGACTTATCGTGATGATCCCCACGATCATCCCAGGGTGACGGCAGAGGAGCTTCGCCATATCAAGGCCAGTGAGGTCAAGACCACCGGTCCCGTGGAGACGGCACCACTCGCAGTGCTGATTACGTCGCGAAACATGTTTCTCGCCATGATTCAGTATTTCGCAAGCAATGTCACGTTTTTTGTGACACTCACGTGGTTGCCGAGCTACCTGAAGCGGCAATGGTCGGATGATCCGTCTGCGATTTACTGGTCGGCTGTGCCCCTGTTGTGCGCGACGGCCGCTAATTGGGTTGCCGGTGGGATGGTCACACGCCTGCACGCCCTCGGTTTTCCGGTGGCGTCACGGCGGATTACGGCCATGATCGGGTTCGGGCTGGGAACAGTTGGACTGCTATTCGCGGCACAGACCGAAAGTCTCATCTGGTTCATCGTGTTTTTCAGTATCACCACGTTCGGGGTCGATATGACGCTCAGTCCAAGCTGGGCCTTTTGCAACGACCTGGGCGGCAAACACTCGGGGACCATTTCGGCTGCGATGAATATGGTCGGAAATATCGGAGCGGCATTTGGGGCCATTGTTTTTCCGATCCTTCAAGATGCGACGACAGGGCGGGCTGAGATGTTCTTTCTGATGGCCGCGGCCCTGAATGCCGTGGCCATCGTTTGCTGGCTTTTCATGAATCCCAAGCGGCCACTGACATCCACGGTTGCGACGAAGATACTTTGGCGACGATTCGTGGTGTTGATGGTCGTTCTCATCACGCTCGCCGCGGGGGTGATTGGGCTTCAGGTCTATATTTCCACCCAAAGACATGGTGCCGACAATAAGCAAGAAAAGACCTCGGTGAACACTGGGCAGAGCGACACGAAAGAAAATCTCATGCCGGGAACTACGGATCTGCGAACAACCGATTAGCGTAGTCGTTTCAGGCAGCGGGGCCGTGATGATTGCAAGGTTATGTCTGTACTGATCATCGTCCAGGAGATATGCGTGATGATGGCGAAAGGCTCAAAGTTAAAGGGCGTCTGCATTGGCGCAGGCTATTTCAGTCATTACCACTATGATGCCTGGCAACGAATCCCAGAAGTCGAGATCACCGCGTTTTCCAGTCGTGATCCTAATCGAATCCGGGCAGTTCAGGAGCGATTCGGCATCCTGCGAGTCTATGCCGATTATCGGCAAATGCTGGACGAGGAAAAGCCGGATTTCGTCGATATTATCACGCCACCTCCAACTCATTTGGAAATGTGTCGGGAGGCGGCCAGCAGAGGAATTCACATTATTTGCCAGAAGCCCTTGGCGCCAACACTGGAAGAGGCAAGAACACTGGTGAACGAGGTGAACCAAGCGGGCGTTCGGTTCATGGTGCATGAGAATTTCCGCTTTCAACCCTGGTATCGGGAAATCAAGCGGATTCTGGAGTCCGGCCGATTAGGACAGGTCTTCTCACTTTATATTCAGACAAGGATGGGTGATGGTTGGGGAGAGAATGCTTATCTTGATCGGCAGCCGTATTTCCGAGATTACCCGCGATTGCTAATTTATGAAACGGGCGTTCATTTCATTGACACATTTCGCTACCTGTTGGGGGAGATCTGTCGCGTGACGGCCTGGCTTCGTCGCTTGAATCCGGTGATCGCGGGAGAAGATTGTGGTCTAATGGTGTGTGAGTTCGTTTGCGGAGCCATCGGCGTCTGGGATGCGAACCGTTACAACGAGCCAAATTATGCTAATCCCCGCTACACCTTTGGACAGACATTACTGGAAGGCGAACGAGGCTCGATCCGTGTCTATCCCGATGGAAAAATCACGTTGCAACTTTTGGGATCCGGGGAAGAAAACATTGATTACAACCCCTCGCGGCACGGCTTTGCAGGCGACTGCTGTTACGCCGCGCAGCGACATTTTATAGACGGATTGCTTGCAGGGACACCCTTTGAGACGGATGGTCAGGATTACTTGAAGACATTGACAGTTCAGGAGGCAGTTTATCAATCGGCGGTCACAGGACAGCCGGTTGATGTGACGGGATCATGAGGAGAAACCTATGAGTTCACTCAATCGCCTGGACCACATCGCGATCCTCGTGGCCGATACGGATAAGGCGTTGGAAATCTTCCATCATAAGCTAGGATTTCCCCTTGTGTTCAGTGAAATTCTCGAGGATCAGGGTGTGCGGCTGACCCATTTGGATATGGGATGCACGCAACTCCAACTGGTGCAGCCTCTGCGAGACGACATCCCGTTGGCCAGGGTGCTCGCCGAAAAGGGAGAGGGTCTGCATCACCTCTGCTTCTACGTGGAGGACCTCGCCCAGTCGGTGAGTGACTTGGAAAAAAAGGGTGTGAATAGTCGTGATCCTGTGCCGCGGAGTGCACCGGCCGGTAAGAAGGCCGTCTTTCTCAAACCGGAAGAAACGTACGGTGTGTTAATCGAACTGACGAGCCATCCTCAGAGATAACTGGCGAATTAAGCAACTCCCATGACGCAACTTGGTTCTTTGAGCTATCCCCAAAAAGAAAAGATCCTTCAGGCCTTGCCGCCGATCTGGCCCGAGTCATTGCTGGCAGAAATACGGGAGAGACTCTTTCCCCGCGGCAGTAAGGTCGTCGTATTGGACGACGACCCGACGGGTACGCAGACTGTTTACGATATTCCCGTCATTACGGAATGGTCGGTCGAAAGTTTACGCCGCGAAATCCATGCACCAGAACCGGGCTTTTACGTCCTCACCAATTCCCGCAGTCTGAGTCCCCCCGAAACCGAGCGACTGCATCGCGAAATAGGCCGGAACCTTGTGGAAGCGGCGCGATTGAAAGCCGGGGATGACACGCCCTTGCCACTATGTGTGATCAGCCGAAGTGATTCGACCCTGCGCGGCCATTTTCCGCTCGAGATCAATACTCTAGCGGAAGTTATTGGAACTCCCGATGTTGTTTTCGTTGTGCCTTTCTTTGCGGAGGGAAGCCGTTTTACGATTGACAATGTCCACTATTTGGCGCAGGGCGAGGAGCTTGTGCCTGTTGCAGCGACTCCATTTGCCGGGGATCCGGTGTTCGGTTACAAGGCATGGAATCTGAGAGAATGGATTCTCGAGAAAAGTCGGGGGGCCATCTCTGGGGATAAAATCCGCAGTCTCTCGTTGGATGACATCCGTTGTGGCGGCCCCGGTCACGTCGCGAGAATTGTACAGAATCTGCCCAGAGGCACCTTTTGCATCGTGAACGCGGCCGATTACCGGGACCTTGCCGTCTTTGTCCTGGCACTCCTCGAAGCCGAGGCTAAGGGGAAGAAATTCTTATTCCGGTCAGCAGCCTCCTTTGTTGCAACTCGGCTTGGTCTTGAGGCACGGCCTTTATTGTCCGCGAAGGAGATCTGCGACCTCGATACGAACGTCGGCGGTCTTGTCGTGTGTGGATCTTACGTGCCCGGGAGTACCCAGCAGTTGCAAAAACTTCTGGAAGAGGCGAGTGTCGATCCCATCGAGTTTCGTGTGGCCGAGTTTGTTAATGCAAAGTCACCTGAGAACTATATCTCACAAGTGACCAGGGACGTACGAGAGCGGCTGAGGTCGGGACGCCACGTCGTGATTTTCACGAGTCGGCAGTACGTAGGAAGTGAGGATGCACAGGAAAGCCTTGCGATAGGTCGCAAAGTGGCTGCTGCACTGGCGCGGATCGTTCGCGAACTGGAGATTCGGCCTCGCTTCCTCATCGCGAAAGGCGGTATCACCTCGAGCGAGGTTGCCACGAGCGGGTTGGGGGTGACCCGGGCCATTGTCCGTGGCCAGGCCTTGCCGGGAGTCCCCGTCTGGGAATTGGACGAACATGCTCTTCATCCTGGCCTCAAGTACGTCGTATTTCCGGGGAACGTGGGGGGACCAGATGCCCTGGTCTCTCTGGTCAAAAGTCTTTCGGGTGAGGCAATCCGCTGAGCGGATCACCAACTTCTTCCTTCTTCGCCTCATGCTGATAAGGATTGGGCAGGGTCGAATCTCGTGCCTGTTGCAGAAAAACGAGCAGTCATTGTCGGATCGCGGCAATGAATTGGCCAAATATTTCGTCTGCTTGTTGACACTTTAGGTTTGCGGACGTAAATTAAGCGGCGGGAAGGTCCAGCCGAAGGTACCGGGGAGTCTTAGCGGCGGGGTGCCCGGGTCTTTGTGATTAAGATTCTTCCATACGCGTTGTTTTGTTTGATGAGATGGTGCCCTGAATCTTGACAGAATGATTCCGGGAGGGTGACATGGCGGAAAAACAATCTGTGACGCATCGGATTGACCGACGTCAATTTGTCGCGGGAAGTTCGGCCAGTGTGGCGATGTCGCTGTTAGGGGGAACAACTCTCGGCCAAACAGAAGCAAGGACCACGGTCGCGGCCAAGCTGGCGATCGAGGGAGGCGAAAAGGCGGTTTCTCTTTCTCCTGGTTCAGGCAAGCGATGGGGCGACCGCGAGCTTAAACAGTTGCAAGAGATGGTTGAACAGGACACTCTATTTTACTGGGGCGGACCACAAACAGCCCTTCTCAAAAAACGATTCCAGGAAATCTGTCCCCTCAAGTATGTCCAGACCTGTTCTTCAGGTACGGCAGCCATCCACATCGCCGTGGCTTCAGCCGGAATTGGTTTGGGAGACGAGGTGATCACCTCACCGATCACGGACATCGGGACGGTTATCGGTATTATCTATCAGCAGGCGGTCCCAGTTTTTGCCGATCTGGGAAAAGGGACGTATAACCTCGATCCGGCCGATGTCGAACGGCGCATCACACCTCGCACAAAGGCGATCATTGCCGTTCATTTGACCGGAAACCCATGTGACCTGGAGGCCCTGAAGGCCATAGCTAAGCGGCATAACTTGGTATTGATCGAAGATTGTTGCCAAGCATGGGGGGCGAAATATCGTGGGCAGCCGATCGGAACGATCGGGGACTTTGCCTGTTTTTCGCTCCAGAATAGCAAACACGTCACGTGTGGCGATGGTGGAATTGTTGCCACCAGTGACGACCGGTTTGGCCCCAATATCCAGCGCTTCGGTGACAAAGGCTATGATCGAACCCGGGGCTTGGGCCTCGAAGTCTTCGCGACGAATTACCGGATGAGTGAACCTCAGGCTGCGGTGGCGGCTGCTCAATTGACGCGACTGGAAGAGATCGCCGCACGGCGGTTCAAACTCGGGCGTTTGTTAAGTGAATTATTGTCCGATGTGCCGGGAATCATCCCCCACGAGGTCCATCCGAATGATCGCCCCGTCTTCTGGTTTTATATGTTTCGCATCAAACCGGAATCGCTGAAATGCAATCGCTCGCAGTTCACGCGGGCTTTGCAGGCAGAGGGCGTTCAAGCCTCGGGCGGTTACATTGCCAAGCCGTTGTACAAGGAACCGGTATTTCAAAATCACGCTTTTTTCGCCGGGCACTGGCCTGTTAAGGAAATGGGACTAACAACGATGGATTTTACAAAGCATCAGTGCCCGGAGGCGGAGGCCATCCTTGAGACGTGCATTCGGGTCCCAATTAGCGAGTTTATGGAAGAGGACTACATCCGACAGGTGGCGACCGCCATTCGAAAAGTTGCCACATATTATTCCGCATGACATGTTGTAGCCGGTACTTTCGGCCGTGAAATCTCAAATCGGCGTGATATAGGCGGGAAACGTTGAACAGTCAATTTGATAGGGAGGGTCGTCCCATGTTTCTATCGACATCAGACCGGCGTGCCTTTTTGGCAAAGTTGGGGATCTTAAGTGCTTCTGTATGGACTGGCAGCTTGGGGCGAGGGGAGCAATCACCCTCAGGTGCCGAAAAACTGGCCGTTGATGGCGGAGAGCCTGTACGAAAAGAAATGTTGGCTGCCCGTCCTTATGGGCCACAATTCTATGATGATCGGGAAAAAACGGAACTGATTCAGGTCCTGGAGTCGCGTCAGCCATTCCGTTGGTGGCACAGTGATTCGAAAGTTTTTCAGTTTGAGAAGGCCTATTCGGCCCATCTGGGAGTCAAGTACGCCTTGGGCGTGACATCGGGAACCACCGCCCTGGTGACGGCAATGGCGGCTTTGGAAGTCGGGCCAGGCGACGAGGTCATTCTTCCCGCTTGGACCTGGTACGCCGACTATGATGCCATCGTCCTTGCCGGTGCGCTGCCGGTTTTCGCGGAAGTCGATGAGTCGTTCAATATCGACCCGAACGATATCGAGGCCAAAATCACGCCGCAAACTAAGGCAATTATCGCGTGCCACCTTCAAGGGACGCCGGCAGATCTCCAACCGGTCATGGACATTGCGAAAAAGCATGGCATCCGCGTCCTTGAAGACTTCGCCCAATGTGTGGGGGGAAAGTACAAAGGCCGCTATGTCGGTTCCATGGGCGATATTGGTATCAACAGCTTTCAACTAAGCAAGACAATCACCTCAGGCGAAGGTGGCGCCGTGGTGACCAACGATCCAACACTTTTCGAACGGAGTCTGCGGTTCCACGATGTGGGCTCGTTGCGATCACCTTATACGGACATATTAAAGGGGGGATTATTGGCAGCCTTCGCGGGTTGCAACTTCCGGATGAATGAATTTACGGGGGCGGTGTTAAAGGCACAGTTGGAAAAACTGGAAACGATTTGCGGTAAGCTCCGCGCGAATTCACGCTTTGTCCGCGAGGGCATCAGTGATTTGCCCGGGATCAAATTGAGAAAGTCACCCGATATTGAAGGTGATATCGGGGTTGCCGTGTACCTCGACCTGGGGAATCGCGCCCGGCGTGATCGTTTTCTCCGTGCCCTGCGGG
>Ga0308414_1001579_pt1 | contig 14916 bp, 13 predicted proteins | sample HotsprSampleOS50_FD_205667 | JGI IMG/M metagenome (GOLD analysis project Ga0308414, IMG submission 205667) | Hot spring phototrophic mat microbial communities from Octopus Spring, Yellowstone National Park, Wyoming, United States - 20090730_OS50 ... | reverse complement strand
CCTCTGCCCTACCGCCCGTCGGCGGGATTACCCTGACTTTGGCCGACTACCCCGATCTTTACCGGCACCTGCAAGGGGGTCAAGCGGTGCAATTCTGCCACTTGCCTGGGCAGGGCTGGATCCCCCGTCGGGAAGGGCTGACCCTGCTGGTGTGCCCGCTGCGGGATGACCAAGGGGTGCTGGGGGATCTCTGGCTGGCGAAGCCGGCAGCCGAGTGCTTTGATGAACTGGAGGTGCAGGTGGTGCAGCAGGTGGCGGATCACTGCGCCATTGCCATCCGCCAGGCCCGCCTCTACCAGGCTTCTGTGCAGCAAATTGGTGAGCTGGAGCGCCTCAACCGCCTCAAAGATGATTTTTTGAGCACCGTCTCCCATGAGCTGCGCACCCCCATCACCAACATGAGGATGGCCATCCAACTGCTGAAAACCGCCCGCGCCCCCCAAAAACGAGAGCAATATCTCAAGATTTTGGAGCAGGAGTGTGAGCGGGAGGCGGAATTGGTGAACGACCTGCTGGATCTGCAGCGGTTGGAGCAGGGATCCAAAACGCTCCATCTGGAAGAAGTGCCGCTGGCAACCTGGCTGCCCAGCGTGCTGGAGCCGTTTCTACAGCGGGCCCAGGCCAACCAGCAACGGTTGCAGTGGCAGATTGCGCCAAATGTGGGCAAGGTGCTCACCGATCGGGGCGGCCTGGAGCGGGTGGTGCAGGAGCTGGTCAACAACGCCTGCAAGTATACTCCCCCAAGGTGCAGCATCTGGGTAACAGCGCAGCGCTCTGGCCCGCAGCAGGTGGAAATTCGGGTGATCAACGAGGGAGTAGAAATTCCCCACAGCGAGTGGGAGCGCATCTTCGAGAAGTTTTACCGCATTCCCAGCGGGGATCCCTGGAAGCGGGGCGGCACCGGCCTGGGCCTGGCTTTGGTCAAGCAGTGGATGCAGCGGCTGGGGGGCAGCGTCTCGGTGGAGAGTTCTCAAGGCAAAACCTGCTTTACCCTGGTGTTGCCGCAGGGATCCCTGCCTGTGCAGACATCCCCCCTGGCCTGTGCCTAGCGACATGAGCGACGCCCCCTCAGAAGCGCTGCGTCTGGCCGCCGAGCAGTTTAACCGGGGGGAATTTTACGCCTGCCACGACACCCTAGAGGCCCTGTGGATGGAGGCAGTGGATCCAGAGCGGCGCTTCTACCAGGGGCTTTTGCAAACCGCCGTGGCCTACTATCACCTGCAAAACGGCAACCGCCGCGGCTGCATGATCCTGTTGGGGGAGGCCAACCGCAAGCTGGCGGACTTTCTGCCCACCTACGCTGGATGGGATGTGCAAGCCCTGTGGCAGGCTAACCAGGGCATCCTGCGGCATCTTTCTCAACTGCAACCCCAGGATCCCCTGCCTTACCTGGCCATCCCCACCCTGAGTTGGGTTGAAGACTGACCTGAGCAGGCCCAACAGCGGCGCTAGCGCTTGGAGCGACGGGCTTTGCGCTCAACTTCGTTGCGTCGCCGCCGATCCCGCCAGTCGATGAAGGTAATGTAGCCAACGCCCAGGGTTACGGCTGTCAACAGCAAAAAGATGCTTCCGTAGGCGATGCGGGCGACCAAGGGAAGATCGGTTTCCATGGTGTGAGCGGGGGTAACCCCGTCAATATCGGCGGCAGGAACAACAAGATGAATGCAAGATGGATGTGAGGCTCAATCCAGGCATGACAAATTACATGCCGTTGCGCCCCCAGACCACCAGGGCAATGGAAAGAACGAAGAAGGTGGGGACGGCAATCCAGCCAAGGGTGATGATGTCCATAGGTCTAGCCCAGCTAAAGAGGGGTTATCTCGAGGTGATCCCATTTTACGAGAGGAGATCCCTTGTCAACGGACATCTACGAACACCTGTTTTCAGTTCAAGCTGGCTACAGTGGAGTTAAATCTGAAACATCTGAGCCAAACGAGGTGGGATCCGATGGTACTGGACACATTGCCGCTGGTTGCCGCTGTAGCCATCGCCATTTTTATGCTGGTTTTTTGGGTGCGGGTGGTTCGAGAGGCCATCTGGACAACGGTGGGGATTGTAATCATCTTGGCCGTGTTGTACGTGGTCTTTAGAATTGGCCCGCGGCAGGTGCTGCAGGAGTTGCGGGATCCCTTTGCCCTTCTAGAACAGGTTTGGCAGGTGATCGTCGGTTGGTTCCAGGCCCTTCTCCCCTAGAGTTCGTTATCTGCTATACAGTTCCCTGATACAATAGAAAACACAGGGGGGCAGCCTATTGGAACTGCTGGCGAATGGTTTGTCCAGTCAAAAATCGATTCCCTCTCCGGTTTCCGCACTGCTCTACAGCACCTACGCGACTGAAGTTCTCGCCATGCCTTCTGACCCTGAATGGGATCCCCAAGACCCCACCCCAGAAGATGGGATCCCCATTCCTGCTGGCGTCAGCGGGACGGAGTCCTCAGACATCCAGGTGGAGGTGGAGGATTTGGGGGAGCGCCGCCGCCAAGTGCGAGGTCGCGTCCTGATTCCGGTGGAGCGGCAGCAGGTCTGGCAGGTTTTGACCGACTACGACCATCTGGCGGAGTTTATTCCCAACTTGGTGGAAAGTCGCGTCATTGGCCGTGAGAATGGCCGCACACTGGTACGTCAAGTGGGATCCCAAAAGGTTTTATTTGCCCAATTTTCTGCTGCGGTGGTGCTGGCTATCGAGGAGATCTTTCCTCAGCAGCTTCGCTTCCAAAAAACACAAGGGGATTTTCTTATCTTCGAGGGGTTTTGGGATCTGGCCGATTGGTCGGCCCATCAAACCTTGCTCACCTACCACCTGCAGGTCAAGCCTCCCCGCAGAATGCCTGTCGGTCTGGTGGAGCGCCGCATTTGCCAAGATTTGGCCCTGAACTTACAAGCCATTCGGGAGCGCTGCCTGAGTTTGTCGGATCATTCCAAGCCCGTTTGAGGCGCGCCCAATAGGTACCTCGTTCCCCAAGCGCTCCGCGCCGCTGACGCGACCACTCTCAGCCCTTCTGCCAAAGAAGAGGGGGGCTGGGGAACAGCTTTATTGCCATTTGTGGGATTTGATATTCGAGCTGGAATTTGCCAGGTGGATCCCAGAGGCAAAGTGGGCCGGTGGTCCTTCACCTTTCGAGTCTCAAGCAGCGATCGAGGGCTGTCCTTGGGTGTGTGGGTGCGCTATCGGCAGGGTGAAGTGGAAGGCACTGCCCTGATTGATCCCCCCCGATTCTGCCCAGATGCGCCCCCCCATGGCCTCAATGATCAGTCGGCAAATGGCTAGCCCCAAGCCCGTCCCACCCACCGAGCGCCGCAGGGATCCCTCTGCTTGATAAAACCGCTCGAAGATGGCTTGCAACCGGTCTGGCTCAATGCCGCGCCCGGTGTCGGCAACAGTGAACTTCACCATCGCCCCCGTCGATCCACCGGCTGGTGGCTCCACTTCTGCCCGAATCCAGATCCGTCCGGTGGAAGGGGTAAATTTGCAGGCATTGTCCAGCAGCTTACGCAACACCTCCACCAGCCACTCCCCATCCGCCCTAACCATTGGCAGCCGTTTGGGCAGCACCTGCTCGATGGTGGGCAAGTCTTCGTGCCGCCGTCGCGCTTTGACATTGCTCAGGGCCAGCTCCACACATTCTTGAGCAGACAACGGCTCGATATGCCAGCGAACGCGACCACTTTCCAGCTTGGAGAGGGTGAGAAAGTCCTGCACCAACTCCCGCAGCCGATCGGCATCTTGCAGGGCTGTGTTCAACATTTCCTGGCGCATCTCCAGGGGCATGTCGGGGTCGCTGGCCAAAGACTCCAAACACACCTGAATGGTGGACAGCGGGGTGCGCAGCTCGTGTCCGGTCACGGCAATCAGCTCTGATTTGGCCTGATCCAGAGCTGCCAACTGGCGATTGAGCTCTTCTAGGTGCTGATAGGCTTCTGCCTGCAAGAGGGCTACCCCCACTTGGTTGGCAATGGCTTCTGCCAACTCCAGAGTGGCCGGCTGCCAGCGGTGAGGGTGTTCGTGGTGTAGCTCCAATAGGCCCAGCAACCGCCCTTGATAGAGAATCGGCATGGCCACCCAAGCCCGAATTTGGGCCGGCTGCCACAGCTCCGGCACTCGCTGCAGGCGGGGATCCTTTTGGGTATCCTCGCAGCACACCGCTTGTGCCGAGGCTACTGCCTCCCGCAAAAAAGGGTTGCTGGGAAGAGGCCACAGGGATCCCTTAAGGCTGCCCATCGTTAGGGTGCGGTACTCCTGCTCAATCTGAACAGCAGGGGCCTGGCCATCGTAACGGTAGATCAAACATCGCCCCACCTCTGCCACCTGCCCCAGCTCCTGCACAGCAATTGCCAAAATCTCGCCGGGATCCAAAGACTGGCGAATGGCACTGCTGATGCGGTTGATCAGATGCTCTTTGCGCTCTTGCACCCGAATGGTGCGGTAGGCCCGCTGCAGTTTGTATTGCCCTGCCTGGAGATAGGTGATCAGCCGCTCGGTAAAGGGGCCTGGATTCAGTTGGCTGGCGGAGTTTTGCGGGGATCCCTTGAGGTACTGGCGAAGGGGCTCAAGGCGAGGTTCCAGATCCGGTCGGTAACTGAGGATCTTGGGCAACAGGGCCAAAGCCGCTTGGACTGTAATCTGACGATCAAATGACCAGATCCCATCAAATTGGCGAGCTGCATCCATATCGCTGCTTTGCCAAGGACGCTCCCGCTGCATCTGCAAGCGTTCTCGACACACGAGGCAGGTGGCATAGTGGGCATCGATGACGATCAAGTGCCACTCCTGCACCAAGGGATCCTCTGGATCCAAGGGAATGGTGTGGTAGGGCAGGTCTGTCTGAGCAAAATCCTTTTCTGGGGTCGCCAACACAAACACGTCTTGGGCCATTGCGCTGATGCGCTGGTAGCGCCGTGCCTCCTGGCGGTAGTAGCGCTCCTTTTGAAAGTTAGCGAATACCCACGGGGATCCCTGCCCTTGCAGCACCTGATCCTCAATGGCGTGGCTGAGGGCAACCAAAGAGGATTTGAAATACAGTTGTGGGCGCAGGTGCGGCAAAGCCTGCAGCAGATCGCTCAATAGGGAGGTACGACTCTGGCGAAGGTAAGATCTAGAGCGGGTGGAGGCCATAACCCTACTGGCAAGCACAGATCACAGGCAGTACAGGGACACTTAACCCCAGAGAAGGAGGCTCGCAGTCTAGGTTTAGTCTAACGGTTGGGATCCCGCGGCGGAGGGAGCTTCATAAGGCGCAAGATCCAGCTAGCCCAAACTAAGAGATATAAAGTTTACGAAGTTATATGTAAGTCAGCCAAATGTCGGGATCCCGGTACAGCCAAGAGGACGTGCAGCAGATCCTCCAGCGGGCCATTGCCCGCCAGCCACGCCTGGGCGAGTTCACCCGCTCCCAACTGCAGGAGATGGCTGCCGAACTGGGGATCTCCCCCCAAGAGCTGGACTTGGCCGAGCAGGAATGGAAGGCCTGGCAAGAGCTGAACAGCCAACACCGAGAATTCCAGCGCTACCGCCGTCGGCAGTTTTACCAACTGCTGGGCCGCTATGGAATTGTCAACAGCTTTTTGCTGGGCTTAGACTGGCTCTCCGGTGGAGGGCTATCTTGGTCGCTGTTTATACTCATGGGGTGGGGCTTGACCGTTGCCCTCAAGGGCTGGAACGCCTACCAAACGGAGGGTGAACGCTACGAGAAAGAGTTTCGCCAATGGCAAAGGAAACGCCAGAAAGATCTCCAGAGCAAGTAAGCCCAGCCTACCGGAGAAGTCTGTCCCGCTGATGGAGATGGATTTTTCTCCAAACTCTGAGTGGGAAGGGGCACCGCCGAGAGATGCTACCATAGATATTCAGCATCGCTGAATGCCCGTGCGGGCGTAGTTTAATGGTAAAACCGCAGTCTTCCAAACTGCTGTTGTCGGTTCGATTCCGTCCGCCCGCTTCCCAACACTGGGCAGGCCTTAAACTAAACCTCAAAACTCGCCTGCTGTAGGCCTTTCCGGGCCCAACCTAGCCCCAAGGCAACGGTTGAGTTCGGGGCGAAAAGTGTCTGCGAGGGGGGTGGAGAAGGAGCAAAGCAGGAGGAGTCTTGTGAGCTTTTGGTCTGACCGTGGCGTATCGCGGCTGGGGTGGTACTACCGTGGAAGGCGTTACCGGTTGTCGACGGGGGTGCCGGATACGACGGCAAGCCGGCGGGTGGAGTCGGAAGCTGGTTGCCTTGGTTAAGCTTCTCTAGGAGGAGCTAGATAAGGAAGACGCTTTCGGATCCCTATAGCCAAAGTACAGGGTATGTGGTTCCAAAAAGCATAGCTGGTTGAACCAAGCTGTGCTTTTTCCTCTCACAATCTGGCCGGTAATTTTTCTTAATCAGAACTTAATCTCAAAATAACTAGAAAATAACTTTTGGATGATTTTATTGAGGTATTCTGAGCTGTATTCAACTCCTAAAATAGGGGGAAACCTGGGAACCCCGAAGCCAAAGCTTCCCCCGGCTTCCTGCGAGTTTTGTGAGCGAAGTGGGATCCCTGCTACGCAGGGGGTGCTTCTATCCATATCCATGTGGTTGTGACTTATAGTGGCTGTGATAGATGTTGTCTGAAAAGCTGCAATACAGGCTTATTCTCCGGTGAATTTGGGCAATGCTCTCATTTGTGCCAGATCGGCAGTAAAGTGAGAGTAAATGCAAAAACCGATTTTGGAATGGTTAGGAGAATCACCGTGCGTCCTCTATCTTTGTTGGCGGTGCTTTGCAGCGTGGCTTTTGCCCAGCCTTTTGCGTGGGGATCCTTGAGCTCAGCCTGGGCTAAGCCTTCCGGGACGTTGCGTTTGTACACCTCCCAACCCGATGCAGATGCTCAGAAAACTGTTGCTGCATTTCGGGAAGTTTATCCAGAGGTTTCGGTGGAGATCTTTCGCTCCGGCACCGAGGAGGTGATCAGCCGCTTTCTTTTAGAAGCAGAAAAGGGCAGCCCCCAGGCAGATGTGTTGTTGGTGGCCGATGCGCCCACCTTTGAGCTGCTGAAAGCCCGCAATTTGCTGGAGTCCTACTGCAGCCCTGAGGCCAAAGCCATCGCTGCCACCTACTACGACCCAGACTGCCACTACTTCGGCACCAAGATCTTGGCCACGGTGATCGTTTACAACACGGCCAAAGCCCAGCCCATCGATAGCTGGGCAGCCCTGGCCCAGGTTCCTGAAGGCCAACTGGTGATGCCCAGCCCTACCTATTCGGGCGCCGCCGCCTACAACTTGGGGGTTATCACCCGCACCCCCGGCTTGGGCTGGGAGTGGTACGAAGCCCTGAAAAAGAACAAGGCAGTGCTGGTGCAAGGCAATGGCGCTGTGGCTCGCAACGTCGCCAGTGGCGAACAAAGCTACGGCATGGTGGTGGACTTTCTCGCCATTCGCAGCCGCAACGAGGGATCCCCAGTGGAGGTGGTCTATCCCAAGGAGGGTGTGCCATTGATTACAGAGCCGGTGGGAATTGTAAAAGGAACGCCCAACCTGGAAGCTGCCCAGGCTTTTGTGGACTTCTTGCTGTCTCAGAAGGGGCAGGAGGTTGCTGCAGGGATGGGCTATATGCCACTGCGGCAGGATGTCACACCTCCGAAAGGGTTCCCCGCCTTGAGCGAGCTGAAGATCTTAAGCGTGCCGGCGACGGAGTTGGCCGAGAGCCGCGAGGCCGACAAGGCTCGCTTTGCCAAGTTGTTTGGGGAATAGGTTGACATCAAGCTGGCCAGACGCTGGCCAAGTCTTGCGGTGGAAGGACTTGAGCAAAGGGTTGAGGCACCCCATTATCCCCTGGCTGGTGGCTGTAGCCGCCCTTGTGACTCTGACCCACGTCTATCCCCTCTGGAGGCTGCTGCAGCGGGCCTTGGGCGGCGAAGGTGAGAACATCCGCTGGTTGCTGGAAACGCCTCGCGTCCATCTGGCGCTACGCCATAGCCTTTGGGTGTCCGCGGCCTCAGCGGCGCTGGCTCTTGGGGCCGCTCTGCTGCTGGCGGTGCTCACCACCCAGACGGATCTGCCGGGCCGCGGGATCCTACGGCTGCTCTTTTTGTCTCCTCTGGTGATTCCGCCCCAGGTTTTGGCCTTGGCCTGGATCCAGTGGGCTGGGCCGGTGGGCTATCTGCAGCAGGGGCTGCGCTGGATTTTGGGAAAGCAGGGATCCCTGTGGAGCCTCTACACACCGGCGGGGATCATCCTGTTGCTGGCTCTTTTTGTGCTGCCGATTGCCTATCTGACGCTGGTGGCGGGCCTGAGCCGGCTCTCCAAGCAGGCTCAGGAGGCGGCCCAACTGGATGGGGCAAACCTGCTGCAGGTTTGGCTCTACGTCACGCTGCCTCTGTTACGGCCCTCTGTGGCGGCAGCAGCAGCACTGGCGTTCCTGGGGGCCTGGGGCAATTTCGGGATCCCAGCCTTGCTGGGGATCCCGGGGCGCTACCTGACCTTGCCCACTCTGCTGTACCAGGAGGTGATCAACTTCAGCGGCGATGGGTTTGGGCGCAGTGCGGCGCTGGCGTTGCTCTTTGGCCTGCCGGCCCTCTTCTTCTTGAGCTGGCCCCAGCGGAGTCAGGAGGGGTTGGATCCCGGCGAGGCGCCTCCGGATCCCTATCGCCTGGGCTGGCTGGGTTGGCTGCTCAGCGGGATCCTTTTCGCCGCAGCTCTGCTGGTCGTTCTTGGGCCCTTGCTGGCCATGGCTGCGACTGCCCTGCTGCGGGCCTATGGCCTGCCCCTGACCTGGTCTAACCTAACCCTGGAGCATTTCCGCATGGTTCTTTTTGATCTGGAGCGGGCCCGCCGCGCCACGCTGCACAGTTTGGGCTTGGCGGGAGGAGCGGCACTGCTCTGCAGCGGGATAGGGACGATCTTGGGCTATGCCCTGACCCGCTTGAAGGTGCCGCTGTTGGCCCTGCTCAGCTTCATCGTGGACTTGCCCTATGCCCTGCCGGGCCTGATTTTTGCTTTGTCTCTCATCTTGGTGTGGTTGCCTCCTCCCCTGCCGGGGCTGAGCCTCTACGGCACCCTATGGCTGATCCTGATGGCCTACCTGGGGCGGTTCTCGGCCCTGGCACTGCAGCCCCTGCAAGCGGCGTGGCGCAGCTTGGATACCAGCCTTGAGGAGGCAGCCAGTATTGACGGGGCCTCCCTGCTGCAAACCTTTCGCCACATCTTGGTGCCGCTGCTGGCGCCAGCCCTGACGGCGGCAGTGTTGCTGGTATTTCTGCAATCTTTTGCCGAGCTGACCCTCTCCGCCCTCTTGGTGACCTCCCGCTCGGAGACCTTTGGGTGGCTCATCTTTGGCTTGCAACAAGGGGGCTATACCCAGCAAGCGGCGGCCCTAAGTACCTTGCTGCTGATCGCGCTCTTTGCCCTGGCCGCGGGGATCCAGGCGCTGCGGCGGCATGCCAAGCCAAGCTGAGGAGGGGATCCCTGCAAATCCTTCACGGATTGGGGCCGACTGTGGTGGTGCGGCGGATCGGTTGACCTTTCAGGGTATTGCCTTCTACTGTTTTCACCCAGCCTTGCCCTGGTACAAATCGGTACTGCACATCGGTATCAGAGCCACCGAGCAGATCCCCTTGGGCATTGAAGACGCGAGTTTCCCGCTGCCAGTGTCCTGGCCCGGTCGGTGTGCTGCTCGACTCGGTGGTGTAGGTTTGGCCGCGAGCATTGTTGAATTGGCCGCTGTGCTGCCAGCCTTGCCCCGCTTGGCCCTCGATAAGGCTCGAGCTGCTGCCCACCGTCTTGCCCTCGGCGTTTTGCAGGGTGGTGCTGCCCTGCCGTTGCCAACCCTCATGTGTGTGAGTAGTGGTGTGCTGATGGTTCAGGTTCCAGGTCTGACCTTGTTGGGTAGTGACTTGGCCGGAATAGTCTCCTTCCACCCCCTGACCGGGAATGAATTGCCGGGATCCCTGGCCGGAATAGGTGCCACTACCCGATCTGCCACTTGGCCCGGTGCCAGTGTAGGTGCCGGAGTGAGTGAAGGTGCGCTCACCGCTCGGGGTCAGGGATCCAGCCGTTGGCGTGGTGGCTGTGCGAGTGCGTTGACGGGGGCGAGCCTGCGCAAAGGGAGCAAGCGCCATCAGGAGGGCAGTAACCAATAACAGGCAAAAGCTTGCGGTTTTCATTTTCATTCTCATTTTTCGAGACCCCTTGAGAAATTGCCAATCATGACCCAGGCTAGGTGCTCACCTCATCTGACTCTGACTTCGGCCTGAGGGTTCACCTCCCGAGGGGATCCCAGCCAGACATAACCTGCTCTTAATGTCGGTGCTGTAATCTCAGAGGTGCCTTTAGCGAATGCGACTGCATTTTTCTATGAATACCCGTCGTACTTTCCTGGCTGTTGCGGCTGGCCTGGTGGCTGCGTCTGCTGCTGCTCTTCTGGCTGCCGACAGCTTTGCTCAGTCTCCTGCCGAAGTCAAAGTTTGGATTGCCTTTACCGATAACCGCCTGGATTGGGCCCGCGAAAAAGCGGCAGAGTTCAACAAGCAATTTCCTCAATACAAAGTTACGGTCGAAGGCTACGGCAACTACGAAGAAATTCAGCAAGCCACCGACCTGGCCATTCAACAAAATGCTGCTCCTTCGGTGGTGCAATGGTTTGAGGTGGGCACCCAGCGGGCACGGGATTTTGGTTACTTCAAGTCCATTGCCGAGGCTCTGGGCAATCGCACCGAAGTGAACGGGATCCCAGTGAATTTCGACGATTTTATCGAGCCGGTGGTGAGCTACTACACCCTGGATGGCAAATTTACCTCCATGCCCTGGAACAGCTCCAGCCCCATTCTCTACTCCAACACGGCCATCTTGAAGAAGGCTGGGATCGAAAAGCCGCCGGCCACCTGGCAAGAGCTGGAGGCTGCTTGTCAAAAGATCATGGCCCTCCCCGACGCTCCCCAGGGCTGTGTGACCTGGCCCAATCACGGCTGGTTCTACGAGCAGTGGATGGCCCAGCAGAATGCCCTCTTGGCCAACAACGACAATGGCCGTGCCGCCCGTGCCACCCAGGTCTTTTTGGACTCGGAGCCGTCAATTGCCATCGCCACCTGGTGGAAAGGGATGTATGACAAAGGCTACTACATCTACAGCGGCAAGCAGCGGGATTGGGCAGCCACCGAGCAGGCCATCCAGACCGGTACCGTCGCCATGGCCATCACCAGCAGCGCCGATGCCGCCAACATCACCAACGCTGCCAAGCAAAACAACATCGAGCTGGTCACCACCCGCATGCCCTACAACGCCGACAAGGGTTGGACGGGGAACTTGATCGGGGGAGCCAGCCTCTGGTTGGTGAAGGATCTGCCCAAAGAGGTGGAAGAGGGGGCGCTGACCTTCATGTTGTGGCTGAACAACACCGAAAATGCTGCCGAGTGGCACCAAGTGACCGGCTACTTGCCCATTCGGAAAAGCTCGGTAGCTTTACTGGAGTCGAAGGGCTGGTTCAAGGAAAACCCCAACTTCTTCACCGCCAGCGACCAAATTAATAATTCCAAAGTGACCCCTGCCACCCGTGGGGCGCTGCTGGGGGCCTTCCCTGAGATTCGCAACGTGGTAACCCAAACCATGGAAGATCTCATGGTGAAGGGCGGGGATCCAGCCCAGGCTATGGCCAAGGCCAACCAGGAGGCCAACCGCCTTCTAGCCGAGTACAACTCCCTCTACCAGTAACCTGGATGTCGATGGGCTGACGGTGTCATTGAGGGATGGGGGTGGGCGGCGGCCTGCCCCTTTCCGGGCTTTGATAAGGCTCTTGTGAAGAGCAAAGCCGAGGTGAGAGGCATGTTGGGATTCATCCAAGTGCTGCTGCCCCTGTTGGCGGGGTTGCTGGGATCCCTCTGGATGGGGCTCCGTTTTCGACGCATCGAGTGGCCTGTGCCGGTGGGGGCAGTGCTGGGGGGCCTAGCAGGAGGGCTGGGATCCCTGATTTTTATGGCGCCCCTGGATTTTTGCACTTTTGAGCCGGAGCGCAAGGCCATCGACATGGCCTTTGGCGTGGGGCTGGTGCTGGCGGGCATGGCCATTCCCCTCTGGCCACTGTTGGCGTGGACGCAGAAGGAGCAGGAGCGCCGCCTGGGGATCCCCGGCCCAGCTGTTCAGGAGAGGGGCATCTTTAAGCAGTGGTGGCTGGCGTGGCTGCTCTTGTTGCCCACCTTCACGATCTTGGTGGTGTTTCTCTACTACCCAGGGCTGGATACCTTCCGCCTTTCCACCCTGCTCACGTTTGTGGGGGCGCCGCGCAGCCGCTTCGTCTGTGTGGATAACTTTACCGCTTTGCTGACGGATTCCACCTATCTGCGCAGCCTGGGGATTACCTTTGCCATTTCGGCGGCCATCGTGGTGCTGGGGTTGAGCGGATCCCTGTTGATTGCCACGCTGGCCTATCAGCCGATTCGGGGGGCGGCGATTTATCGGGTGTTGCTGATCTGGCCCTACGCCATCTCTCCGGCGGTGGCCGGGATCATCTTCTTTATCATGTTCAACCCCTTGGGAGGGGTGGCCAACCATTTGCTGGGCCTGGTGGGGATCCCCCGTTTAAACTGGCTCAGCGATCCCAACTTGGCCCCTTGGGTGGTGATCTTTGCTAGCGTTTGGAAGCAGATGGGCTACAACATTTTGTTTTACCTTGCCGGCCTGCAAAACCTGCCCAAGGATTTGCTGGAAGCGGCTGCCATCGACGGGGCCGGGGCAGTGCGTCGCTTTTTTGCCATCACCCTACCGCTGCTTTCTCCCATCACCTTCTTTTTGGTGATTACCAACATGACCTATGCGTTTTTCGATATCTTTGGCACCATTGACTTGCTGACTGCTGGGGGCCCTTCCGGATCCACCTCGGTGTTGATCTACGAGATCTACAAAATCGGAGTGTCTTCAGGCAATTTGGGTAGGGCTGCCGCGCAATCCATCGTCCTGTTTCTCATTGTGGTGGGGCTGACGATCCTGCAATTTCGCACCACCGAGCGGAATGTAACCTACGGCGGATAACGGCTGTCTCTGCTGCAACGCAATGATCCCAGTTCTCAGTGGGCAAGGGGAAAATCGGCTAATACAGGCTTACACCTAGCCTCACTCCACCACCTTCGCCATTCAAGGGCAGCACAATCCGTTAGTCCGCGAAAGATTCTTCCAATTCAAGGATAAACAGTTATGAATAAAGAGAAACTATGGCAGCGAAGCAAACAGCGAATCCGGTTTCGGAATGACGATATGGATTTCTATTTTGCCTGGATTCTTGCTCACCAAAACGAAGGTGGTTCGGCACTTGGCGAGTGCTTCTACACTGCTTCCCAAATTAAAGATGGTGATCCCGAAAGCTGGTACAAGGCCTGGTCAGAAATGGCCCGTCGCGTCGAATCGCAGGCGACACAGGCACTGGCAAACGGGCATCGGGTTAGTGCACGTGAAGCCTACCTGCGCGCCTTTACCTATCATCAGATGGCAGCCATCTTCGTTCGCCCGCAAGATCAACGACTGCGAGAGGGATGGCAAAAAGCACAATGGTGTTTTCGGCAAGCAGCCGCTCAATGCAAGCCGCCTATCGAACCGATCCAGATCCCGTTCGCGGGCAAAGTTCTGCCGGGTTACTTTCTGTGCGGGCATAATGAGAATCGGAAAGCACCAACGTTGATCCTGATAGGCGGTGGTGAAACATGCGCCGAAGAACTCTATTTCTGGATAGGCCCGGCAGGAGTCCGCCGGAGGTATCACGTTCTTCTGATAGATTTGCCCGGTCAGGGAAGTACACCCTTCGATGGTTTATTCTTCCGGGTCGATTCTGAACTCCCTATCAAGGCTGTCGTCGATCATATCCTCACGCGATCAGAGGTCGACGCCGAACGGTTGGCTTTATTTGGCATCAGTGGTGGTGGCTACATGGTATCCCGCGCTCTTCCATTTGAGAAACGTATCAAAGCCTGCATAGCCAGTGCTCCCATCATAGATATTTACCAACTTGTCATGGCCGAAATTCCGTCGGTACTCCTCAAAACTCCCGGTTTTTTCAGGAACACCCTTACCAGGCTGGCAGGTCTTAGAAACCCCCTGCCCGGTATTGCATTAGAGAAGTTCTGCTGGCAAGCCGGAGTAAGCACAATTTCTGAAGCGTTAGAAATGGCGCGACAAGCACGAGTTGAAAGGATAGAAGAGATTACATGTCCGGTATTGTGTATGGTTGGCGAAGGAGAGTCAGAAGCACAAATGATGCAGGCTCGCGAGTTTTACAACGCTCTCCGATGCCCTAAAGCCTTTCGCGTCTTCGTTGCCGCCGACGGTGCAGATGCTCACTGCCAGATCAATAATCTGGGCCTGATGCAGCAAGTAGTCTTTGATTGGCTGGATGAGGTTTTTGGGTATCGGGCAGAGAATCTCTAAGAGCCTATCCGAAACATCCTGGTGTGGAAGATGAAGGTCAGCGAATCTCGTCTCTTCCCCGTGCGGTGATTGGAACGAAGCGATGCTGGGGGTAACGACGACCGAATAACCACCGTGGTGCCCATTGCCCCCAACGGTGATCACTGATCAAGACTATGCATGGGTGGCTTGACGACGCAACGCACCCATATCTGCCGATAGCGGAGGGGCGGTTCGCGCACTGCCCTCCCCGATGATACGACGAGCACGGGATGCATCGATGGACAATGGGGGTTGTTGATCATGCGCCCATCCCATTCACCACTCGTCGGGGTGCACCCGTCGGGGCACGACGGTGCCGTGCCTCGACTCCATCGGCTTGCATCCGGTGATGGATTTCATCCGTCGTGACGTGACGACGAGGTATTCGGATAGGCTCTCAGAAGGGCCAAGCTCACGGGAGCCATTGCCGCACGGGCGGTTTGGCAAGGAGCGCAGATTGCCGGCGCCGATTTCAGCGAAGCCTATGTGGATCGGGCGGCAAAGCGGCAGTTGTGTGAGCGAGCTGAGGG
>Ga0308414_1001578_pt1 | contig 14917 bp, 10 predicted proteins | sample HotsprSampleOS50_FD_205667 | JGI IMG/M metagenome (GOLD analysis project Ga0308414, IMG submission 205667) | Hot spring phototrophic mat microbial communities from Octopus Spring, Yellowstone National Park, Wyoming, United States - 20090730_OS50 ... | reverse complement strand
AGACAGCATGAAGACCGTTTTCACGACAGGCGAGGCCGCCGAAATCTGCAAAGTCTCGCAGCAGACCATCATTCGCTGTTTTGACAGCGGACGGCTCAAGGGTTTCCGGGTGCCGGGCAGCCGCTTTCGCCGGATTCCGCGCGAGGCGCTGCTGGCCTTCATGAAGGAGAACGGCATCCCCGCCGACGCGCTGGACAGCGGCAAGAAGCGCATTCTCGTGGTCGATGATGATCCCGAGATCGTCGAGCTGTTTGTGGATGTGCTGGAACGCGACGGTCGCTTCGAGGTGCGCACGGCCATGTCCGGCTATGACGCCGGCATCGCCACCCAGGAGTTCAATCCCGACCTGATCATCCTCGACTACATGCTCCCGGACGTGAACGGCAACGTCGTCTGCAAGACGATCCGATCCAACCCGGCGTTTGAAAACACCCGCATTATCATCGTGTCCGGCGTGGTGAATCAGGAGGAGATCAACGACCTGTTGAAGGCGGGGGCCGATGAGTTCGTCAAGAAGCCCTTCAACATCGAGAAACTCATCGAACGGGTGTCGCAGTTGCTCGAAGTCTGACGCGCTCACGGCGGCCAATGCCCGACCTCAGGGAAAAGCGAGTTGAACTCATCCTCCAGCAGCTCGAGCACCTGCCCACGCTGCCGACGGTGGCCATTCGCGTGCTGGAGGCCACCAGCAGCGACGATTCCTCGGCTCGCCAGGTGGTACAGCTCATCGAGGCCGATCCGGCGCTGACCACGCGCATCCTGCAACTGGTCCACCGGGCCGATCAGGGCGTGCGCGGGGAAATCAACAGCGTCGAGCGGGCCGTGGTGCTGCTGGGGTTTGAAGCGGTACGCTGCGCGGTGCTGGCGGTATCGGTCTTCGCTGTTTTTCAGGGCTCCCCACGCACCGGCTCACCCCAGCCTCGATTCAATCACGAGGAGTTCTGGAGGCATTCGCTGGCGGTGGCGTGCTGCGCCGAGCTGCTGGCCGAATCCGCCACCTCGACGCAGCAGGGCGCCGCCCTGGAGCTGGCCGCTTCTGAGGCCTTCCTCTGCGGTCTGCTGCACGACCTGGGCAAGATCGCTTTGGCCAGGATACTGCCCAAGAGCTTCGACCGCGTGGTGGAAGCCGTCGACCTGCTGCGCGGGAACATCGCCGACGTGGAACGCACGGTGATCGGGTTGGACCACATGGTGGTGGGCAAGCGCCTGGCGGAACGATGGGGCCTGCCGGCCGGCGTGCGCGACTGCATCTGGCTTCATGGCCAAAGCCCCCAGGGTCTGCCGGCCACCGTGCGGAACGCGGCCATGGTCAATCTGGTGACGCTGGCGGACGTGCTGGCGCGGCAGCACCATCTGGGCTACAGCGGCAACTACACCTTTCCCATCGCTCCCGAGACCATCCAGAGCGACCTGGGTCTCACCCAGCGGGGACTCCAGACGGCGCAGACCAACCTGATGCAGCGCATCGAGCAGCGGGCGGAGCTGCTGGGCATCGGCCGATCCGCCGCTGGCGAACTCTACCTCTCGGCGCTGACCCGCGCCAATCAGGAGCTTGGCAAAGTGGCCGAGCAACTGGCCGCCCGCAATCGGCGTCTGGCATCGCGCGCCGCCTTCTTCGATGCCCTGGCGCGATTTCAGGATGACCTGCGGCCCGATGCTCCGGCGGCACTGGTGATGCAGGCCATAGGCCACACGGCAACGGGAACCCTGGGATGCTCGCCGGCGGTGGTGTTTTCGATGCCGCCGGGGCAGCCCTTCGCGGACGTGGCCGTGGTGGACAAGGACGGTCAGGTCATTGGCAGCAGCGTCCTGGAATGCGCGGTGCGACCGGCGCGGCCGCCCGGAGGTGTGGGTCCGGTTCTGTGCGCCGGAGGTGAGCTGGAGTGGCTGGTCGCCACGGTTTCGCCCCGCCTCAGCGGCGAGCAGCGATTCTGGATATGCCTGGAGGCCGAGGGAGCGTGCATCGGCGGCGTGTTGTGGGGGGCGGCGGCCGGCGAATCGCAGCGGCTGGGCACCCAGGCGCAGGAACTGACGGCCCTGGCCGGCGGCTGGAGCCTGGCCCTGCGGACGGCCCAGATACGCGAGGAGTCGCGATCGCTGGCGGAACAGCTTGCCGAGGCCAACCGCCGCCTCCAGAGCGCCCACGACGAATTGCTGCGCAGCCGCACGCTCGTCAGCGTCGGCGAGATGGCCGCCGGCGCCGCCCATGAGATGAACAACCCCCTGGCGGTGATCAGCGGCCGCAGCCAACTGCTGGCCAGCGAGCTGAGCGACCCGCGGCTGAAGCACGCGGCGGTTACGATCGTGGAGCAGAGCCATCGGCTCAGCCAGATCATCACCGACCTGATGGAGTTCGCCAAGCCGGTGCCGGCGCGGCCGCGGGACTGCGATCTGGCGGAGCTGCTGGACCGGGCACTATACGAGGCCAAGTGTCTATCGGACCCGGGGCAGAGGCGCTTTGAGGTGACGGTGGGGCAGGTGCCGCCGGTGCGGGTGGACGCTTCTCAGGTTCAGGAAGCTTTCACGCAGATTCTTCACAATGCGATCCAGGCGACCGATGAGAGGAATGGACAGATCGAGGTTCACGCGGCGTACGATGCGTTTTCGTCGCGCGTGGCTGTGACTGTAAGCGACAATGGTCGGGGCATGGACCAGGCGACTGTGAAGCGGGCGTTCGATCCGTTCTTCAGCGCCCAGCCGGCGGGCCGCCGGCGCGGCATGGGCCTGGCGAAGGCGTTGAGGTGGATCGAGTCGAGCGGCGGTTCGATTCGCCTGGAGAGCCATCTGAACCAGGGCACGCGGGTGATGGTGCTGTTGCCCGCGGCCCGCGGTCCGGAAGCCCCGGGCCAGGATGCGCGAAGCGCAGCCGAAGAGTGAGCCGTCCGGGGGGATGAGCGTGGAGCGGGAGTGAGTATGCCGACAACGCAGCGACAGGCAACCATGGGGAAGCCCCCCGTGGTGCTGGTGGTGGACGATGAGCCGCAGGTGCTGGAACTGCTGGCGGACATCGTCAGCCGGGAAGGCGCGGCCCACGTGGTGTGCGCCGATTCGATGCGAGCGGCCCGCCGACTGATGAACGAGCACGAGTTCGACCTGGCGATTATCGACCTGGCCCTGCCCGATGGCAGCGGGCTGAACCTCCTGCCGCAGCTCCGCCGCAGCCAGCCGGCGGCCGCCGCGATGATCGTGAGCGGCCAGGTCAGCTTCCAGAGCGCAGTGGAGGCGCTGCGCGGGGGGGCCGTTGACTTCGTCGCCAAGCCGTTCAATGCCGAGGACTTCCAACGCCGGCTCCGCAACGCCCTGGCGTCGCACGCACTGGCCGAGCGGCGCGAGCAGCGGCTGTCGCGGCTGCGGCGGTCGGTAAAGCAGCTCAACGCCGAGCGCAAGACGCTGGCGCGGAAGGTGGATCTGTTGTGCAATGACCTGATCGGGGCCTACAGCGAGCTGGCGCGGCAGACCGAAACCGTGCGCGTGCAGGAGAGCTATCGCCACTTCACTGACCGTGCCGATGGGCTGGAGCAGATTCTCTGCCACACCATGGACTGGCTGCTGCGGCAGGTGGGCTACTGCAACATCGGAATCTGGCTGACCACGGCCGAGCAGGAGCTTCAACTCGGCGCCTTCATGAAATACACGATCGCGGCCAACCCCGAACTGACCGGGGCGATGCAGGAGAATCTGCTGCGGATGGCGATCCGGCGTGGCCTGGTGAGGCTGCGCGACGCCGAGCTGCGCTCGAGCCTGACGTCGGCCGAGCTGAAATACCTTGCGGGCCAGGATATCCTGGCGATCAACTGCAGCTACTTGGGCGAATCACTGGGAGCGATCGCGATGTTTCGCGATGCCCGCACGCCCTTCAGCAACGAGGACGTGGGGGCGGTCAGGAGCATGTGCCCGCTGTTCGCGTTGGCGCTGGCCCGCGCCGTCCGCGGGAGCGTGGCGGGCGAGGCGGCGGAGAATGGAGAGGGGCCGGGGCCCACGCCGCCGGCCGAGGACCGCAGGCCGCACCCGAGGAAGGACCCGGCGGACTGGTGGAAGCGCGGGGAGGAGCCGCCGTTTTAGGGGAGACTGCTCGGCGCGAGACGCGAGACTTGGTTGGGCAGAGGTGGTTCGCGCGGTATGCTCTTGCGCGCGGTGTCGGTGCGTGGTTTGGCACGGGCGAGGACGCCCGTGCTACGTCGGACGTTAGCGCGACCCCGGGGCGCCGGCCGCCGAAAGTGTCACGCCCCGGGGGGCGGTGCGGGGTCGGTGGGGGTCGCGGGGGTCGCGGAGGCCGCGGAGGCTTGCACGGCGCGGGAGATCGGGTAACCTAATCCGCCGGACACGGAAGTCAGTGCAGGTGAACCATGGACCTGGATCTCCTACTGGCGGTGGGAAACGACTCGGCGCTGTGGGTGTTGAGCGGACTTGCCGTGGCGCTGATCGTTTACGTCGTCATCCGGCCGTTCCGAAAGCACAAGGACCCCCTCGAATCGCTTCCGCGCATGGGACTGGCGCAGCAGCGGTCTGTCGAGCGCGAGATGAACAACGTGCTGGTTGAGCTGGCGGAGATGGCGCGCCAGGTGTCGGCCCAGCTCGACACGCGCTCGGCCCGACTTGAGGCTTTGATCGACGAGGCCGACCGCCGCATCGCCGAATTGACGCGCCTGGCCGGCGGCGCTGCCACGGCCGTGCCGCAAGAGCCGCAGGAGGCGCCGGCCCCGCCGCGGTCGAATGAGGATGCGCGGTATGCCGAAATCTACGCCCTCTCGGACCGGGGCGAGGCTCCGCAGGAGATCGCGCGCAAGCTCGACCGCCCGCGCGGCGAGGTGGAACTGATCCTGGCCCTCAGGCGATAGGATCTGGTGGAGCCTGACGCAGGGCGCAGGGGCGGTCGCACACCCCAGACCCGCGCTCAGAACAGCCTGATATACGGCAGATCCGACCGCCCCATCAGATACTCATCCACGCCCCGCGCCGCCTGGCGGCCCTCGCTGATGGCCCAGACCACCAGCGACTGCCCGCGGCGCATGTCGCCGGCGGCGAAGACGCCTTTGACGCTGGTCATGTAGTTGGCATCCACCTTCACGTTGCCGCGAGCGTCCGTCTCGAGGCCCAGTTGCTCAATCGGACCGGGGTGCTCGGGGGAGACGAAGCCCAGAGCCAGCAGGCACAGGTCGCAGGGCATCTCAAACTCGCTGCCGGGGATTTCCTTCATCGCGAACCGGCCGTCGGGGCTCTTGATCCACTCCAGCCGAACGCCGTGGAGCTTCCGCACGACGCCGTTCTCACCGCTGAACCGCTTGGTGTTGATTGAGTAATCGCGAATTTTCGCCGGGCGGTCCTTGTCCAGGCCGGCCTGCAGGACCATGCTCTCCTCGTGTGCGGAGCTGGTGCGGAGGATCATGGGCCAGGTGGGCCAGGGCATATCCAGCGTGCGCTGCTTCGGCGGCTCGGGGAGAAGCTCGAACTGGCTGACCGACTTGGCGCCCTGGCGCAGAGCGGTGCCGAGGCAGTCGGCGCCGGTGTCGCCGCCGCCGAGGATGATCACGTGTTTGTCTTTGGCGGTGATGAACTGTTCGGGGGGGATGCTGTCGCCCAGGTTCAGTTTGTTCTGCTGCGGCAGGTAGTCCATGGCCAGGTGGATGCCCTTCAGTTCGCGTCCCGGCACGTTGAGGTCGCGCGCCCTGGTGGCCCCGCCGCAGAGCACGATGGCGTCGAACTCGCGGCGCAAATCCTCGACGCTGACGTTGAAGCCCACGTTGGCGTTGGTGTGGAAAACGATCCCCTCCTGCTTCATCAGATCGATGCGGCGATCGACGATGCGTTTCTCGAGCTTGAAGTTGGGGATGCCGTAGGTGAGCAGCCCGCCGATGCGGTCGGCCCGCTCGAAGACGCTGACCAGGTGGCCGGCCCTGTTGAGCTGAGCGGCGCAGGCCAGTCCGGCGGGTCCGGAGCCGACGACGGCGACCTTTTTTCCGCTGCGCCTGGCGGGCGGCTGGGGCGTGACCCAGCCCTGGTTGAAGGCGTACTCGATAATGCTCTGCTCGATGAGCTTGATGGTGACGGGCTTGTCATTGATGCTCAGGACGCAGGCTTCCTCGCAGGGCGCGGGGCAGACGCGGCCGGTGAACTCGGGGAAGTTGTTGGTCTTGTGAAGCATGTCGATGGCCTCGCGCCATCGGTTCTTGTAGACCAGGTCGTTCCACTCGGGAATGACATTGCCCAGGGGGCAGCCGTTGTTGCAGAAGGGGATGCCGCAGTCCATGCAGCGCGCGCCCTGGTCGCGCAGCTTCTTCTCGTCGAAGTCGAGATAGATCTCATTCCAGTCGAGGATGCGCAGGCGCACATCCCGTCGCCTGGGGGTTTCGCGGTCGATTTCCTTGAATCCTGTCGGCTTACCCATGCTGAATCCAATTGGAACTACAGATGAACACAGACGTTCCTCTCCCGTTCATACCTGCCTTTGCGCCAGTTTCCTGGCCCGCTCCTCTATGGCGAGCTGGTTCTCCAGGACGCGGCGGTAGTCCGTCGGCATGACCTTGACGAAGTACTTGAAGTCCCTCTCCCAGCTCGCGAGGATTTCCCTGGCCACCGGGCTGTCGGTCAGCAGCAGGTGGTTCTCCAGGAGGCGGCGAATGGTGGCGATATCCTCCGGCTTGTCGGGACGCTCCAGCTCCACCATGTCGCGGTTGCACAGCCGCGGAAACATTCCGTTGTCGTCGAACACGTAGGCGATCCCGCCGCTCATGCCGGCCGCGAAGTTTCGCCCTGTAGGCCCGATCACGACGACGCGGCCGCCGGTCATGTACTCGCAGCCGTGGTCGCCGCAGCCCTCGACAACGGCGTGGGCGCCGCTGTTGCGCACGCAGAAGCGCTCTCCGACAACGCCGCGGATGTACACCTCGCCCTCGATGGCGCCGTAGCAGATGACGTTGCCGGCGATGATGTTCTGCTCGGCCTTGAAGGGCGAGTTGCGCGGGGGATAGACCACGATCCGCCCGCCGGAGAGGCCCTTGCCCAGGTAGTCGTTGGCATCGCCCTCCAGCGTCAGCGTGATGCCGCGCGCCAGGAAGGCGCCGAACGACTGTCCGGCCGACCCGACGAACTTGAAGTTGATCATGTCGTCGGGCAGTCCGCCGTGCCCGCACTGTCTGGCCAGCACCCCCGAGAGCATGGCGCCCACCGTGCGGTTGACGTTGCGGATCGTCAGCACGCGGTGCACCGGCTCGTGGTTCTCCAGAGCCGGCCGGGCCAGCTCGATCAGCGTGTTGTCCAGCGCCTTGTCCAGACCGTGGTCCTGTTTCTGCACGTTGCGGATCGCCCAGTCGGCCGGCACCTGGGGCCGGTGAAGGATGGGCGAAAGGTCCAGGTGCCTGGCCTTCCAGTGCTGCGAAACGTCGGCGAACTCCAGCATGTCGCAGCGCCCGACCATCTCGTCCACGGTGCGGAAGCCCAGCTCCGCCATGATCTCGCGCAGCTCTTCGGCCACGAAGAACATGAAGTTGATGACGTGCTCGGGCTTGCCGGCGAACTTTTTGCGCAGGTCGGGATCCTGAGTGGCGATGCCGACGGGACAGGTATTGAGGTGACAGACCCGCATCATGACGCAGCCGGAGGCGATCAGGGGCGCGGTGCTGAAGCCCACCTCCTCGGCGCCCAGCAGAAACGCGATGGCCACATCGCGGCCGGTCTTGATCTGTCCATCGGTCTGGAGCACCACCCGCCCGCGCAGGTTGTTCATCACCAGGATCTGCTGAGTCTCGGCAAGGCCCAGTTCCCAGGGGATGCCTGCGTACTTGATGCTGGTGAGGGGCGAGGCGCCGGTGCCGCCGCTGTCGCCGGAGATGAGGATGTGGTCGGCCTTGGCCTTGGCCACTCCGGCCGCCACGGTGCCCACGCCGACTTCGCTGACCAGCTTGACGGAGATGCGCGCCTGGGGGTTGACGTTCTTCAGGTCGTGGATGAGCTGGGCCAGGTCTTCGATGGAGTAGATGTCGTGGTGGGGCGGCGGCGAGATCAGGCCCACGCCGGGGGTGGTGTGCCTGACCTTGCCGATGTACTCGTCGACCTTGTGGCCGGGCAGCTGTCCGCCCTCGCCGGGCTTGGCGCCCTGGGCCATCTTGATCTGGAGCTCGTCGGCGTTGACCAGGTATTCGGTGGTGACGCCGAATCGCGCGGAGGCGACCTGCTTGATGGCGGATCGGCGCAGGGTGCCGTCGCGGTCGGGCTTGAAGCGCTCGGGGTCCTCGCCGCCCTCGCCGGTGTTGGACTTGCCGCCGATGCGGTTCATGGCGATGGCAAGGTTTTCATGCGCTTCCTTGCTGATCGAGCCGAAGCTCATGGCCCCGGTGGCGAATCGCTTGACGATCTGACTGGCCGGTTCGACCTGGTCCAGGGGGATGGGGTTGCCCTTCTTGAACTGCAGCAGCCCGCGCAGAGTGCAGCGGTTGCGCGACTCGTCGTTGACGAGCCTGCTGTACTCCTTGAACGTGGCATAGCTGCTGATGCGCACGGCGTGCTGGAGCTTCGCCACCGTGTCCGGGTTCCACATGTGGTATTCGGCACCCTTGCGCCACTGATACTGTCCGCCCAGGTCCAGCGTCTGGTGGTCAACGGCCACCGGCGGGAAGCCCTTGCGATGGCGCTCCAGCGACTCGCGGGCGATGATATCCAGCCCCACGCCGTTGATGCGCGAGGCGGTGTTCGTGAAATACCGGTCGACGACCTGCCGGCTGAGCCCGATGGCCTCGAAAATCTGTGCCCCGCGGTAACTCTGCACCGTCGAAATTCCCATCTTCGAGGCGACTTTGATGATGCCCTTGTTGGCGGCCTTGATGTAGTTGTTGTACGCCTTCTCCAGCGTCAGGTCTTTGGGCAGCAGGCCGTCACGGTGCAGATCGGCGATGGTTTCGAACGCCAGGTAGGGGTTGATGGCGCCGGCGCCGTAGCCGATCAGCAGACAGAAGTGGTGGCACTCGCGCGCCTCGCCGGTCTCGATCACCAGCCCCGCCTGGGTCCGCGTGCCCTCGCGGATCAGGTGATGGTGCACTGCCGCCGTTGCCAGCAGGGCCGGGATGGGCGCATGCTCCGCGTCGACGCCCCGGTCCGAGAGGATCAGGATGGTGGCGCCGTCTTTGACGGCCTCGGCCGCCACGTCGCATAGGCGCTGCAGCGCCTTTTCCAGTCCCGCCTCGCCATCGCTGACCTCAAAAAGCATGGGAATGGTGACCGCCTTCATGTCGCTGACGGTCGCGCCCACCTCGCGCAGCTTCTCCAGCTCGGCATTGGTCAGGATCGGCGTCTTGAGCTTGATCAGGTGGCAATGCTTCGGAGTCTCGCTCAGCAGGTTGCCCTCGCGACCCAGGTAGGTGTACAGCGACGTCACCAGCGACTCGAAGTTCGCATCCAGCGGCGGGTTGGTCACCTGCGCGAAGAGCTGCCTGAAGTACGCATACAGAAGCTGCGGCTTGTCCGAGAGGCACGCCAGCGGCGTGTCCGTCCCCATCGACCCGATTGCCTCCTGCCCCGTTGCCACCATGGGCAGCATCAGCATCTTCAGGTCTTCAACCGTGTAGCCGAAGGCGTGCTGCCGCGTCATCAGCGTGTCGTGGTCGACCTCGTGGATGCTGGAAGGATGCGGCAGGTCCTCCAGACTGATCATATTGTCGTCGAGCCACTTGCGCCACGGCCGCCGCGCCACCAGATCGGCCTTGATCTCGCTGTCATCGATGATCCGGCCTTCGCGCGTGTCGATCAGAAAGATCTTGCCCGGCTGAAGCCGCCACTTGCGGACGATGTTCTCGGGCTTGATGGGCAACACACCGACTTCGCTGGCCATGATCACCAGATCGTCCTTGGTGATGCAGTAGCGCGACGGCCGCAGTCCGTTGCGGTCGAGCACGGCGCCCAGCAGGTAGCCGTTGGTGAACGTCACCGAAGCCGGACCGTCCCAGGGCTCCATCAGGCAGGCGTGATACTCATAGAACGCCTTGAGGTCCTCGTCCATCAGATCGTGGTGCTGCCAGGCCTCGGGAATCAGCATCAGCATCGCATGCGGCAGCGAGCGGCCGTTCACGCAGAGAAACTGGAGCATGTTGTCGAGGGTGGCCGAGTCGGATCCGCTTTCGGTGAGGATGGGGAACATCTTCTGAAGCTCATCCCCAAACACCTCGCTGTGCAGCGATCCTCGTCGCGCCCGCATCCAGTTGCGGTTGCCGCGCAGCGTGTTGATCTCGCCGTTGTGAGCCAGGTAACGGTAGGGATGGGCCAGTGGCCACGAGGGGAACGTGTTCGTCGAGAACCGCGAATGAACCATCGCCAGGGAGCTCTCGAAGTCCGGCTCGGTCAGGTCCAGGTAGTACTGCCGCAACTGATGCGCCGTCAGCATCCCCTTGTAGACGATGCGGTTGGCCGACATCAGGCAGATGTAAAACGGCTCGCGGGCGTTCTGGGGCGCGTCGGGACCGAACTCGATCTCGTTCTCGGTGCGCTGCCGCACGAGGTACAGGCGCCGGTCGAAATCGGCCTTGTTGAAGAACGCCTCGCCGGGAGCCAGGAAACACTGGCGGATGACCGGCTCGGTCTTCTTGGGCGTCGGACCGACGGCGCTGTGATCGACCGGCACGTCGCGCCAGCCGAGGACAACCATCCCGTTCTCACGGGCCACGCGTTCCAGCGTCTTCTCGCAGAACTGGCGGGCGGCCGGTTCCTGCGGAAGAAAGCACATGGCGACGGCGTACTGGCCGGGCGGCGGCAGGGCGATGCTCAGCTCGCGGGCCTTGCGGCGGAAGAAGCGGTCGGGCATGCGCACCAGGATGCCGGCGCCGTCGCCCGAGTCGGGTTCGCAGCCGCAGGCGCCGCGGTGGCTCATGTTTTCCAGCATGAGCAGCGCATCCGAGACGATCTGGTGCGACGCCTTGCCCTTCATGTGGCAGACAAAGCCGACGCCGCACGAGTCGTGCTCAAAACGAGGATCGTAAAGGCCCTGTGGGGCCGGTAAGCCTGTATACATAATGGCAGTCCGAGATTACAGCAGATGCGACCTCGACCGAGTTCCTCAGTATATGCCCTGCCCGATGCGGGCACAACGCCTCAGCGAGCGGGCAACATCCGCGGCGCGCTGGTGCGCCAGCTCGCAGGCGTAGTCGACCTCGATCGCCCGACGCAGCGCCTTGAGCCTGGCCAGCGGATCGGTCTGGGCCTCGGCCGCCGCCAGAAAAGGCGCGTGCAGCCGTTCCCACAGGGCCATCGTCATGGCGCAGGTCTGCCAGTCGCCCTTGCGGCTGCCCTCAGGCAGCTCCTGGGGACGAAGGAAGATCGTATGCTGCGGCAGCGCCTGCTTCAGCTCCTCGAGGCTGCGCAGCTCGGCCGACGGCAGGGCTGCGTCCTCCAGCGGCAGCAGCGCGATGATGCGCCCCTCGTCGGTTGGATACACCGCGCCCAGGAACGTCTCCACGTACAGGCCGTGCTCGCGCTGAAGCCGGCGCACCTGGACGGCCGGCTCGATGCTTCCCCATCCCGCCACCAGCAGTTGGCCGAACGGGTAGTTCTCGACGATGCGGCGTCCATCGACCCTGTCGTCGGGCCCCTGGGCGATCAGGTCCAGATGGACCTCTCCTTCGCAGCAGCGCTGTCGGCGCTGCCGCCGCGCTTCCTGCAGGGGCATATAAAGCCGCGAAAGGGTATCGAAGTCGCGCAGCTCCCAGGCCGCCTCTTCCGCCCGCACCAGCTCGCGCTCGGCGGCGATGTAGTCCATGCGCATCAGGGCCTGCTGACCGCGCTCGCACATCTCCTGGAGTTCGTCCGCCGTCATCAGTATCCGCCCTTCCGCATCTGCTCCAGCGCCGGCGCGAAGGGATATCGCGCGTACAGACCGATGGTCGCCGTATGCCACATGGCCGGCGAGGGATAGACATCGCCCACGTACCCCGCCTCGTGCATCGCGCGCAGGACCGTCTCGAAGGACGGCTCGTTGCCGTCGCGGTCGACCAGCCGGTTGGCGTGCGCGCCCAGGAAGCTCACCGACGCCGAGGGCATCCGCCCCGGCTTGTGCCGGAGCATCTCCACCACGATGCGAAACGCCGCCGACAGGTCGTCGATGGTCAGGTGCTCGTGCGTAGGGGGGCGCAGTACGGCCAGCACCTCGACGATGTCCATGTCGTACTTGATGACCTTCACGCGCTCGCCGGCGGCGCTGAAATGCGCCGCGTAGGAGGTGATGGCCGGGGCATCCCACTGGCTCGTCGGCAGCAGCGCCGCCAACTGGGTGATGATGCCGCGGCGGTTGTCGTGGGCGTTGACCGCGCACACCAGCGTGTGGTAGCGCCCCAGCAACAGGTCCTCCAGCAGGTGCTGGCCCCACATGATGCGGATCCGCGGCGTGCGGTCGGGCACCGGCGAAGGCAGCGCATCGGGCAGCAGCACGATGCGCTCGGCCGTGTCGGCAAACTCCTGCTGCATCAGCATGTCGCCATCGCCATCGTAGATTCTGGGTCGGTCGGCTTGCGCGGCCATCGGCGTGGTCTCCTGAGGATGTGGCCTGACCTGCACGTCGGTCTTGCCTGTGCGGGCAGCCAATCACAGCCCGCTCCTGAGCATACGGCCCGCCCGCGGCCGGATCAAACGCCCTTGCCGCCGGCGGCGTCGCCGCCCACAATGGCGCTCATGTCCGCAGTCGACGATGCCATTCGGCGGATCAGCCACGCCCTGGGGCGCCCGGCGCCGCCCGATGCACCCCCGCGCCCCCCTGATATCGACGAGCATATCGCCCGTCTCGTTCACACTGAGCTGGGGTTGAGCGAGCTGTTCGCCCGCATGGCCGCCGACGAATGTCACATGGACGTCGAGTGCATCGCCGCCGACGATCTGGCGCCCGCGCTGGCGTCATACATCGGCCGGCGGAGCTGCCGGCGGATAGGTCTGGCCGACTCGCCGCTGCTCGATTCGCTGGGCGTGTACGCGGCCCTTCGCCAGGCGGGTCTCAATGCCCGCCCGTGGGCACAGTTGACTCTTGACGAGGCCTATGACCTGGACTGCGGCGTCACCGACGTCTACGCCGCCGTCGCCGAGACCGGCAGCATCGTGATCCGCCCCTGGGCCGGCCACGGCCGTGCTCTGTCGCTGGTGCCGCCGCTGCACATCGCCATCGTACACCCGAAGGACATCGTGGCCGACCTCATCGACCTTATGCACAAAGTCCGCGGCGACCCACCGGCCAGCGCCGCGATCATCATCAGCGGTCCTTCGAAAACGGCCGACATCGAGATGACCCTGGTTCACGGCGTGCACGGCCCGGAGACGGTCAAGGTATACCTCCTTCGGTAGCGGTTATCGCATTGTGCGCAGGCCGGTTACTCCCCCCGATACTCGCAGGCGGCGGTGCAGGTCTCGCGCACGATGACCGCCGTCAGCAGGGGGAGCGTCGGCCGAAGCCGCTGCCAGATCCATCGCGCCAGGTTCTCGCTGGTGGGGTTCTCCAGCCCTTCGATCTGGTTGAGGTAATAGTGGTCGAGCTGGCGGACGATCGGCTCGGCCGCCTTCTTCAGATCGCCGTAGTCGATGAGGTATCCGCTGGCCGCATCGACCTCGCCTTCCACGACGATGTCGAACTGAAACGAATGGCCGTGCAGCCGGCGGCACTTGTGCCCGTCGGGAAAAGTGGGCAGGTCGTGGGCGGCCTCAAAATAAAACGTCTTGGAGAGTCTCACCTTCATGAGTTATCTTTCACGGCTGGCATTGTAGCGATCTGCCGGCGAAGCGGACAATCGCTCGGACATGGCCTCTGCTTTTCGGCGCAGCCGGCGCAGTTTAACGACCCGGCGAGCAGCCACACAACGGCGTGTTGATGCAGTTCCCGCGGTTGCGTTCATCATGCGGCGACAGCTTGCCGATAAAGATGGTGGGACGGAGAGATCAAACGACGGGTCGGGACTGGACGGAGCGCTTGTCAAACAGCATACTCATCGTCGAGGATGAACCCAGTCTGCGTGAGGCCCTGGCGGCCGTTCTGGGCGGCGCGGGGCTCAGGGTGTACACGGTCGCGGACGGACGGGAGGCGATACGCGTTCTGTGCGACCACTGCATCGACGCGGTGCTGCTGGACCTGGCGATGCAGGGGATGGACGGGATCACGCTGCTGGAGCTGGTTCGCCAGGAACTGGGCTGGACTGCGCTGGGGATCGTGGTGTTCACGGGCGCGGGGGATGTTTCCGTCCTGCCGCGGCTGCGCGAGCTGGGCGTCGATAGCGTCCTGACCAAGGGCAGATCCAGCAACGAGGCGATACTGGCGGCGATCGAACGAGCCATCGAGCGACAGGCGCTCGGCGCCTCGCGCGGGCTGTTTCCCATCCCCGCCGTCCGCTATATTTGAAGGGCTTGGAAGCCAAGACCAAATCCAGACGCAAGGACTCCTTCTGGCGCGCCTGTCGCTATCTGGGTCCTCATCGGCGCATTGTCGCCATCTCGATCATCTGCGCGCTGGCCGTCGGTGTACTGTTCACCAGCGGTCTGGGCACGATGCTTCCGGTGATGCAGGTGCTGATCACCGAGGACACCGTGCAGCAATGGGTGAACCGCAACATCGCCGCTATGCGGCTTGGCGTCAGTCTCGCCGGCAGCGGCCAGTCGCTGCGCATCGTCCGCGCCGACCCGCACAAGGCCGCCGAGGGACTCCGCGACGGGCAGTCGATCGCGCTGGCTGAGCCAGGGGGCCATGACCTGCTTCTGGTTCTGAGCGATCCGGCGCAGACCAGCGCGCTGCTGTCGCTGGATGGCGGGCCGGCGGTAACGGTTCCGCTGCGCAGCATCGGGCCGCACTATGTGGCGGCCCGCGCCGTCGCCGCGCAGATGCCCCAGCGCGCCATTGGGGCCATCTGTGTTGTGCTGGCGTTCCTCCTCCTGCTGTCGGTGACGGGAAACGTCGTGCGATTCTTTCAGG
>Ga0308414_1001575_pt1 | contig 14920 bp, 9 predicted proteins | sample HotsprSampleOS50_FD_205667 | JGI IMG/M metagenome (GOLD analysis project Ga0308414, IMG submission 205667) | Hot spring phototrophic mat microbial communities from Octopus Spring, Yellowstone National Park, Wyoming, United States - 20090730_OS50 ... | reverse complement strand
GTTCATTCCCCGCGCAGGTGATCAGTTTGGTACACCCGAGCTTTCGTGCCACCTCGATCGTGTGCGACAACCGATCCAGGTACCGGGATCGGTCCTCCGCACGTACCAGGTGCCCGCCGATGGCCCCATCCGCCGAGTTCACCACGATATCATTGACTGCGATGCTTCTCTCCCGACATACCCGAGCGACTGCATCCACGTCTTTCGGCGTGTCGGTCAGCGTCCTGCCGTCGAATTCGTGATCCCAAAACCAGAACTCGATCGCCGCATAACCGCAGTCGGCGATCCGGCGGATTCTCTCGTGCGCGGGCAGATCGGTGAAAAATGTGTCAATGCAGACATCCAACTCCGGTATCATAGCGTACACTCCCCGGGGGCTGTACCCCCTTTACTCACATCGTTGCCGGCTATTGCAGGTACGCGTCGGCCACCTTATTGACGGCCTCGGCGATCATGTCGCAGTCCTGCGGCGTCATCTGCGGCGGGACTGCGATCTGGATGGAACGCGACAGCAGCGCGTTGGTGTTCGGACACATGTCGGGACGGTACTCCGCCTTCCCTCCCTTCGATGTGTAGTACGCGCAGGTGTAGGGACACCCCTCGGGCGTGGCGGTCACTTTGTCCATGATGTGTTTCCAGTGCGAATACACGTGCCAATCCGGAATGCCGGCATCGAACACCGATTCCGCATCCACCCCCTCCGCTTTGAGCGCCCGGGCGAACTTCTTCGTCAAGTCCGCGTCCGGGAGGAAGAACACCAGGCAGATCGCGGTGTCTCCCGCCTCATCGTTGAGCCGGCGGAAGGTCAGGCCGTCGCGCTTGCGGATGGCGTCCTTGATGCGTTTCTTGTTGGCGCGCATACGATTGAGCAGCCCGTCCAGCCGCTCCAGCTGCGCCAGCGCCACCGCGCCGTGCAGCTCGCTCATGCGGAAGTTGACTCCCGGAAACACCTCACCCTTGTACCGCGGCAGACCGAACCGGTCCTTACGCCAGCAGGCGGCGGTGTCGTGGTACCCCTGGGCGCGATCGTAGAGCAGGTCGTCGTCCGTGGTGACGATCCCCCCCTCGCCGCTGGTGATAATCTTGTGGTACTGCAGACTGAACGCGTTGCAGTCCCCGAACGAACCGAGCCGTTTCCCTTTGTACGATCCGCCGCACGACTGGGCGACGTCTTCAATGACTTTGACGCCATGCCTGCGAGCGATGGCCATGATGCGGTCCATGTCGCACGGCACCCCGCGCATATGCACCGGGATCACCGCCTTCGTCCGGGAAGTTATTTTGCGCTCGAAGTCCACGGGATCCATGGTCAGGGTATCGTCCACTTCGGCGATCACCGGGATCGCCTTCGCGGCGACAACCGCGGCGCATGAAGCGAAGAACGTATACCCTGGGACGATCACCTCGTCGCCCGGGCCGACCCCCACCGCCACCAGCGAGCTGATCAGCGCAGAAGTGCAGGAATTGACCGCGAGCGCATGCCTGGTGCCGATCTTCGCCGCGAACCGTTCCTCTAACAGACTCACTTTCGAGGGATACTCCTTCGGACCATAGTACCGGAACAGGTACTTGCGATCGAGGACTTCCATCACCTCGCGCTTCTCCTCCGCGCCGATCTCCAGGCCGCCCGGGTACATCGGGATGTTGGGTGTGGTCTTGGCCTTCGGTCCACCATCAATCGCCAGCTTCGCTCCCATGACACCACCTCCGTCCGCATGAATTAGTCTCCCGGCATACGCCGAAAGACATCACCGATGCGTGTCCTCCAAATATCGGTCCACCGCAAGGACCGCCGCGCTGCGCGCCGCATCCGCGGGATCCCAGCGTGACACGCTCACCTGTACCGCACCCGACAGGACGTTCACCACCCGGCGACGTATCGCCGCTGACAGCAGCGTGGAGCGTATCTCCCCGTCATCTCGCACCAGTTCGCCGCCCACGATTACATGTGGGATACCCAGCACATTGATGGTATTGGCGATCCCCTTTCCCAGACAGTCGATCGCCCGGGCGATGGCATGACGACACACCGTGTCTCCCGCATGCGCCGCCGCCGATACCTCCGCGAAACCGCCGTACACACGCACTCGGCCGGCGCCGCGACTTTTCGTTCCGTTGACTTCCCGAACGATGGCGCTCGTCGAAGCGACGCTCTCGATGCATCCCCGATTCCCGCAGCTGCATACCGCGGCACCGTTCCGGGCATCCACCGACATGTGCCCGATCTCGCCGCTAATGCCCGTCGGCCCGTAGTATACGCGACCGTCTTGCACAATCCCGAGCCCCACTCCATCCCCGGCATGCACATAAAGGAAGTCCTTCACGTATGCGGAACGCGGAACGAAACGCACCGCCGCTGCTGCATATGCGCGAGTAATGTCTTCCAGCCGCACCGGCACACCAACCGTGGCCGAAAGAATATCCCCCAGCGCCACATCGCGCAACCCCAGATCCGCCGACAGGATGCACCGACCACGTGCCGAATCAATGAACCCCGGCAAGGCGATGCCGGCGGCACACACATGTCCCCGCCGACGTGCAGCGCACACACCGGACCGAACCACCTCGATCATCTCGCGTACCGCTGCCGCGGATCCGCCATTGCCGGCACACGGCGTTCTCGTACACGACAACCGGCGCCCTTCGTAGTCGCACACCACCGCCGTCATCGTTCCACCGTCAACGACCATGCCCGCGCCCAGAAAACGATCCGGATTGATCCCCAGGACCGCCGGCCGACGTCCCCGGGGCTGTCGGGCGAAGGTGCGAACCACCACATCACCCCGCTCCAGCAACTCCGCCACGATCCGGTCAACGGTCTGCCGCGCCATCCCGGTCGTTTTCGCGAGTGCACGGCGTTCAATGCCGCCGTGCAACCTGACGGAACGGAACACCGCGTTGCGGAGCGTTTCTGTCAGCTTTCGAGCCATGCTGCTTTTTAAAACCTTCTCATAACGATCCCCATATATATGCTCTTTTGTAGCATATATTTTGCTTTGAGTCAACCCATAGAAAAAACATACGGCGTCCTCCCCAGCGTACCGGGTCCATTCCCACGCGAGAACTCTTGCAGAAGTACCGGGAATATTGTACATAGAACTTTGGGAAGTCATCCCCAGCAGCCGCCGATTACCTGAAAAGCGCCCGTCGTATCATGGTTTGAACGAGTATGACTCCGGTGTCCAGGCAGCCACATCCTGGACACCTTTCGGAAAGACAATCTCGTTCTCTTTCACAGGGAGAGGGGCCGAGTGGGTCGCACCGCGACGAACAGGAGCGGTGCGACGGGCGCTGAGTGATTGCGCCCGGGTTCCTTAAAACTTTCTGTGCGGTGTTCGGGTGTCGTTGTTGCGACGAACAGGGGCGGTGCGACGGGCGCTGAGTGATTGCGCCCGGGTTCCTTAAAACTTTCTGTGCGGTGTTCGGGTGTCGTTGTTGCGACGAACAGGAGCGGTGCGACGGGCGCGTCGTTCAGTGCCCAGGCAGCCACATCCTGGACACCTCTCAGAAAAATAATAACGTTCTCCTTATTGATGGAGAGGTGGCCGAGTGGCTGAAGGCAGCTGCCTGCTAAGCAGTTGTACTCCGAAAGGGGTACCCCGGGTTCGAATCCCGGCCTCTCCGTTGTCTACCTTCGCTGGATTGGAAGCCACCCGAGCGCCGACGAACAGGAGGTTCAAGCGAGGATGGCGGGCTGCGACAACGCGGAGGCACAGCGAGGAGCAGGAATCCTGGAAGAAGCGATTGGAACCAGGTGACCGCGGGTTTCAACTACATCGGCCGTAACCCGGGTGATTGAACGTCGCTCAGTGATTCTCCGGAGTGCCGCTGGTGGGATATTGCCGCCGCGTGCCGGGGATCCACTCTTTGCAGCGGTTTTCTATTACCCACTCCTTGGCGAACGCGTCAACAATTTTCTGCAATCCCTGGTCCAGAAAGCGCGCATATTTCTTGCGTTCAGTCCCGCCGTGCCGCTGGTCGCGCCAGTACACCCGTCGGAACGACCCGGTGGCATCCTCGCCGTGCCGGAAGAGCATCGCCGCCAGGTGCACCGCGACCGTCTTGCCCCGTGAAACATGCTGTTCTGAAACCGTGATTTCCAACACCAGGTCGCACTCGTCGCTGAACGTGACCTGCGCGGGAGAGGAGGCCACCTTTTCGCGGATCGCGGCGGCAATGGATTCCACGTATGCGGCATCCACCGGCATATTGGAAAACACCCTGACCTCCAGACGCAGCTCATCGCACTGCGGCAGGATGCCCCACACAGGGGTCAATACTCCCCCGGTAGCAACCAGCAACGAGAAGAAGAACCGACGCTGCATCAAACAGGCCGCTGGTGTCAGAACGGGTTGCCGTGACGCACCACAAAGAACACCGACCCCATCGCCTTGCAGATGACGTACCCCTGGCTGACAATGGTGTAGGGGTACAGATGCCACCCCCCGGCACCGACGTTGAATCCCGGAGGCCCCCATCGGCCGCCGTTTTCCCAGCACGTTTGGTCTTTGCAGTAGTACGTTGCACCCCCCGGTGAGCAGGTGCACCCGCTGTTGTTTGCTACAATCCATGGTGTCCACGTGCCCTGGATAGGATTGGACAACGGCCAGCCGACGGAGTTGGACCGGTTGGTGATCTTGATGCCTTCCATGGGCCAGCCCCAGTGGTGGTGGAACACCATGTCCCCCGCACCGCTGATTGGTCCCTGTTCGTCGGTCTGGATGCCTGACTGCACCCAGTCAAAGAAACGGCAGTCGCCTGCAACATACCCCGGAATGGTGTCGTTGTCCAGTACCATCTCTCCGATGGTTGCGTCCTCCCGGTAGTCACACCACCCCATGTTAGCGCACACCTGGCCGTTGCTGTACACAACGTACGCCACCTGCTTACCGTTGGGGAGCGTCCGGATACTTGCCATGGGACCCATGCCGATGTTTCCGTCGCCGTAGGCGCCGTTCTTGATGCAGGGAATGAATGCCTCACGTCCGTTGTCCAGGTTGAGCGCAAACATAACCTGGTGCTGTCGGTTGTTCTGGATGAGGGTGCGTATCTCGGCGTTGGTTTGCGGAAACGGCTGGTTGTGAAAGTACATCGCGAGGTACCCGAGGCGCAGCCGGACCAGCACCACACCGGCGTTGTCAGCCACCATTGGCCAGCCCCCTCTGAACTCATAGGTGGTGGTGCCTTCTCCATCAGTGCCGCTGTAGTAGCTCTGCACCGTGGGCTTGACACTCCAGGCAAGCGTTCCATTGGAACGCACCGCATGCACGTACAGGTTGCGGTCGGTGGCGTATATGATGATATCCCGGGTTGCCGAGTATGACGGCGCAGTACAGCTGGTATACGTCCAGGTGCTGGCGGGCGGGGTAAAGACCCAATCCTGGGTCATGGTGTACTTGTTGACCGCAAACAGGCGGCAGTTGTTTGCCGCCACATACACGCGATCACCAACGATGAGCGGGGCGGCATGAATGGGTGATGCCGTGTTGAATGTTCCGACGATTGTGCCGCTGTCGGTTTCAATCTTGTAGAGCGTGTTATTGTCAGCGCCGACAAACAGGCACTTGGTATCGTGGTCATACGCCGGGGTGCTGTACAACCCTCCACCTGGAGCGCGGGTCCAGGCATTAGCACCGTCGGTGAGACGCATCGCGTAGACCGTTCCATTGGCGGCGGCGCTGTACACTTTTCCGTTGCCGGTCACCGGAAGAATGTTGTACCCGGACCGAACGGCTACATCGGTACGCCGCCAGGCGAACTGCCAGGGGATATCCACCATCTCCGGCGTCCAGCCAGTGCGCTGAGCATCGTGCGCGAGCTGCGTCCACTCGGTGTTGACTGGCTGCGTTGACTGCCTGACCAGCTGGAAATCCTGCTCCGCCGCAAAAGCATTCGCTCCAACAGCGAGCACCAGCATCCCTACCGCGTATCGTTTCATGGCACCTCCATACCAATGCCTGTGTGTCATTCACACCTGTCGAACCCGCCCGGTCACCGCCGGACATCCAAGCGACACCACTGCCCCGACACAAGCACCTGGCCACCGACAACTCATTCCGGTAAAGAAGCCGAACGAGCGGATTGCTTCTGTGACGGAAACTCGTGGCTGAACTGCACCTGCCATCAGCGAACCAACAGCATCCTCCACAGGCCGTCCAGGAAACCGGCGTCATCACGCCGTTCCACGGGCAGCAGGCGCACCAGCTCGCGCACCACTTGGATGTGCGACGGGCTGGTGGCGTAGATGACCGGATCCCCTTGGTAGAACTGGATCAGGCCGGTTGCACGGATGGTCATACCCTCGCGGTACAGCGTTTCGCGGTTGCGGCCTATTTCCGAGCCGAATGTTTCGCCGAACGTACGCCAAGACATCTTCGGAATCTGCACCTTGAATGTTCCGAAGTGCGGCTCCTGGAATGCGAGCAGCACCGTCTTGCCGTTGTTGAAGACGTACCGCAACGTACCTTCGACCGTCTTCTCAAGACCGTCGTACCTGCCCGCCTCGGCATACGAGATCACCGCGGGTCCGTCGTCGCAACGCGGCGTCCGGGCCGACGGCGCCGGGGCATCCGAACCGTCAGGATCGTACAGGGCGAACTGCGTCTCGCACTCCCACGGGGAGTCGTTCATCGCCAACGGGTTGCCGTTCTCTAGGGCGACCACCGCACCCGTGTTGCTGCGGTACAAAACCAAGCCGTCGCTCACCACCCAGGCGGCGTAGTCGTTCCAGTACCGGTCATAGACTGCGTCGATGTTCCAGTAGATCCAGAAACCCGCCGGTGTGGCGCGCCAGTCGCTACAACAGTTCACGAGACCGTTGGAGCAGTAGTGGCGCACGTTGTCCTGGGTGCATCCCTGGTTGGGCCGCTGCGATTCCATGATGTGCGGCAGGTTGGTCATCGTAATGGGGTTGGTACCGGTGCCGCGGCTCGCTGAACGGTCGCTGATTCGGTGCGCCAGGCCGAAACACCAGTGCGCGCCCAACATGTCGTCGCCCGCCATAGTGAGGAACGCTTGCTCGTCGGTAGGGAAAAAGGTGTTGGTCATCCAGCGCACGTCTCCGCCGGTGTACCCCGATACGGTTGTATTATCCAGCAGCATCTCTCCGAACCGCGAATCCCACCGCGCATCGCAGGGATCCTGCAGGCAGGGCGAGCCGCGCATTATCACGTAGGCGATCTCGTCGCCGTTGGCAAAATTCTTCACCACCGGCATCGGGCCCATGGGCATGTAGCCGCCATCGCCCCAGCCGCCGTGACCGACGTTGCAGACATATGGAATGGTCCCGTTGTCCAGACTGACGGCGAAAAGACACTGCTCCGATGGAGTGCTCGTGATGCGCGAGCGGATGGCCGCATTGTTGTCGGGGAATGGGGCCCTCCCCAAAACCTCGTCCCAGCTGATGCGATACTTGACCAGTACCAGACCGTGCTGCTCGGCGATCACCGGCCAGCCCCACAACGCCTCATTGGTGCCGCTGATGTAGTTGTAGGAGCATGGTTTCACCGGAGACCACCGGGGCTGGCCGTTGGCGTTGTTGATGCAGTGCACGTTGAGGTTCTGGGTCACCACGACCACCGAGTTCTTCCCCGGCGAATACGCAGCAGGGGTGTGTACCGGGGACCGGCGTTGTAGGACCACACCATGGACATGTCGGCGGTGTTGACGGCGATGACGTTGTTACCGGAAATGATGAAGGCCCGGCCGCTGATGAGGCACGGGGCTGCAAATACGCTGACCGCCGCTCCCGTGTTGTAGTCCCCGAGGTTGGCTCCGGTGGCGGGGTTCATCTTGTACAGCCGGCCGTTGTTGGACATAATGTACAGAAGGCCGGTTTCAGGGTCATACGCAGGGGTTGAGTTGATGGCGCCGCCGGGGTTCAGAGTGCGGGCGACTGCGCCGTTCGACTTGTTGAGCACGCGCACGCCGTTGCTGCCGTCGGCAACATACACATAGTCCCCACCGGTCACCGGCTGCACATTGCGCGGCAGGCTGCGATGCTGGCCGCCCCACATCCACTTCCATCGCCAAGGTGTCGGAACGGGAGTCGGGCTGTAATTGGTTCTCCGGGCATCATGGGCGTGCTGGTGCCACTCCTGTGAGACCGCCTGGGTGGACTGCCGCTGCAGCTGAAAGTCCAGCACCGCGGACACCGCCGCCGCGCTGAACGCGGCGAATACCACCATTACTGCACTGAAACGCTTCATCCGGTTCCTCCTCTCTGCAATACGTTTTTAGTGTACGCCTCCAAGCGCGGAGGCTCATCCGCCTGCAGCGTAGCGTATAACTCTACAACGCCATTCACCGCGAAAGCGGGCTTTCGCGGATTCCTACCTTCAGCGGGCCGAAACCAACTGCCGCACCACCTCTATCTGTTCGGGTCGGGACACATAGATAACCGGATCACCTTGGTACCACGCGATGCGCCCGGTGACCCGCACCTGGTCGCCAGCGTGGTACATCTGTTCCGGGGGCATGGGGAAGCTGCCCCAGTCACGCTTCATGATGCGCACGATGGCGGAGCCCTGGTGCGGCGTGCGGAAACACAGGTACACCGCCTTGCCGTTGTTGAACACCTTCGCCAGTGAACCGTATACCGTCTTGAGCTCGCCGGGGTGCCGCCGCGCCGACTCGTGCGGTATCACCGACGGCCCGCGGGACGGCCGGGGTTTCGCCGACGGATTGAGCTCTTCTATATCCTGCGGGTTTTTCCCCACGCTCGCCAGTTCCACCTTGTTGAGCCGGCGTAGACTCGCCATGGGATCGCCGGATTCAAGCGCGATGACCGCACCGTCGCACGACCGGAAGAACAACAGGTTCTTGCTCGGGACCCACTGGGCGTATTCCGTCCAGTAGTTGTCGTATAACGTCCCTTGATTGTAGTACATATAGAAGCCCGGCCCCCAGGTACGGGCATCGCCCTGCTGGGTCATCGGAGAGTTGCGGTAGTGGTTGCTGCTGAACCCGCCCGTGTTGATGGAGGTGACCATGGACGCCAGATGTGTAGTCTGTATCTTGCTGCTCCAGGAACCAAAGGAGGACGTCCTCGTTCCCACCTGCATGGACATGCCGGCCATCCAGTGCGCCCCGAACAGGTAGTCGCCTGCCATGGAGACGTTAGGCTGTTCGTCGGTCAGCAGGTACTCCGTCGTCTGGGAGGATCCCCACGGGTTGTCATAGTAGATGAACCGCACGTATCCGGCGAGGTACCCGGATACGGTGGTGTCGTCCAGCATCATCTCGCCGTAGTGGGAATCCCACCTGCCGTCGTACATCGAGTGCCCGCGGATGACGGTATACACCACCTCGGTGTTGTCGTTGAAACGTTTGACCACCGGCATCGGTCCCATGGGCATGTAGTCCCCGTCGCCGTAACCGCCGTGCCCGATGTTGCAGATGAACGGGGATGTGCCGTTGTCCAGGCTCAAAGCAAACAACGCTTGCTGGCCCGGGTTGTTGGTCAGATTGGTCCGCATCGTGGTGTTCGCGGTGGGCCATGGAGACCAGACATTATAGAGCGTTCCCCAATCGAGCCGTATCTTGATAAGCACCAAACCATGCACTTCGGCGATGACCGGCCACCCGTAGGTGTACTCAATTGGCGGATTGGTGGATGGGTTGCGCACGGTCGGCTTGACGCGCCACGCCTGACTGCCGGTGGTGTTGTTGATGGCGTGCACGAACAGGTCGGCGGTGCCGACGACGACCCGGTTGCGGCTGGACGAATAGGAGGGGGCCGTCTGAACGACGGAACCAGCGGCATAGGACCACGCGAGCGTCATGTCCGCGGTGTTGATGGCGATGACGTTGTTGCCGGCCGACACAAACACCCGCCCTGGGATCAGGCACGGCGGGGTCGTGATGGCCGCTCCGGCATTGTAGCTGCCTACAACCGCGCCGTTCGCGGCGTTCATCTTGTACACGTATCCGTTGGTGGACACCGCGATGACGGTATCAGTCGCCGGGTCGTAGGCCGGGGTGACGACGATGCTGCCGCCCGGGTTGACGTTCCACAGCTGCGAACCGTCAGCCTCGCTGAGACAGACCACTCCGCCGGTGTAGGCCTGATTCTCTCCATAGGGGACGTTGAAGAGATAGCCGCTGGCGATGTATACCCGTCCGCCGCCGGTGATCGGCTGGGTGATGCGACCGAGGCGGCGCTTCCCTGCGGAGACCCCGCCGGTGGCGCTGGGGCCGTTCCACGACCACTTCCAGCGCCAGGGGTGAGCGATGGGCTGCGGGTTGTAGCTGGTGCGCTGGGCGTTGAACCCGTGCTGGGTCCACTCGTTGGATGCCGTTGCGGTGGACTGCCGCTGCAGCTGGAAGTCAACGACGACAGCTTGTACAAACGTGCATGCCGCGAACACAAAAAACATCACGACAAAACGATGCATCGTGTCCCCCTGTGCGTTTGTGCGTGCAGCCGTTATTCTGATGTTTTCGGGGCGCTTCTGCTCCCCGAGGATGCTCGTCGCTACCGCGTGATGACTATTTTCTTGCGCGTGTCCACTCCCGGACCTTTGACGACCGCAATGTACACCCCGGCGGGGACATTCTCCCCATCGGTGTTGACACCGCGCCAGTCAAGGCTGCCCTGCCCTGCCTGCGCGAGAGTCCGGGAGCCTTTCCACACCAGCCGACCGCGCATGCAGTATATGTTGACTGAAACGGTTCCGGCGGCCGTCAACCGGAAAGCGACATTGACAACATCCTGCCGGAGGTCCGCATACCCGGACGATCCGCCGGTGACACGCACCTCTCCTTCAGTAAGCACCGGGCCCGGCTGCTGCCCGGGTGCCACATCGGTGACCACGGTCAACAGCGCGCTCGCAGCGGAATAGTTGCCGGCGGCGTCGTACGCACGCACAGTGTAGACGTACTGCGTTCCGGGAGCGAGATTCACATCGGTGAAACCGGTTACGGTCGCCGTACCAACCGGTGAGCCGCCCCGCAGCACCTGGTACCCGGCGACTCCCACATTGTCCGTGGATGCCGTCCAGGAGATCGTCACAGTCACCGAGGTTTTTGACACGAGCTGCAGGTTGGTCGGCGCGGTGGGAGGAGTCGTGTCGCCGCCGGTGAGCGTGACCACCGGCAGCACCGATGTGTACGCCGAAGCGTTGCCCGCCGCATCGAACGCACGAACGCGGTACTGGTAGGTGGTTCCGGGAGTCAACCCGGTGTCAATGTACGATGTACCGGTCACCGTCGCCACAATCACCGCATCGCGGCGGACGTGATAACCGGTGACCCCCACGTTGTCCGTGGAAGCGGTCCACGTCAACGTAACGGAAGTCGCCGAACGCGTGGACGCCGTGAGATTGGTCGGCACCGTCGGCGGTTCGGTATCGGGTACCGGCCCCAACGTCACCTGTCGCGACTGGGTGATGTACCCCGGTTTTGCCGCGGTCACCGTGTACGCTCCATCAGGCAGGTCGCCGAAAGCGTACTGACCGGATGCATTGGTCACCGTCCAGCTGCCCAGCCCAACAACGGTGATGGTGGCGCCCTGAATGGGAGTGCCGACGCCCGCCTCGGTCACCGTCCCCGTGAGCGTCTCTGCTGATGCCACCATACAACCCAGCACGAGCGACCATACCGCTCTGAGCACCACACCAGACCATTTCATCGCCATCCTCCCCGCGTTCTCACACCCGACGCGTCACTTGGAAACACGTGCAGTCAGTCGTACCCCTTCCCTGCCTTGTCCGACATGCTCACCATCTGTGCCCGGGTCTCTACTGGGCTACGACGGCGAGCTTCTTGCGGGCGTCAATACCGCCGCCGGTCACCTGAACGATGTACACGCCGCTGGCGACCGATGCACCGCTCTTATCGCGACCGTCCCACAACCGAGTTTTGGTCTCGTTGGCCGCTCCGCTGACGCTGTCTTCCCACACGAGCTGCCCGCGCAAACCATACACCCGAACCTTCACTACACCTGCCGTCTTGAGCCTGAACGCAATCTGCGCCTGACCAAGCAGCGGGTTGAAGTACCCGTCCTGGCTGCCGCCGATGCGCACTTCTCCCGGCGACACATCGTCCGGAGGCCGCACACCTTCGTTCACCGTGATAGAAACTGCCGCCGAGATACCGGTCGCTCCCAGGTTGTCCTCCGCTCGGGCGGTCAGGACGTAATTCCCCGCCGGAACGTTGGTCCATGTATACTGGTACGGACTCGCATTGATCTGGGCGATCTGGGAGGCGCCGCTGTAGAACCGCACCACCGCTATCGTCCCGTCGATATCGGTCGCCGTAGCGGTAATAGTGATGCTCGCCGGAGCACTGAATGTCGCTCCGTTCGCCGGTCCCGTGATGCTCACCGTGGGACTCGAGTTCGCCGGGGACACGTACGTGAAGTTGGCCGTGATGCTCTTGTTGGCGTCCATCGTGATGGTCACGGTCGGATTGGTCCCTGATGCGTCCCCACTCCAGTTGGCAAAAGTGTAGTTCGCGTTCGGGGTCGCCGTCACCTGGATCTGGCTGCCCGCAAGGTATGTCCCGCTCGCTGGGCTTACCGTACCGCCGTTGGCAGGGTTCACCGCAGTCGTCAGCGTGTACCACACCGCAGGCGTCCCACTGGACAGTACCGTCACCGTCACCACCGTTGACGTGCTCGTCGCGCCCAGGTCGTCAATTGCAACGGCACGCAGCTGATAGGTTCCGGCGGATACTCCCAGCCAAGCCCCCTCATACGGGGCCGAGGTAGCGGTCCCTATGAGTGTGTTACCCTGGTAGAATCGTACATTAACAACTGTGCCATCCGGATCGGAAGCCGTCGCGGCGAGCGCGATGGTCGCCGGCGCGGTGTAGGTGCTGCCGTTCACCGGGCTGGTCAGGTTCACTGTAGGAGGTTGGTTCACCGGTGTGCCGGAAGAGTACACCGTGATGTTCACCACCGTTGACGTACTGGTCGCCCCCTGGTTGTCCTGTGCTACCGCACGCAGCGCGTAGCTGCCGGCTCCCACCCCCGTCCAACTGTACGTGTACGGACTGGAAGTATCTGTGTTCAACAGCGTCGTCCCGCTGTAGAACCGGACACTGGCGATGCTGCCGTCACTGTCGGAAGCCGTCGCGGCGAGGTTCACCGTCGCCGGTGCGGTGTAGGTACTGCCGTTCACCGGGCTGGTCAGGTTGACCACCGGCGGCTGGTTGGGGACGCCGCTGCTTACCACCGTCACCGTAACAATGGTTGAGGTGGAAGTCGCTCCCCAGTTGTCCTGGGCCACTGCCCTCAATTGGTAGGTCCCGGTGGAGACGTTCGCCCACGTGTATTCATAGGGACTGGTAGTGTCGGTGTTGAGCAAAGTCGTCCCACGATAGAACCGAACGGAAACAACGGAACCGTCAGGATCAGAGGCCGTCGCAGCGAGCGCGATGGTCGCTGGCGCGGTGTAGGTGCTGCCGCTCACCGGGCTGGTCAGGTTGATCGTTGGCGGCTGGTTGGGAGTACCGCCGATCCATACCGTCTTGGTCTCAGTGATGAAACCCGCCGCCTGTGCCGTGACGGTGTAGCTGCTGTTCCCCGGCAGGTCGCCGAAAGCGTACTGACCTGAAGCGTTGGTCACCGCCGAACTCCCCAACTGCACGACGGTGATCACCGCGTTCGGTATGGGGGTTCCAACACCCTGCTCGGTGACCGTACCGGTCAGGGTTTCCGACCCAACGTGTATGGCTGCCAGCGAAACCAACACCGACACCATCGCACCCCTGAACAACAGTTTCCCTGTTTTCATCGGAGCACCTCCTCTTGCATTGGATCCGCCCGGTACATCCGGGTAGCCTGAATCAATGCCCAAATCAATGTAAGACCACTATTTTCTTCTTGATTTCCAAACCGCCACCCTTTACGTACACGATGTACACTCCGGCCGAAACAGCGGTGCCATCGTTATTCCTCAGGTCCCAACTAAACGATGACACCGTCCCCGGCATGGCGCTCATCACGACCCCTTCGCGCACGAGCCGTCCATTGAGAGAGTACACTCTGATGTACACCGTTCCGGCACGCCGCGGCTGGAAGAAAACAGACACGCTGTTCTCATACGCCGTGTTGACATACCCATCCAAGCCACCGACGATCCGTACCGTTCCCGGCTGTACATCGGGTGTCGTGCCTGTAGAGGGCGCCGTGATGAAGTTTGCCACAAGATTCATGTTCGCAGTGACCGTGACATTCAGCGGATTGGCGGTGCTGACCACTCCGCCGCTCCATCCACTGAAAACGTACCCTTGACTCGGAGTGGCGGTTACGGTGACGGCCGTTCCAGGAACATACGACCCGCCCGGCGGATTCAGGGCGATTGTCCCTGCATTCGCAGGATTCGCCGTAACGGTCAGCGTCACGTTCGACGTCACCGGTGTGAACTGTGCGGTAACCGTTTTGTCGCCGTCCATCATGAGCGTGATCGTCGGGTTTGTACCGGAGGCATTCCCACTCCATCCGGTGAAAACGTACCCCGCGTTCGGCGTCGCCGTCACGGCCACCTGCGTTCCCGCAAGGTACCCGCTCCCCGACGGCGGCGGATTCAGCGCAACCGTACCACCAGTCGCCGGATTCGCACTCACCGTCAGCGTGTAGTACACCGGCTGCGCATTCACCGTTATCCCAACCACTGCACTGGTTCCCACCGCTCCTTGATTGTCCTCCGCTTGGGCGGTCAGGAAGTAGCTGCCTGCCCCAACACCGGTCCAGGTGAAACTGTACGGACTGGTGCTATCAACGCCCAACTGCGTCGTGCCGCTGTAGAACCGCACCGCGGCGATGCTGCCGTCACTGTCGGTCGCTGTGGCGGTGATCGTAATGCTCGCCGGCGCGGTAAAGGTGGCGCCGTCCTGGGGACTCGTGATGCTCACCGTGGGGCTGGAGTTGGCCGGGGGAACGTACGTGAAGTTCGCCGTGATGTTCTTGTCGGAGTCC
>Ga0308414_1001574_pt1 | contig 14924 bp, 15 predicted proteins | sample HotsprSampleOS50_FD_205667 | JGI IMG/M metagenome (GOLD analysis project Ga0308414, IMG submission 205667) | Hot spring phototrophic mat microbial communities from Octopus Spring, Yellowstone National Park, Wyoming, United States - 20090730_OS50 ... | reverse complement strand
TTTAACAGGTTGACCATTCAAAGTAGCTGGTCTAAATTTTAGTTTAAGGATTTTATCGGCAATAATAAATTCCAATTTTTTATTGGTAACACCAAAAAAGTAATGTTTCAGACAATTTCCATTTGTACTCACCAATACCCCTACGGTTGCTTTTCCTTTCACCCCATAAAGCTTTGCATCAGCTTTAATATCCTCAATAATTGCTTGTAAATTTTTGGGTTTAGGTTCTCTGTCAATTAAAACAAATTCATTAGGAGCAGGATCTTCTTTGGGATTGTAGGTATCTGTTTCTGGTAAATCAGGAAAATCGGGCTCAGCCGGTTCTGTATTTTTTTCTTCTATCTTCTTTTCTTCTTTTTTCTTTTCTTCTTTTTTCTTTTCTTCTTTTTTCTTTTCTTCTTTTTTTTCACTTAAAACAGTATCAACATTTATTGGGTTCTCTGTTTTGGTGCTATCTAACTGATTTTCAGTAATTGTTGGTTTATTTTCATTCTCTGAAATCGAATTATTTTGGGAAATGTATTCATTTTTGGATTGTTCAGATAGTTCAACTTTAGGAGTTTGTCTGCAACTCAAAACCCAAAAAAATAAAAAGAAAATGAATAAACGTTTCATAAAATTAATCTCTGATAAAATTTTCAAGTACTTCTTCTGAAACACCCACAGAGGAGAAACCGCCGTCATGATAGATGTTCTGCATAGTAATTTTTTTTGAATAATCAGAAAAAAGTAAAAGAATGAAATCAGCGCAATCGTCGGCGGTAGCATTACCGAGCGGTGACATTTTTTCTGCATATAGAAGCATTTTGTCAAAACCCTCAACGCCGCTTCCTGCAGTAGTAGGTGTTGGAGATTGTGAAATGGTATTCACACGAACTTTTTTAAGTTTACCTAAATGATAACCAAAACTTCTTGCAAAAGATTCAAGCAGTGCCTTAGATTCTGCCATGTCATTATATTTACCGAAAGTTCTTTGTGCAGCAATATAACTTAAGGCAACAATGGATCCCCATTCTTTAAAAATATCCATTTTTAAACCTACTTGCATCATTTTATGAAATGAGATGGCAGAAATATCATAAGTTTTGTTCAAAAAATCGTAATTTAAATCGGTATAAGGTCTATTTTTTCTGACATTTAACGACATTCCAATGGAATGTAAAAGAAAATCAATTTGTCCGAACTCACTTTTTGCCACTTCGTAAAGCTTAGTTATATCTTCTAAAGAAGTAGCATCAGCAGGAACTAAAGTAGCTCCGAGTTTTTCAGCAAGTTCTTTAATTTTGCCCATTCTAATAGCTACTGGCGCATTGGTAAGTATTAATTTTGCACCCTCTTCGTGTGCTTTTACTGCTGTTTTCCATGCAATCGATGATTCATCTAATGCCCCAGTGATAATGCCTACTTTTCCTTTTAGTAATCCTAAACTCATTTTTTAAACGCAAAATTAATTACTTTTTAATATAAAAAACCATTTATTTCGTTTCATTGTTATCAACTTTCTTAAAAAAATTTAAATCTGAATAGTTTATCTAAGTAATTTTCGTGATTTGTTTAATTATTGTTGTGATTTGTACAAAAAAAATGGAAATTTGCATGCTCTTATTGTCAAAAGATGAAATATATTAAATTTTCCATATTTCTATGGATTTTTTGGATAAATTGGGGTTGTAAAAAAAATCAAACGGATTACTCTATACAAGAACATCCTGAATATCAAACATTCTTAAGTTTATTTGAAGAAACTCAATTACCGATTACTTTACAATGGAAATCAAATACCACCCATTTTGAATGGTCAAAAAAAACTCCAATCCCTCAAAATTTACTGAACTTGTTTGTAGACAGCCTATCAGAAAAAAGTAAAATAAAATATTATCCCAAATCAAAATTATTAATAAAAGATGATTTTTCAGTTTTATTACTTGGAATTTCTGATAATAAACATGATATGCCCGGTTGGTTAGTTTTATCCATCAGAAAAGATGGACAAATTCTAGGTATAGAATCGTTTAGATTTGCAAAACAATCCATAGGTAATGCAAAATTGACCATCAGCCCAAACGGTGATATGATTTATGAAAAAAATATTAAAATATTTGAAAAAGGAGCCGTTCGTAATGTAAAAAATATATACAAATACAAAATTGATGAAGAAGGTAACATCAAAGAAAAAGATGAAGACCAATCAGAAAGTCTTACTTTAATTCCTAATTCCATTTTAAATAAATTTCCACAAGGAAGTACCCCTTTTTATATCAATTCTGAATTTTTAAACAGCATTAAAACTTATCGAACCAATGAGTTCCACGAATTATTACACGAAAATTGGTATCGTCCCTTAGATTTAGATACCGCCATTAAATATTTTCCTAAATTAGAAACCATTCTTGGTGATAGAATTCTGGTTGCAGTAGGAGCTTTCAAACTTCTTTATAAACATGAAAAATTCAGTGTTGGAGTAATAGTCACAAGACAAATGGGTAACCAAATTCGTACCGGTGTAACTGCATTTCATTTATTTACCTTCGATAGAAAACTTCAAAAAGTCATTGATTTTTTGCCTATGGTGGCATATATCGTAGAAGTTTGGAATGAACAAAAATCTCAATTTGATGTCAATTTGGGTAGTTTTCAATTTTTTGATGATTTAAAATTTGTTTTAAGAAATTTAAAAGGACTGCAAGAAACTTCAAAAGATACCAAAAAAAATGGGTACATCAAAGATGATGGTTATTTTTTCCTTATGAATTAAAATTCTTCCATGAATTCCTATTACCCTGAAAATTCTTTTTTTGGAAAAGCGAAATTTCACCCGCTTTTTATAATAATTTTTGGATTATCCTTATCCATAACTTTTATTACTGCTATTGATATAATGGTAGCAAAGTTATCTTACCCTATTTTGGGTGTGAGCTATGAAGATTATAATCATGCTTTAACAAAAGAAAATATTCCCTATCAATATTTGTTATTTTTTATTTTTCGTTTGTCTATTATACAAATTTTAGGATTTGGCTTAACCGGTTGGTTGTTAGCTCTTTCTGCTAATGATTGGAAAAAAGAACTATTTTTCGATAATAATTTTTTTTCAAAAAAAGTAGTATGGGCAGGATTGATAATGATAGTATCTATTCCATTTTATCAAGTTTTTATGATTACTCCTGAACAAGCCGCTGAATTTCTCAGTTCCGAAGACTTAAAATTATTAAAATCTATTGAAGAGCAATCTGAAAAATTACTAATGCAAATCATGAAAACTAATCTTTTGTTCAATATATTGATATTTGCAGTGTTTCCTGCTATTTGTGAAGAAATATTTTTTCGAGGATTTTTGTTTCAAAATTTAAATAGATTTACTAATGTGTTTTGGTCTATATTTTTTAGCTCATTAATATTCAGTTTATTACATTTTCAAATTTATGGTTTTTTTGTAAGACTGATTATGGGCGCTATGTTAGCTTTCTTTTTCTATTTTGGAAAAAGCATTCATACAGCAATATTTGCACATTTTATAAATAATTTTTTTACTACTTTTGTCTCGTGGTTGGCTTTGAATGGTTTCATTTCAAAAGAAATAACTCATCAAAATTACCAATTTCATTACTTGATTGTACTTTCTTCATTCATTCTAACAGCGATATTCACTTACTTATATTACCAAAGTTACCAAAATGAAAAGCTTAGATAAAAAAAACCTTCTCAATAGGGTAATAACTGCAATCATTGCGGGTTCAGTTGCTGTAACTATGATAGTTTATTCCTTACATAGTTTATTTTTTTTAACATTAGTGATTATTTTGCTAAGTATTGCAGAATATTTACTTCTTGTAGGAGCCAAAATTTTAGAACTATCTTCTATTTTAGTTTTTTTTTCTGCTATTGCTGCGCTTGGGCTTGCTTTACCAGAAGTGAACCAATCGAAACTTTTATTTAAATTATCTTTATCTATTTTGATACTCGGAGTACCGATTTTGCTTACTTACCAACTCATAGCGCATAATGGTCACGGTTTTGATAATGCTATGAAACTTTGGTTCGGTTTGATTTGGCTTACACCCGCAGGTTTTTTTTGGTTACTTTTATCTCAAAAAGAACAATCCTTTCAGTTTCAAATTCCTTTGGGAATGTTATTTCTTTGTTGGATGGCAGATACCGCTGCTTATTTTGTAGGTAAATTTTTTGGTAAACATATAATTTCTGAAAAAGTTTCTCCTAATAAAACATGGGAGGGTTTTGTTGGTGGAATTGTAGGTAATTTAATTTTATCCTACTTTTTACAAAATTATTGGCCTCAATCTTTTTCCTGGTATTGGATAGGATTTTTAACTGTTCCCGTAGGTTTGATTGGCGATTTGGTGGAATCTATGTTCAAAAGAAGCAGAAATATTAAAGATTCCAGTGGACTTTTGCCTGGACATGGTGGTTTTTTAGACCGTTTTGATGGTTTCTTTTTTGTTATACCTTTTCATTGGGTAATTATTCAACTTTGGTAAAAAGTCTAATTTAAATGAAAATGAAAATGAAAATGAAATTTTGGTAAACAAAATTAATTATCTCGGAGTTGTCATTAAATTATTGGTTGGGTTTCCATAAACTTTCAGGGGAATTATTAGCATAAGAAAGGTACCGAGAATACACAAAAAGCCAATCGGAAAGCCTATTAAGAAAAGATAGAATGGTAGGGTTAACTTCTTCTAATTGAGAAAGTTCTACGACATTTCTTTCAGCTCTTCTACATACGCAACGAGCTACATGAGCATAGGAATTGGCTAAATAACCACCGGGTAAAACAAAATTTTTTAAAGGTGGAAGGATACTATCCAATTGATCAATATTATTTTCCATGTAAGTGATTACATTTTCATCAATATCGGGAAGTAGCATTTTAGATTTTTGTTTATCTTCAGCTAAAAGAGAACCAATATTAAAAAGTTGATTTTGAATAGTTTCAATAAATTGTTTATAGTAATTTTGAGCAGATAAATCTTTTATCACTCCTAACCAGGAATTCAATTCATCGATGGTTCCGTAGGCTTCAATTTTGATATGATTTTTGGGAACTCTGGTTCCACCAATCAAAGAAGTAGAGCCTTTATCGCCTTTTTTGGTATAGATTTTCATATATTTTTTATTTTTTAGTCATTAAAATCTCCTTTTACTAATTGAAAATATTCGCTTTTGCTGATACCTACAAAAATTAGGTCTATTCTATCAGAAAACTCAAAATGCCCTCGCCAACCTGCGGTAATCATATTATCAGGCACTTTTTGTGCCAATTCTTTTGAACAATACACCTCATACCGAATCGATTGAATACCGTCATCAATAAAATAAATAAACTGTTTTAAATAAAAATTGGAAGAAGCTGTTAGACTGGTAATTTTCTTTTTCATTTCTAATTGAACGGAATCTCGATTAGCATTCCATGGAAGACTATCAATTTTAACGACAAAAAAGCCATCATAATTGTAGGGAATATGGTCATAATATAACCAAACATCTTTTTGTTGCAATAAAATATTAATAGCTTTTCGGATATTGGTTAAAGAGCGATAGCCAACTCGGGAAAGTTTTAAAGGAAAAAAATATTTTTTATATTTTACAAACTGAGTAGAATCCATTTTATAAGAAAGCCCGCCATCGGAGATATAACCGCAGTGCAAATTAATTTTTAAAAATTTCATCATTTTACCATTTTTATAAAACCTTAAAGCATAATGGTGTTCACAATAATCGTTATAAGTTTGTTCAAAAACCCAATTTTTTTTCATATCTTGGAGAATTTCACGATTACGAAGTACAAAATGACGAATTTCGTTTTGTATAGGAACAATCCAATAGTTGTGTAAAGAGACCCCTACCAATTCCCATTCACCATCAGAAAAATCTAAATCTTGAAGCAAGATTTTGGGTTCGCTAAAAAGTTTATTAGAAAAGAAAAATGAAACGATGAAAGTAAATATTTTGATTTTTAGTAAGAATTTATTCTTCATAATGGGTGATTTCAGAAGGATTTTTAAGAACTTTTTCTGCGATTTTTTTACCGGTAGGAGTAGCAGCTAGTCCACCGAGGGCGGTTTCTTTGTATCGATTATCCATCGATTGCCCTACCTCTCCCATAACATCAATTACTTCATCAACAGGGATAATAGAACTATCACCGGCTAAGGCAATTTGAGCGGAAGCAAAAGCAATAACGGAAGCAGAAGCATTTCTTTTTACACATGGAACCTCTACCAAACCAGCGATAGGGTCGCAGATTAATCCGAGCATGTTCATAATAGTAATAGCGACGGAGTCAAAAATTTGGTAAATATTGCCCCCTAGGGCATAAACGATGGCACCGGCTCCCATAGCAGCAGCAGTACCCGTTTCTGCTTGGCAACCTCCCACAGCTCCCGCAATTGAAGCTCGTTGTTCTATGATTAGTGCTATGCCCGCTGCTACCAACATCGATTCATAAATTGTTTGATTACTTAACTGATGTATGTCTTGTAAAGTAGTTAAAACACCCGGTAAAATTCCAGAAGCGCCAGCAGTCGGTGCAGCTACAATCCTACCCATGCAAGAATTTACTTCTTTTGCTGCTATACTCCTATAAATCAACATCTTAAACTCTTCACTTAGAACAGTTATCGGTGTATTTTTAATCTTTTTTGCACCGTTGTCTATCATTCCACTGATGGACTGCATATTTTGCGTTAAGCCTTTTTCGATAGCATCTTTCATGACTGAGTAAGCCGCAGACAAGCCGTCCCAGACTTGGTTTTCCGTACGATTTCTTAAATTCATTTCATAAGCTAATACGGGTTTCCATATTGGCTCACCGGATTTTTGGCAATACTCCTGCCATTCTGTGAAGCTTTCGAAGGTTACTTGCATACTACTGCAAATATAATGGGTTTCCAATTAAAATGGAAAAACCTTTTTTGAATTTAGAAAAAATACGATGATATTATTAAGGGCGCTGCCGCTCAGCAATCCTTTGGCGGCATCGCTACGCTCACCGCTCTCCGCATCCCTCACGCACACACAGAGTACCCCAAGCATCCCTGCTTGCAGTCAAAGTACCCCAAGCATCCTTGCTTGTGAACCACAAAGTAACCCAAGCATCCCTGCTTGTGAACCCTCTTAATGCCCAAAAATTCATCTCAAGGAATTGCTATCAGCTTACCCCCTTTTGTGATTTTAAAATTCAAAATTTCAGGATTTCCTTTATAATAGATGTTACCAGTACCTCTCAATTCCCCATCTAACCAACCCGTACAATACACGTATGCGTCTCCGATAGAAAAATGCGAAATATAAGCGTATTCTTTAACCCATAAGTCTTTCGCATGCAAAAAATTACCACCGTTAAAATGGTAATAAAGGTGAGTGGCTGTACCTGAAAAGTACATATCCCCAGATGCATAAGAAGCTCCATAAAGTATTTTGGTTTGAGTTTTTAAATGAATGTCACCATTTCCTTCGTTAAAAACCGCTATTGAATCGGTAAACAGCTCGTCTCTTAAATAAATGTTTCCATAACCATACTGATAAATACTCAATAAAAATGGCATAAATATTTTTACCCTGATTTTTTTTTCAGTATCTCGCATAAAATTACAACGATTGAGATTTTTTATGACCAAGTTACTATCTTGAACATCAGTGATAATTTTGGGTAATAAGTTTTTTCCTGCTTGTATTTCAACTTTATAAACACTGTCTAAGAAAATTTCTACTTCGATTTTATCATGAACTTCAATTTTTTTAAAAGGCATTGGATATCTTGTTTCAGAAGTAATTTTTCCGGTAGATTTTATACAGTCCCAACGCTTTTCGGGTTTACAGCCGAAGAAAAAGAATAAAATGAAGAAGATAGTTAAGTTTTCTAATTTTTGGAGAAAGCAAATCATGAATTTTTTGTCAATTGTTGGTCTTGAAAAAGAATAAAAGTTTTGAGTACTTGAATCATTTTTTCAATAGCAAGAGGGTCTAGTTGGTCGACGGTATCTAAACGGGTATGATAAGTAGGGTCTAATTTATGAGTAGTTTGGGCAGTAATAGAAATAGCGGGTATACCTTTTTTATGAAACCTATGGGCGTCGGTTCCGCCCATCATTAAATCTACTTTTTTAAAAGGAACATTATTTTTTTTGAAACTATCTTCCATAGCAGAAATTACTCGTTTAGGGTAAGCGACCCACGGGTTTACTTCTCTTTTGAAAATAGTAAAATGCTCGGGGTCTTTGATTCCATCTAAATTAATTAAAATCGTATTTTCTTCTTCTAACTCATTTTGAAAATGTTTCGCAAAATATTTAGAACCGTTGGTTCCGGTTTCTTCTGCTCCAAAACTTAAAATTTTTAATCTTACATGATTTAAGGTGCTATATCCTTTTTTTTCAGGGTGTAAAAATGCTTTGATAGCAAAAAAAGCTGTTGCTATTCCTGAGAGGTTATCTTGTGCTCCGTCCACTATGTAAGAACCGTGCATAAAAAAAAAGGTCAAAGTAGATGGGCTTAAAATTAAAAATAACCCACTCACAAAATGCCAATCCAATAAATATTTTCCCCACAAAAATAAAGGCCAAAAAACTAAGGTAAGTCCCGAAAGTAAAGTAAGTTTTGCGCCGAGCGTTTTTAAATGATACCACCACCAAAATTCTTTGACATTATCCATGTGCCCACTCATTATGATAGTCATTTTTACTTCTTTGAGAGGTTCAAGAGTTCCAAGAACATTATGACTTAATTTTTTAGGAAAAAAAACATTCAACCAGTCTTTGTACATTACAAAATGCCCCAAAAATAAAATGGAGTTTACAGAAGCTACAATAGGTATCCAAAGGTGGTTATTGAAAAAAGATATAGCAAGAGTAATGTAAAAAATCAAACAAAAAATTTTTAGAGAAAAAAACTTAGCATCTAATGGAGCCTCAAACGGGTGAATTTCAACCTTTTTACAAAATTCTTTGAGCCTCAAAGCTAAATCCGCTTGAGCATTGGTTTCTGCTTGTGAGCCCGCTAATCTTCCACCGTGTTGGTTGATAAAATCTTTGATAAAAGCAATAGGTTCGCTCATATTTTTCTAACATAATAAAGGGTTGTGCTATTTTCCGGCTTTAAATAAGTATCCAAAACCATTCGAATATCATCAGGAGTTACTTTCCAATAAGGTTCTTGCCAAGTATTGATAAGGTTGGGTTCTTTAATGCTATCATAAATCGCAAGATTCATAGCAACATTCATAATGGAAGTATTTCCAAATAAACTCATAGATTCCAATTGGTTATTCATACGCTCAATTTCTTTATCATCAACGGTTTGATAAAGTTCTTCCATTGCGATTTTTAGTTCTTTTTCAAAATCATCAAAAGTAAATTCGGGATTAATTTTGGCTTCTATGGTAAGCATACCGGGGTCATAAGCACCCCAATGATAAGCATTTACAGAAGTAGCAACCTTTGTTTTAAGAATTAAATGTTTGTATAAACGTGAATTTTTTCCATTGGAAAGTAAATCGGTTATTAAATCACAAGCCGCATGGTGAGGGTGGGTTCTTTCGGGTACATGATAACAACGATAAAATGCCGATACAGGTACTTCTCTTTCTGCAACGATTTTTTTTGCTTCATTTTGAGGAGGCTCTTGGGGTAGAACCGTTTTCTTGACCTCTCTATATGGAATCGAACCAAACCATTTTTCTACTAATTTTTTCATTTCTTCTATGGGTACGCCACCAGCAACCACCAATGTCGCATTTGCAGGAGAATAATAATTATAAAAAAATGACTTAATATCTTCTAAGGTCACTTTTTCTATATGGCTAATATCCTTTCCAATTGTTGCCCATTGATAAGGATGAACCTGAAAATGAACCGGTCTAATTAACAAAAAAGCATCACCATAAGGTTGGTTTAAATATCTTTGCTTAAATTCTTCAATCACTACACTTTTTTGAATATCAAGACTTTTTTGCGAAAAAGCAAGTTCTAACATTCTATCGGATTCCAACCACAAACCCGTTTCAATTTGATTGGCGGGTAATACCAAATAATAATTGGTGATATCTGTAGAAGTAAATGCATTATTTTGACCTCCCGCTAATTGTAAAGGTGTATCATATTCCGGAATGTTTTTAGACCCACTAAACATCAAATGCTCAAATAAATGAGCTAAACCTGTAAGATCTTTGTTTTCATTTCTTGAACCTACTCGATATAAAACATTTACCGCAACTTTATGCACCGATAAATTTTCATGCAAAATGACTTTTAATCCGTTGTCTAAAAAATATGTTTCAAAGGTTATCACAAGGCAAAATTACAGAAAATTCCTTTGGATTTCAACAAATTGGGAAAAATACTCCCTCTAAAATTAATTTTAAAAATCTCTATCTTTTTTTTTATAAAATTTTCATCGTAATTTTGCATAATAAAAATAATGAAATGGGGGCTTCAAAAAAAGATTTTTTAATGATTCACAAAATGAAATTTCCATGATTTTTAATGCTTTAGGGCATCCTGATAGAGTTGCCATCATTGAATACTTATTGCAAGTGAATTCCAGTATTTGTAATGATTGGGTCAATGAATTGCCTTTGTCTCAACCTACCATCTCTCAACACTCAAAAGAACTCATAAATGCCGGGCTCATCAAAGGGAATATTGAAGAAAACTCCTTATGTTATTGTATCGATTTCAATACTATTCAAAAATTACAAACATTTTTAATAAAAATTAATTATCCTTCTCAAAATCAAAATTTTGACTGTTGTTAATAAATATAAATTTACATAATTATGAACTTATCACAATTAAAAAACATCTTACAAACTCTCGAAAAGATACAATTTCGATTAGAAAACGGTAATTCAATACCTGAACATTTCCACATTACAGAAGTAGGGAAAATTGATAAAAATTATATCGATTGTGGGGGAACTGTAAGAAAGGAAACTTTTATTAATTTCCAAATTTGGTATGCTAATGATTTTGAACATCGTTTGAAACCTAATAAACTTTTAAACATCATTGAACTTTCAGAAAATACCTTAAACCTTCCGGATTCTGAAATCGAAGTGGAGTACCAATCTCATACCATAGGAAAATATTCTTTAGATTTTGATGGAACTTTTTTTGTTCTAAAAAATAAAAGTACCAACTGTTTGGCGCAAGATATGTGCGGAATTACTCCTACCAAAAAGAAAATACAGTTATCACAATTGACCAAAAATTCTTGTAAGCCTAATTCTAGTTGTTGTTAATATAATAATAAATTATGGGATTTTTTGAAAAATATTTGACCCTTTGGGTTACGCTTTGTATAATTATCGGAATTTTTATAGGCAAAATTGCAGGTGATTACATTACTATATTAAGTGGTTGGGAAATTTATTCCGTTAATATTCCTATTGCAATTTTGGTTTGGTTAATGATTTATCCGATGATGGTTCAAATTGATTTTTCTTCCATTAGAAAGGTTTCTCAGAATTGGAAAGGATTAGGATTAACCGTCACAGTAAATTGGCTTATTAAACCTTTTACGATGGCTTTTTTCGCATGGTTGTTTTTTTACCACATTTTTAACGGTTTCATAGAACCTGCTCATTCTGAACAATATCTAGCGGGAGCCATTTTATTAGGAGCAGCACCTTGTACCGCAATGGTTTTTGTTTGGTCGTATTTGACCAAAGGTGATGCCAATTATACCTTAATTCAAGTTTCTGTTAATGACTTGATTATATTAATAGCTTTTGTACCTATCGTAAAATTTTTGTTAGGAGTTACTCAAATAAATATTCCTTACGAAGTATTAATTACCTCTGTTATAGTTTTTGTAGTGATTCCTTTAACAGCAGGGTATTTAAGTCATCGATATTTAATACAAAAAAAAGGAAAAGAGTGGTTTCAAAATCAATTTTTGCCTCGATTAAAGCCTATTTCTATTACTGCTTTATTAACCACTTTGGTTCTTCTTTTTTCTTTTCAAGGTAATTCCATTGTAGAAAAACCTTTTGATATATTTTTAATAGCTATTCCATTAACCTTACAGACATACTTTATTTTTTTTGTTAGTTGGTGGATTGGTAAATATTTAAAATTAAATCATGCAATTTGTGCACCGGCTGCATTAATAGGAGCCAGTAATTTTTTTGAATTATCGGTTGCAGTAGCAATTACTTTATTTGGAACCAATTCTGGTGCATCATTGGCAACGGTTGTAGGGGTTTTAATTGAGGTGCCCGTGATGTTATCCCTAGTTTATTATGCTAATCGATTTAGATATTAAGGTATGAACTCAGTTACTATTTAGGGCGTGCCCCTTGCACGCATCCCTCACGCATCATAACCGCTTTAATATAACAGCCTCTTACCGCTCCCTCAAACTCCTTCTAAGCATCCGTAACCATACCCAGTGTGAACACTACCATCATCTTTCAAAAAAATAGAAATAAAAAATTTGTATAATAATTATTTTGTGCTACTCCATTAAATACTATTGATTTTTTTGTATCAAATGTTTTTACGCTAAAATTTTTTGTATTTTGTAGCCAAATCAATTACAAAATGAAAAATATGTTATACATAACCAAAAAATACATTTTATATCTTATAAGCATTTTTTTATGTTTTAAAAGTTTTTCACAAACACCAGGGCAAGACAAATCCATTTTATTAAGAGTAACAACTCAAACCAATCCGCCTCAAATTACTTTATTATGGGACAGCCTAACAGGAGTTACAAATTATTACATTTATCGTAAATCTTTATATGCTTCTTCTTGGGGAACACCAATTGCTTCTAACCTACCTGCAAATACCATTAGTTGGACGGACACAAACGTTCAAGTAGGGCAAAGCTACGAATATAGAGTAGTAAAAAATGGAACTCCTACAGCATACGGTTATATTTATGCGGGCATTGAAATCCCGGAAGTTTTCTATCGTGGAAAAATCATTTTACTTTATGATACCATCACTACATCAACCTTAACTAACGAAATCAATCGGTGGATAGCAGATGTTGAAGGCGATGGTTGGGAAGTCATTAAAATACCTGTTGACACAAACGATGCTGTTTATAACATTAAAAACCAAATTGTTACAGCCTTTTATCAAGCTCAGCAACCTATCAAAGCTCTTTTTATTTTTGGTAAAGTACCTGTGCCTTATTCCGGAGAAATAGCTCCGGATGGGCATAACCCTGACCACCTCGGCGCCTGGCCTGCTGATGGCTACTACGCTGATATTAACGGCACATGGACCGACCAAAACGTCAATAATACTTTAGCTTCTGACCCCCAAAACCATAATATCCCCGGTGACGGTAAATTTGACCAAAATAATTTCCCTTCTAACTTAGAATTCTCCGTAGGTCGTGTAGATATGAGAAATTTGCCCGCTTTCAACCTTAATGAAACTCAATTACTTAAAAAATACTTAGACAAAAATCATGCTTACCGAAACAAGCACTTTACTGTCATTAAAAGAGCCTTGATTGATGATAATTTTACTGCTATGCCTGAAGGTTTTACAGCTTCCGCATGGCGTAGTTTCAGTACTTTATGTGGTTCCGGCAACGTTTTTGCTACGGATTATTTCAGTGCTATGTCTGACTCATCTTATCAATGGTCTTATGGTTGTGGGGCTGGGGGATATACCAGTTGCTCCGGCGTAGGGAATACTTCCAACTTTGCTACTGATTCCCTAAACGGAATTTTTACTATGCTTTTTGGTAGTTATTTCGGCGACTGGAATACAGAAAATAACCTACTTCGTGCTGCTCTCGCAAATGGTACCATCCTTACGAATTGTTGGTCTGGTAGACCTTTTTGGTACTTTCATCATATGGCACTTGGTGAACCCATTGGCACTTCCGTTTTACTTTCCATGAACAATACAAGCCCCATTTACGAAGCGAATTTCTTCCCAAAAGGTGTACATATGGCATTTTTAGGTGACCCTACTCTCCGCTCTGATATGATTGCACCACCACAAAACCTAATAGCCACTTATGACAACGGGCATGCTTTCTTATCCTGGAGCCCCTCTCCCGAGCCCGTTCTCGGTTATCATATCTACCGTAAAAATGATACAATCCCAAGTTATCAAAAAGTAAATAATCAATTGATTACAAACCTTAGTTTTGTAGATACATGCCTCATTTACCCCGGAATTTATCATTATATGGTTCGAGCCGTAAAACTTGAATATACCCCCTCAGGTTCTTATTTCAATATGAGTACAGGCATCACAGATACTTTGTTTAATCCGAATTACATTCCCGTCATCGCTAACTTCCAAATCACTCAAAATGGAAATCAACTTATTTTTCATAATCTCTCTCAAAATGCAACTAATTACTTCTGGAAATTTGGGGATGGTAACTTTTCAACCGATTTTGAACCAACTCATACTTATGCTAATCCAGGCACTTACACCGTCAGTCTCATTGCTTCCTCTGCCTGCGGTAGCGATACCTTCTCTGTAGACATTCAAATTACCACTACCAACGTACAAAAAACTCATTACGACACTCCCATTTTAATCTATCCCAACCCTTGCTATGGAACTCTTTTCATAGAAAATATTTCTCCTAATTTACAAACCAAAAACTTGCATATTCAAGATCTTACAGGAAAAGATATTGCTATTTATTCAATTCCACCTCATGCAAAAGTTCATACTATCAATTTAGAGCATCTTCCAAATGGCTTTTACATCATTCGCTCGGAGAACTCTTCGTTTATTTCTAAAATCATCTTACAACATTAGTTTCATTTGAGTAAAAAAAGATTTTAAGATAAAGAGGGCAGTGAGTCATTAGCGGTATTGTTTGAGCTGAAGGAAAAGTTATAAAATAAAACTTAGACCGCTTAGAGAGAGCGAGGGCAAAAGAAGTCATGCGAGAGAAGATGAAATCAGTAAATT
>Ga0308414_1001573_pt1 | contig 14927 bp, 12 predicted proteins | sample HotsprSampleOS50_FD_205667 | JGI IMG/M metagenome (GOLD analysis project Ga0308414, IMG submission 205667) | Hot spring phototrophic mat microbial communities from Octopus Spring, Yellowstone National Park, Wyoming, United States - 20090730_OS50 ... | reverse complement strand
AACCCCGTGGATACAGTGAAAAAGGCATTGAAAACCTATATCAAAACCGGCCATCTGCCAGCATTGAAAGACTTCACTGCTTCAAATGGCTAAAATCTTACTCGCTTTAATAGCAGAAAAGAACAACCGAAAACACAGGGGTGTCGGATGATAAAGCGGTTTTTTTCAAAGTGGCGTCGGTGCGGCTCAAAACCTGCTGACAAGAGCGTACTAATCAATGACTACGATGCCGAAACCGGCGGCAACGGGGGCAGGGGGGCGGTCGTGCCGCTGCGCGGTGCGAGCGCTGCCGGCGTGCTGGAGCAACCGGTCACCCGCAAAAAAGAACCCGTCGAGGTCATTGCCGAGTCTGTGGATCGGCTCGTGCAGAAGCTGGACGGAATAAACGACAGTCTCGGTCGCCAAGCCCAGCAGAATGAACGGCTGACGCAAAAACTCGACCAACTCCCGACGATATTATCATCGATACCCGATGCTGTTCATCAACAACGGCAGGCCATGTTCCAGATGCTCGAACAGCTCCGCCGCAAGGTCGAGCAGGACGAGGCTCTGGCGATGTTGCTGGCCAAACTGCCCCAGATGGCCGAAAAACAATCCGAATCGCTGGAGGCCATCGGCGATCAACTGGCCGCCGGCGCACAGGTGGATGAAAAACTGGCCGGTACCTTTGAGCGGGTCGTCGAAAGCATCGGTAAGCTGGATGCCGAAACCGCGACTCAAACCGAGTGGCTTATGCGGATGAGCCAGACATTTGCCGACAACGAGCGTCTGATTAAGGAAACGCTGGCCGCTCAGCATCGCCGATTTCTATACGTCTTGGGCATCTCCATCGGCGTCTGCCTGCTGGTAATCGTCGCTTTGATTGTTACGCTGGCCTCGCTGTAATACATATCCGTTGTGAAAGATATGTAAATCAGGAACTCCGGTTTCCATAAAATATGCCCCTGTGTTTGGGCATTCTACCCTGTTTTTTTCGAGATTTTCCACTAATTGCGTATTATAATGCCGGTTTTGAATTGATTTGTGTTTTTTAGGACTATTATGGCGCTTCCTGTAGTAGCAATTATTGGCCGGCCGAATGTTGGCAAAAGCAGCTTGCTCAACTCGCTGTCGGGGCAGATGATTAGCATCGTCGAGCCGACGGCTGGGGTGACGCGCGACCGCGTCAGCACGATTATAGAGTATAAAGACCGGTATTTCGAGTTAGTCGATACCGGCGGGTATGGTATTGTCGATAGCGATGCGCTTGAATCGCACGTCGAAAACCAGATTTTTCAGGCCATCAGCCAAGCATCGCTGGTCTTGTTTGTGGTCGATATTCGGGACGGCATCACGCCGCTGGACACCACAATCGCCCAATTGCTGCGAAAGCACACGCTCAAAGTAATTCTTGTGGCCAACAAGGCCGACAGCCCCAAGCAGCTTCCGCTGGCCGGAGAGTTTGTACGGCTGGGCTTTGGCGAGCCAATCTGCATCTCAGCGTCCAATCTGGTCAACCGCGCCGAGCTGATGGATCGCATTGAAGAGGAATTGGAGCATCTGCCCAAAGAAAAGCCCGCTCCGACCGTGATGAAACTGGCCGTTGTCGGCAAACGTAACGCCGGCAAAAGCACTTTCATCAACGCCATAGTCGGCCAAGAGCGCGTCATCGCCAGCGAGGTACCCGGCACGACGCGCGATGCGGTCGATGTGCATTTCGAAAAGGACGGCAAGCAGTACCTTATCATCGACACCGCCGGCGTTCGCAAGATCGGAAAGATGGCGCATGACATTGAATATTACGGCTACACCCGCGCCCTGCGCAGCATTCGTCGGGCGGATGTGGTGCTGTTTATGATGGATGCGACCACGCCGATTTCGCAGGTTGATAAAAAACTGGGACACCTGATCCGCGAGGAATTCAAACCCTGCATTCTGGTGGTTAATAAGTGGGACTTGGCCAAAAATCAGGCCGGCTCGGATGACTACGCCGAATATCTGGACAAGGTCTTGATCGGTCTTCGGCATGCGCCGATTGCGTTTACCACCGCCAAAGACGCCAAAAATATCCAGAGCGTGCTGGATGTGGCCGCGGAGCTGTTCAAGCAGTCCAATACCAAAATCTCCACCGGCAAGCTCAACAAGGCCGTTCAGACCATCGCTGAAGAAAAACTCGGCGGCCGCAGCAAACAGGGCGGCTTTCCGAAGATTTATTACGCCACGCAGGTCTCGACCAATCCGGTCAGCATCCTGCTGTTTGTCAATAAGCCGTCCCTGTTTGACGACACTTACCAACGGTTCTTCATTGGCCGATTGGGCGAACTGCTGGGGCTGGAAGAAGTCCCGATTCGATTATTGTTGCGCCAGCGCGGCGAAAGCAAAACCGACAAAAAAAGTGATTGACCCGAACCGATGGCTCTCGACCGCACACAACAACTGGTAGGCAGCGATGTCGTCATCGGCATCACGATGGGCGACCCCGGCGGCATTGGGCCGGAGGTGGTCGTCAAGGCGCTGGCCGATCCGGCTATTCGACGGCTGGCCAAATTTATCATTTTTGGTCTGGATGAGCCGCTGGAGTACGCGGCGGATTTGTGCGAGGTTGAGCCGTTCTGGTATCGTTTTCCGCATGAAAAGCTCAGCCGCGACTATCCCCGTCAGGTCTCTGTGGCCGACTATGACGAATACTCGGCGCCGTCGTGGCTGCATACGTCGTCGCGGCTGTCGGGCGAGGCGTCAATGCGGTTCTGTTTGGACGCCATCGACGCCGCTCGCGACGGGCTGATCGACGCGGTCGTTACGGCGCCTATCAGCAAGACCAGTTGGACGCTGGCCGGCGGCAAATGGCCGGGGCATACCGAGATGCTGGCCGACCGCTGCAAGTCGCCGCGCAAGGCGATGATGTTTGTGGCCGGCAATTTGAAATTGGCGCTGGCGACGATTCACGAGGCGCTGTTTGAGATTCGTCATAAGTTCACCATCGGTTGCGTCTTTGAGCCGATTGATTTATTGAACACGGCGCTGAAAGATTATTTCGGCATTGCCAAGCCGCGTATCGCTGTCTGCGGCCTGAACCCGCACGCCGGCGAGGACGGCCAGTTCGGCGACGAGGAAGAACGCATCATCAAGCCGGCCTTGCTGCTGGCACAGGAAGTCGGCATCAACTGCATGGGGCCGTTTCCGGCCGATTCGCTGTTTGCTCACGCTGTCCATGGCGAATACGACGGCGTGGTGGCAATGTACCACGATCAGGGCTTGATTCCGGTCAAGATGCTGGCCTTTGATAGCGCCGTCAACGTCACCCTCGGCCTGCCGATTATCCGCACATCGCCGGCGCACGGCACGGCCTTTGACATCGCCGGCAAGGGCGTCGCCAGCGCCGAAAGTATGAAGGCCGCCATCCGCACCGCTGTGGAAATGGCCAAAACCCGAAAGACACGATTGTAACCCAAAACGGATTGATTGACAGAATTTTTTAGACAGGATTAACGGGATTTACAAGTCAAGAATGAAGAATTGAGAATGTAGATTTCTTCATGGTAAAATATCAGTGAAATCTGCGTAATCTGTGGATAAAAAAACGGTGTGCGTGTGCCGAGAAGCAATCCGCTTAATGATTTACAGTTCCTTAGTCCGCATCCGACGCGGCCGATAAGGCGGTCAGGATGGTTTCTGCGGTGGGTGTTGTGCGGGCGAGATTATACCACAGCCCCGGGCGGGTTCGACGATACAGAAAATAGCCGATTGTCGCCAGATGTTCGCCGCGGCTTTGGGCGTACGGATAACAGTCTCCGCCGGTGTGGGCATTGTCCAGCAGCGGCTGCAACTCGTCCGCGGCCTGTTCGGCAAACGTCCCCAGCAAAAACGCGCCGATGACATCCAGCCGCCATGCCTGATACCGCTGCACTTTTTTTCGCGTCCCTTCCGGCGCGATTTTTTCGCCGCGGTCGATAAACAAAATCCGCATCGCCTCCAATCGTCCCGTCCACGCAAAATCCGAACAGCGCAGCACGGTCAGTTGTTCAAGCTGTTTTTTGCGGCGTGCGGCCGTCTCAAACGCCAGCGATGCGGCGGCCTGTTTCATCTGCTGTTCTATCGCGGCGGCGGTCTGGTCGATGGCTCCATCGGCGCAGCGGACGGCGTTTTCTATCAGCCGTGTGTACTCGGCCTGTCCGTGTTCGTCGCAGCACAGGCCGTGACAGGCGTGCATTTGCCGATAGGGACAGCTTTGCGGGTTTCCGCCGTCAATCAGAGCGGGGTTGCGGCACAACTCAAAGACCGTATTGAGCGTGTCGCAAAACAACGCCGCCGCTCGTCGTGTGGGGAAAGGGCCAAACAGCGTCGTCGATTCAACCGGCTCTGCCGAGGGCGTTACCTGAAAAGACGCAAACGCCCGCCGCCGGTCGAGTGCAACGTATTCGCGCCGCGGCAGGGCGAGCCACTGCTTCCAGTTTTTGCCGAACACAAGATGACAGAGCCGCTGATATAAAAAGTGCCGCGCCAGGTCATTGGGACAGCAGGCATAATAGATGAATTTTGTGATTGCGCCCAGATCGGCTTTTCGGCTTGGCAGTTCTTCCGGCGTTTCGCCCAGCCGCGAGCGGCTGATGCCGCGCAGGTTGGCCGTCTGCAGCAGTTGAATCGGCCGATTGTCGGCGTCGGCAAAAAGCAGAACACCCCTGCGGGCGGGCAGCTTCGCAAGGGCGTCGGATTCGGTTTGTGCGTCCGTCAGCGTCAGAGAACCATCGAACAATGATTCCCAGTCGGCGGCCATTTAGACCCTCATACCGCTGATGACGGTGTCAAAGGCCATTTTGTCTTTGACAACACCCTGCACCATCGCCGAGAACTGTCGGCTGCGGACTTTGTGGATGTGTCCCAACAGATACAGACGGTCGCCCGGCACGACGGTCTCGCGGAACTTGGTTTCGTCGATGCCGGCAAAACCGATAAAGCCCTCCAACCCGTAGATGCGTTTCATAAAGAAGCTGCACAACTGGGCGGCGGCTTCGACCATAATCACGCCCGGCATAATCGGTCGGCCGGGGATATGGCCGCGAACCCAAAACTCTTTGTCGGTAACGTCCTTGTAGCCCAGCACCTGCATCTTAGGCAAATCGTGCCAGACGATCGCATCCAGTTGGGACATTTCAAATGATTGAGGATTGACCTTGGCGATCTCGCTGCGGTCAAACTCTACTTTGTTCAGATCCAATTGCGACAGATCAAACAATCGGGTCGGGGGCATGTACACCTCATTTTCAAAAAGAACAACGGCGCAGCCCACGACTGCGCCGCTATCACACAGGTTGTTTTACTCTTCGGTCGAGCGAATCTCAAGGATATTGTTGCGGACGTTTTGTGCCGCCTGCTTGATTAGCTGCATCTGCTTGCGGACGCGCGTGCCGGCGGCCTTGTTGCCGCCTTCGGCCTTCTGAATATCCGATTCAATCTCCATAACAAGAGTCTTTAATTCTTCATACGCCTGCATAAAAACCTCCCTTTGCAGTAGTTAATCAATCATTAAAATGGTCATTCCATTTACAAGACGCCCTTTTTACAGTCAAAAACAGCGTTTTGCAACCTTTTTTTTCTCGCTTCGATAAGATTGAGCGGTTTGCGTCAGGTTGCATCCTGCGGCTGGGGTTCAGCAGCGGTTTGGGTGGAAATCTCGCCTGTTTGTCCGGTATGCAGCCAGTCGGCTACGGCTTGATAATCGGCCGCGCCGTTGCAGGTCGGTTCGTACTCAAAAATGGTCTTGCCGTAGCTGGGGGCCTCGGCCAGCTTGATGTTGCGGCGGATGTTGACGGGGATGACGGTCGCATTTGCCCAAGGTTTATCGCTGCCGCGAGCGGCGGACAAGAACTTGTCGATATCGTCGCGTACCTCGACCGACAAGCTTGTGCGGCTGTCGAACATACACATCAGGATGGCCGTAACCCGAAGAGCGGGGTTGATGCGGCTTTGCACCAGAGCGACGGTTTGCAGCAATCGGCTAAAGCCCTGCAAGGCCAGAAAATGCGGCTGTACGGGGATCAGTACCTCCTCGACAAACGCCAGTGCATTCAGCGTCAGCAGTCCCAGCGACGGCGGACAGTCAATTATCACATAATCGTAATCGCTGCGTACCGCCTCCATCGCATTGCGCAGGATGATTTCGCGTCCAACCTCGTTGACCAGCTCGCTTTCGGCGCCGACCAGATTGATATTGGCCCCCAGTACCGAGAGGTTGTTACGCACAGGTTTAATGGCCTCGGCGACAGAGGCCTGTCCGGTCAGCACTTCATAGACGCCGGCGGCGTCCGGCTCGGCGTCGGCGCCCAGATGAATCGTCAAGTGGGCTTGCGGGTCTAAATCGATAACCAGCGTCCGTTGGCCTTTGAGCGACAATGCGGCGGCCACATTGGCCACCGTGGTGGTTTTGCCGACGCCGCCTTTCTGGTTGAGTACCGCGATGCTTCGCACGACTATGTGGCCTCCTCGGTAACAGAATTGTTGGCAGACAGGTTAAGATTCTTCATCACCGCGTCCAGCACGCCATTGATAAACCGCGGCGATTGTTCGGAACTGTATTTTTTGGCGATTTCGATGGCCTCATTCAGCACCACTTTTTGGGGCATATCGGCACAATGCCGCAACTGCCAGACGGCCAGCCGCAAAATCGCCCGATCCACCATCGACAACCGCGACAGTTTCCATCGGATTGCCGCCTGCGCAATAATACGGTCGCATTCATCGATCCGCTGCCATACGCCCTGCGTCCACTCCTCGGCCAGTTTGAGCGTCATTGGGTCGTCGGTCTCCTGACGGAAAAAAATCGGCAGCATTCCGCGCACGGCCTCGCCCTGTACATCCAGTTGGCACAAGGCCTGCATCGCCAACTCGCGAGCGGTTCTTCGACGATCCAGTGTCACTATCGGTTTCCTTATCCGGTTTTATCAAAGAGCGTCATTGGCAGTTGTTTACAGTTTGGCCATCAGGTCGGCCATTTCAATGGCCGCCAAGGCGGCGTTAGCGCCGGCGTTGCCTTGTTTGGTGCCGGCGCGTTCAATGGCCTGCTCGATGGTATCGCAGGTCAAGACGCCGAAAATCGTCGGCACGCCCGTGTCATAGTTGATGGTGCCGACGCCGCGGGAAATCTGCTGACAGACATAGTCGTAATGGTTGGTCTGGCCGCGAATGACCGCACCTAGACAAATGACGGCCGCATATTTGCCGCTTTGAGCCAGCTTCTTGGCCGCGACGGTGATTTCGATGGTTCCCGGCACCCACACGGCGGTTATTTGTTCGTCGGCTGCCCCGTGGCGCTGGAGGCAATCCACCGCCCCGGCCAGCAGCTTGCCGGTGATAAACTCGTTAAAACGGCTGACCACGATAGCGTAGCGGTGTTTGCCGGCGGTCAGATGGCCTTTGATTTCCTGTATCATCGTTATCGTCTCCTGTCGGAAATAGAATCATTTTTCGCCGGCCTATTATCGCCGGTTTATGGGACGTTGTCGAGAGCGTACTGTCAAAATTGTCCGCCGCCGATGTCCCAAAGCATTTTGTCTTTCCCATAAAATCCTCTATTATAAGGGCTTATCCCCCAAATGCCAGCACAATCTTTTGCCGTGTGATTTTTTCTATTTCCAGCCAAAGTCCGGCCTTGTGTTATCCGATGAACATACCGGACTATAGCTCGGAAAGGATTCGTATGTACGATTTTGACGATTCACAGGATGCATTTGACAACCGTTGGCAGCAGGCCGAGTCGCTGGCCGAGGAGGCCTTTGACCTGTATGAAAAAGGCCGGATGCGTCAGGCCTGCGACAAACTCCGTCAGGCCATCGAATCCGGGCCGGAAAACGCCGCTTGGTTTTTCAATATGGCGCTGACGCTGGATGCGATGGAACGCTACGAGGAGGCCATCGACTATTATGAAAAGGCGTTGGCCGTTGAACCGGACGACACCGAAATTCTCAATTGTCTGGGCGTGGACTATACGCGTACCGCCCAATACGATTTGGCCTTGGCGACGTTTGAACAGATTGAGCAGATCGACCCATCCTTTGAACCGTGCTACTGCAACCGCATCATCACTTATACCGAGATGGAACAGCACGACAAGGCCGAAGAGATGTTTTATCTGGCTCAGCAGATTGAAAACGACTGTCCGCTGTGCTTTTATAATATCGGCAATTCGCTGTTTTCGCGCGGCGACTATGACCGTGCGATCTGGTGCTGGCAAAAGACCGCCGCCCTGGATGCGCAGCATCCGCAGATTCAATACCGTTTGGCGCAGGCCTTTTGGCTGAGCGGCAAAGAGGCCTCTGCGCGTGAGGCATTTCTAAAAGAGATTCGCAAAACCCCGGCTGATCTGGACGTTTTGCTGGATTTCGGCATATTTTTGCTCGAAAGCGGCGACCTTGATGCGGCGCGTGAAAAGTTCAACCGGATGATTGAGATGGGCGGCGACTGGCCGGCGGCGCATTTTTATCTGGGCGAGGTGTATCGCTTGCGGGGCGAGACCTGTCAGGCGGCTCGACAGTATCGGCTGGCGCTGGAAGGCGACGGTCAATTGGCCGGCCCGCGCTATCGGCTGGCTGAGATTCTGCTGGGGCAGGGCAACCCGCAGGAGGCCGTAACGCTGCTCAAAGCCGAGATGAAACTGGAAATCCAAGACGCCGATGTGCTGATTGGAATGGGGTATATGTTCCTCAATGCTGGCGATTCAGAAAATTCCGCACAGTGTTTCTTGAATGTGTTGGATATCGCTCATGATGAGCCGCGGGCGTTTATGGGGTTGGGGATGGCGCTGTCGCTGCGCGGCGAAAATGCCGCCGGGCGTCAATGCCTTGAACATACCCTGCGGCTGCAGGAGGATAACCCGCTGGCGATGCTCAATGCGGCGTGGCTGTGCTGTCGGCAGCGCGACTGGCAGGCGGCTTCCATCTATACCGCGCGATGCCGTGCCTTGCGGGGCAATCAAGAACCCTATCGTTCCGCCTGCAAAGCAATCGAAAAGCATATCCGCTGGCACAAACTGGCCGGGTTTTTACGAAGAAAATCTTAAGTCTTTTCCAATAATATAGATATGACACTCCACAATAAATCTCTCAAGGGGTGAGAGATTTTGATGTATTTTTTTCTTGTCAACCTCCGTCTATAATTATTAAATGCATAAATTCGGCGGGAAAAGTCTGCCTTTAGTGTTTAATTGAGATGTAGTAGATGAAAAAAAGCAGCTTTTGGGTATTTTTGTTTTTGGCACTGTCGGGTTGGCAGGGTGGGTGTCGCCCCGTTGCCAAGATGCTGCCGCCGTGGCCGCTGGATTTGCCGGAGGGGTTTTCGCAGACCGGCGCGGCGCAACTTCCCGATAAGTGGTGGCATGTTTTTGGCGACCCTGTGCTGGATGGGCTGATTGAAGAGGGCGTCAGTCAAAACTTTACCATTCGCTCGGCGTGGGATCGCCTCCGTCAGGCCGAGGCCATCGCCGCACGTACCGGCGCCACCTTGCTGCCGGACGCCGACTATACCGCCGGCGCACGCCGCACCCGTCAGGAACTCAACGATCAGACTCTCTATTCCACCCGATACAATGTCGGTCTGGCGGCGGCGTACGAAGTGGATATCTGGGGTCGTGTGCATTCGTCCGTTCAGGCCGCGGCGCTGGATGCGGCGGCCGCCCAAGAGGAGGTTTATGCCGCCGCGATTACGCTTAGCGCCAACATCGCCCGAACGTGGTATCAGTTAGTCGAGTCGCGTTTGCAGGAACGGCTGATTGCCGATCAAATTCAAACCAACGAAAACGTGCTGTCGATTATCACGCTTCAGTTTCGTCAGGGTCAAGTCGGCGCGGCCAATGTCTTTCGTCAGCGGCAGTTTGTCGAGGCCACCCGCGGCCAACTCATCAATGCGCAGGAACGCACGGCGCTGTTGACGCATCAGTTGGCGATTTTGCTGGGCAAAACGCCCGGCGTCTGGCAGCCGCAGGAGTCCGAGCTGTTGGTTGTACCGGCGGAGTTGCCGGCCACGGGCATTCCGTCGGAGACCTTGATGCGTCGCCCCGACCTGCGCAGCGCCGCACAGGCGATTGCCGCCGCCGATTATCGTGTCTATGCGGCCGTGGCCGAGCAGTATCCGCGCATCAGTTTGTCGGCAGGCGTTGAAACCGATTCGGCGAGCACGCGTGATTTGTTTGACAACTGGCTGGCGTCGCTGGCGGCTAACGTCGTTGGGCCGCTGTTTGACGGCGGCGCTCGCCGCGCCGAAACCGAGCGCAACCGTGCCGTGCTGTCCGAACGCATTCATAACTTTGCTCAAAAAACGCTCGCCGCTGTCGGCGAGGTCGAGGACGCCCTCCGTCAGGATCAGTACCAGAAACAATCCATCGCCAATATACAGCAGCAGCTTGCGCTGGTTGAGCGGGTGTATGAGCGCACGCGCGAAAGTTATCTCAAAGGGCAGTTGGATTACCTGCGCGTCCTTGATGCGCTGGCGTCGCGGCAAACGCTGCAGCGCAATGAGCTGACCGAGCGGCGTTTATTGCTGGAATATCGCATTAACCTGTGTCGCGCCATCGCCGGCGGCTGGCCGATGGAACGACCGGAAATAGCACAGAAAAGTCAAAAGTTAAAATGAGATATAAACTTTGGAGGCCGAAAGCTGGCTGCCGGAAGCTGACCTCTAAGAAATGACCTATATGACAACCTCTGTATCTGAAAAACCGCGTTCTGTTTGGTACAAACGTTCTGTTTGGCTGCTCCTTCATGTCCTTTTGCCGCTGGTCATCCTCGCGGCGGCGGTGGGGTTTTACCAGCATCAAATGAATACGCGTCCGCAGGCACAGCGGCGACCGGCGGATACGCAGGCGCGGCGGGTGACCGTCCAAACGGTTCAGCGAAAAACCCAGCCGGTGATCCTTTATGCAATGGGTACGGTACGTCCAGCCAAAGAAGTTGCGCTGTCGCCGGAGGTATCCGGCGTGATTGTCGAAATGAATCCGGCCGTCATTCCCGGCGGACTGGTTAAACAGGGACAGATGCTCTATCGTATTGACGCACGCGATTATGAAGCCGTCGTTCAGCAGCGGCAAAGCGAACTGGCCAAAGCGGAGTTGGCCTTGACGCTGGAGCAGGCCAGCCAGACCGTCGCTCGGCAGGAGTATGAACTGCTCGGCGATATCATCGATGAACAGGATCGCTGGCTGGTGCTGCGAAAGCCGCAACTGGAAAGCGCCCGTCAAGCTGTCGAAGCCGCCAAGGCGGCGTTGGACAATGCCCAGCTCGATGTACAGCGCTGCACGGTGGTTGCGCCGTTTGATGCGGTGATTAAATCTAAGCATGCCGATTTAGGTGCGCACGTAAGCCCAGCTTCGCCGCTGGCGGTTCTTATTGGCACGACGGAGTATTGGGTTGAGACGCTGATTCCGGCCGAGCAGATTCAATGGCTGCGGTTTGCCGACGAGCGGCAGGAAGGGTCTGTCGCCCGAGTTTATACCGCCGGTTCCGGCCAAATCCGGCAGGGGCGGCTGCTGCGGCTGCTGGGGCAGTTGGAAGAGGCCGGACGAATGGCGCAAGTGTTGGTTTCTGTCCCCGATCCGTTGGGCATCGACGACCCGTCTGCGCCGCGGCTGCTGGTGGGTGCGTATGTGCGCGTCGAGATCGAAGGGCTTCCGCTGGCCGATGCGGTTGTGCTGCCGCGGGAATACCTGCATAACGGCGACAACGTCTGGGTGATGGACGCTCAGGACAAACTGGAAATTCGTCCGGTGCAAATCGGCTTTCGCGGACGCGATGTAGTCTATATTACCGATGGATTGGCGGACGGTTGCCGTGTCGTCATCTCGGATTTGGCCGCCCCTGTGGCCGGTATGCCCCTGCGGACAAACGATCCGTCCGCTGCGGCGCCGCACCGTGTTGAGGATGCACAACCATGAGCGATAGTCCCAAACCCATTCATCGCGGCCTGATCGGCTGGATGACCTGCAATCGTGTTACGCCCAACCTGTTTATGATTGTCTGTTTGGTCGGCGGATTCTTCTTTGCCCTGCGCATCAAACAGGAGGTGTTTCCTGAATTTGAGCTGGATATGGTGAATATCATAGTGCCGTATCCCGGCGCAAGCCCCGAAGAGGTCGAGCAGGGCATTGTGCTGGCCGTGGAGGAGGCCATCCGTGGGCTGGACGGCATCAAAGAAGTGTCTGCAACCGCCGCCGAAGGCGTAGGCATGGTTACCGCCGAATTGCTGGACGGCGTAAATACTCAGCGGCTCTATCAGGAGATTCGTCAGGAGGTCGATCGCATTACGACCTTCCCTCAGGACGCCGAGCGTCCGGAGGTTCGAATGGTTACCCGACGGCGCGAGGTGGTGCGCATGCAGATTTACGGCGACGTCTCCGAATGGGTTATCCGCGAACTGGCCGAGCAGGTGCGGGATGCGCTCTTGCAGACGCCGGGCATTACACAGGTTGATCTGGTGGGCGTGCGCGGCTATGAGGTGCAGGTGCTGATCGATCAGGACACGCTGCGGCGATACGGCCTGACACCGGCAGCAGTGGCCGCCCGCATTCGCGCTGCGGCAGTGGAGCTGCCCGGCGGCCATATTGAAACGCGAGGCGGCGAGGTGCTACTGCGTGTGATGGAACGACGCGACTGGGCGAAGGAGTTTGCGTCAATCCCCATTATCACTACGCCCGCCGGCACAGTACTGGCGCTGGGCGATATTGCTCAGGTGGTGGATGATTTTGAAGATGTCGATAAAATGGCCACTTTTGACGGCAAACGCGCCGTGGGCATCGCCGTTTTTCGCGTCGGCGACCAGACGCCCATCGGCGTCTCGGAGGCCACGCGCAAAGCGATGCAGCAGATTGAAAATCAGCTTCCGCCGGGGGTATCGTGGTGTATCACACGCGACGATTCGGAGATCTATCGTCAACGGCTTGAACTGCTGATTAAAAACGGCCTGTGGGGGCTGCTGCTGGTCTTGCTTCTGCTGGGGGTGTTTTTGGAAATCAAATTGGCCTTCTGGGTGACGATGGGCATCCCTATTTCATTTCTGGGGGCGTTTTTGTTTTTGCCGGCGGTCGATGTAACTATCAATATGGTTTCAATGTTCGCCTTTATCATTGCGCTGGGGATTGTGGTAGATGACGCGATCGTCGTCGGCGAAAACATCTACGAATATCGCAACAAAGGAATGGGGTATCTGGAAGCGGCGGTGCAGGGCGCACGGGATGTTACGCTGCCGGTGGTCTTCAGCGTTTTAACGAATATCGCGGCGTTTGTGCCGCTGTTATTTGTTCCCGGCGTGGCCGGAAAGTTCTGGAAGGTGATCCCCTTGGTTGTGATTACTGTTTTCAGTATTTCACTGACCGAATCGCTGCTGGTGCTGCCGACGCATTTGGCGCATCAGCGGCCGCACAGCAAAAATCGCATGGCGGTCTTTGTTCATCGCCTTCAGCAGGCCTTCAGCCGTACCTTTGAACGGTTTATTGAAGGGGTGTTTGCGCCTTTTATGGATATGACGATTCGATATCGTTATATTACGATTGCAGCGGGGCTGGCAATTTTTGTCGTGGTGCTTAGCTATGTAACCAGCGGGCGCGTGGGCGTGATTATGATGCCGCGCGTCGAGGCAGATGAAGCGTCGGTAACGGCAACGCTGCCGTTTGGCAGTCCGCTGCATCGGGTAAAGGCAATGGCGGAGATTCTGACCGGCGCCGCACAGGCCGTCATCAATGAAAACGGCGGCAATCGGCTCAGTCGGGGGGTGTTCGCCGAAATCGATGAAGACACCGTTGATGTGCGTGTCTTCTTGACCGCCCCCGAAGTACGCCCGATCAGCACGACGCGACTGACGCAGTTATGGCGGGAGCGTGTGGGGACGCTGCCGGGGGTCGAATCGATTGTGTTTGAGGCCGACCGCGGCGGGCCTGGTTCGGGGGCGGCGCTGACGATAGAATTAAGCCATCGCGATATTAATACGCTGGACGCCGCCGGCGCCCAGCTTGCGGCTCGGCTGGCCGATTTCCCCAACGTCAAGGATATTGACGACGGTTTCCGTCCGGGCAAACAGCAGCTCAATTTCACAATCAAACCCGAAGGCCAAAGTCTTGGCTTGACCGCTCAGGAAGTCGCCCGACAGGTGCGCAACGCCTTTTACGGCGCCGAGGCGCTCCGTCAGCAGCGCGGCCGCAATGAAGTGCGGGTTCGCGTTAAATACCCCAAAGAGCAGCGTATCAGCGAATACGCCGTCGAGCAGATGCTCATCCGCACGCCCGCCGGCACGGATGTACCGCTGTTGGAAGTCGCCCAAGTTGATCGCGGGCGATCTTATACAAGCATTTCACGCCGCAACGGCAGACGCACGGTGCTGGTGACGGCCAATGTCGAACCTATCGACCAGACCAACCAAGTTATTGATACGCTCAAATCGTCCGTCTTGCCGCAGTTGGTCAACGATTATCCGGGGCTTTCATACGGATGGGAAGGTCAGCAGGCCGACCTGCGCGAAAGCACACAGGGTCTGATGGCCGGATTTGTCGCCGCACTGGGGGCGATTTACGCGATGCTGGCCATTCCGTTTCGCAGTTATGTCCAGCCGCTGATTGTGATGGTTGCGATTCCGTTTGGTATTATCGGTGCGGTGTTAGGACATCAGATGATGGGCTATTCGCTGAGCTTAATGAGCATGATGGGTATTGTCGCCTTGTCCGGCGTGGTGATTAACGATTCGCTGGTGCTGATTGATTACGCCAACCGACTGGTGCGCAGCGATGGGCTGTCGCGTTTTGAGGCGATTCATCAGGCCGGAGTACGGCGCTTCAGGCCGATTATCCTTACGACCTTGACGACCTTTGGCGGACTGGCTCCAATGATCTTTGAGACCTCCCGCCAAGCGCGGTTTATGATACCGATGGCGCTGTCGCTGGGCTTTGGCATTTTGTTTGCCACGGGCATCACACTGGT
>Ga0308414_1001570_pt1 | contig 14944 bp, 9 predicted proteins | sample HotsprSampleOS50_FD_205667 | JGI IMG/M metagenome (GOLD analysis project Ga0308414, IMG submission 205667) | Hot spring phototrophic mat microbial communities from Octopus Spring, Yellowstone National Park, Wyoming, United States - 20090730_OS50 ... | reverse complement strand
GGCGGGTCGGCGGCCTCCGCCCGCCGCAAGAACAACGCGCGCCGGCCGACCACGCGGAACCCCGCCCGGGCGTAGCTGCGGCTTGCCGGCCGGTTGCGTTCATCCACGCACAACTCGATCCGGTCTGCCCCCAACCGCCGCGCCTGCTCGACCGCCGCCACCACCAGCGGCACGCCCAGCCCCTGGCCACGCCAGCCCGGCACCAGCCCCAGGTACGCCAGCAACAGCGTGTGCGCACGCTCGGCCGGTTCGAGGATCAACACGCCAACGGGCGAGTCCTGATGCCAGGCCAGCAGCCGCCATTGCTGCGGGTGGAAATCGCGGAGCAGATCATCCATGTCCGCCACCCCGACGATCTCCGGCACGTCCAACGACTGCTCCCCGCTCTGGCGGAACGTGTGCAGGAATCGTTCCGAGGCAACCGCGTCCTGCGAGTCGATGGGTCGGAGCGTGAGAGGGTTACTGGGCCGGGTCGTCGCAGCGGGCCACGGTTCGGTCGAGCGGCTGAAGCGCTGAATCGTGGTGGCCCGGTAGAACCCAGCCCGTTCGAGGGCATCGGCCTGGCCGAGACGGTGCAGATCGACTTGCACTTGCAACAGCGGGCAGCCCTGGGCCAACAGCCAATCGCAGGCGGTGCGGGTCAGCGCGACGATCAGCTCGGCGGGCGGCTGGGCCACGTCCGGCAGCGTCAGCGAGCCAAGCCGGCTGGGCCAGACTTCGCCCAGGATCGCCCCCCGGCATCCCGTAGCGTCCTCGGCGACGAACAGACCGGCCGGGTCGATCACGCCGCTGCGCAGATGATCCAGCCACTCGGCAATACGCTGAAGCCGACCATCGAGATCGCCCGGGCCAACCAGCAATTCCACCGCAGCGAAGTATTGGTCTGGTCGGGCTGGCCGCACGACCCAACCGGGGAGATTGTCGGCCACGAGTCAGGCTCCACGGGACACTCACTCGTCACGCGAATAGGCAGTGCGCTTATCCTACGCCCCGATGGCCCGGACGCAGAGCAAGCCAGCCCCACCACCGCCCCCGCGCCCCGTCAGCCACGCCGCGTCCGTACAGGCAGGCCAGGGCGGGCCGGGGCGGTTCAACGCCCCGCCGCGTCACCATCAGCCACCGAGACGATGTGCGGCTGGTCGATCGAAGCATGGAACAGCCCCAGGCCGTAGTGCGAGGCGTAGCCGAGCAGCAACGGGCCGCGGACTGGTTCGGCGAACCGCAGCCGCAAGCCGTAGCCCACGTCCTGCTTGGGCGGTGTTCCGCCGTGGAATCGGCGGCGAACGAAGTGACGCAGGTCGATGGTCCGTTCTGGGTCCACTTCGACCTGCTCGGCAGCCGGCAAGCCGCGCGAGGTCAGTTCCGCTTGGACTTGCCCTTCCAGAGTGTCCTTACCCTTGGACTTGAGAAACCGTGGCAACACCAACGGCGTGACGCTCTCCCAGACCGTCGCCCCTCCGGGCGGGCCGAGGATCGCTTCCAGCCGCGGTTGCAGTGATGGCGGCAAGCGTCGCAGCATGCCCAGATCGCCGCTGCCGACCACGGCGACTTGGAGATCACCCGCCCCGCCTTTGGTCCACGTTCGCCGGAGCGTGCGGATCGCGCGTTGGGCCATGTCGCGAAGTCCCATCGCCGCGTAGATGAGGATGTGGTCGAGGTGGCCATCGCCATCGAGGTCTACGGGGATCGTGTGCGCGTGCTGGTGCCGATCGTGGAGCGGATGATTGTATCGATCCTTCCCGGTCAGTTCCGGGCAGCTCACGCGGTGGCCATTCCCGAGGCGACCAATGATGGCTCGATGGAACAACTCAGCCTGCGGGAGGGTCCGCGTGACTGGCGGCAGGGCCGAGCGATTGCCCGTCGGGCTGGTGATGGCCAGCAGGATGGTGGTGACAGGGTGGGCGGAGTTGGATCGCTGAGCCAGCGGCACGCTCACTTGCAAAGCATCACTGCGTCGCCAGTACAGGACACGCCGCGAGCCGGGCGGCTGCGACCAACCGTGCCCTTTCCACCAGTCGGTATCTTTGGTCAGGCAGGACAACAGATCAGTCGGGTAGGGCTCGATGGCTTGGGCCTGTTTCTTCTTCACCGTCGCGGTCTGTTTTTGGCCCTGGAAAGGTTGCAACGCGGCTTGGACTTGCGCCGCTCGCCACTGGTCGTAGTTCGCTGGTGGAATCGCGGCCATCAGCGATACCTGCTCCCAGCCGGGGCCGCGATGCTCGCCGTCTTGGCACGGCTGAACGTTCCAGGCGTTGGCCGGGTCGTCCGCCAGCAGCTCGGCCTCGATCCAACTTTCGCTGCGTCCCAGATAGCTCAACGTCTGCATTAGTCGATCCAGCAACTCGCTTTCGTCGGCATCCAGTTGGCACGGCCAGTGGATCAGCAACTCGCCCTTGCCCACGTTGGCCCAGGTATCGAAGACGAGCGTGGTTTTCTGAGCCTTGCCTTCGATGTAGGGCATGTAGTGCCGACTGTGGGCCGCGCTGGCGGGCGGCAGATGATAAAGCGGCAGCACCGCAGCCAGCTTGTCGATCAGTCGCCGGGCGACCTGCGGCACCTCGCCCCAGCCGAGCTTGCTGTAGCCGGTGGCGATCAACGCCCGCAGCAACCGCCACGGACTGGGCGGCCACTCGATCAGCCCTTCGTTGACGTGGTGGCCCCAGGGCGTGGCGTGGTAGCGTCCGCCGGGCAATTGCAGTTTCACGGTCGGCATAGCAGGCTCCTTCACTCGTCATTCTCAGTGTTGTCTTCGTCCTCGCCGGAATTGTCGGCATCTTCTTCCTTGGGCTTCTTCTCGTCCTTCGCCTTCTTGAGGTCGTCCTCGAACGTGACGGTCGTGTGGACCATCAGCCCTTTGCACTCGGCGATTGCCGCCCGGACAGCCGACTCAAGGTCGGTCAGCGAAGGCAGCTTGAATTCAGCGAGCCGGTTCGCAACGATGTTGTCCCGGTCCAGCGGCTCCAGATCGCAAGCAGTGCGCAAGCGCAAGTCGCCCTCAATGAGCTTTCGCACTTTGAAGAGTGCGAGAAGGATCAGCAGCCGCTCGACTTTCTCCCCCAGCCCGTAGCCGCGGATCTGGGCCAAGTCGAGGTTGATGTAGAGGTTGATCGTTTCGGCCACGTACTCATCCCGTGCGAAGGGCACGTTGCCGAAACCTTCTTTCGAGGTCTTTCCTCCCTCAACGTTCTTAGTCGCCTTGACACGGTCGTTCTTCACACCACCAGATGGCGCGACCTGAATGCCGGACGCCTCGATGAAGGCCGACAACGCACGTGCGATACGAAGCCTCCCATCGAGCGACTCAAGGAATACACCGTGGATCAGGCAGCCAACATCAAACTTCAACAGCGCCTCGACGAGCTTCTTTCTGTCAACGGGCTCCTCTTTGCTCGCGCCAATCGCATTGGGAAGGGTTTTCGTGAAGAAGTCGCCTTTCGAGCGTTCGATGTACACGCTGTTCAGCCGATGCGCTTCGAGCATCGAGTCCGTCAGGAACTCGCCCTTGCGGGTGACGGTCACATGGCTGATGCCCTCCAGTGGGGCGACGGGCTTGTTCGTTGCCGAGTCCCAGCAGGTGGCCTCCAGCCGGTTGGCCATGCTCTGGACGCTCTCGACCAGCAGCTTCGGGCCGTCTTTGGTCTGGTACGTCGCGGCCCCGAGGCTGGGGAAGCCGGTCGGCTGAAAGCGGTCGCCTTGCAACGGCCTGAGCGGCACCGTCATGAGCAAGCGGCTGACTCCGTTGAGTGGGCTGAGATCAAGCATGGGTTAATCCTTTCTTTTTGGAAGGGTCGAGTCGTTTCATGGCACGTTGAGCCGTGCCACGGTGGATCGGGAAAGCCAGGGCGGCGGCCCAACGGCGGGCCATCGCAGAATCCGTGGTGCCGGCGTACATCGGCGGGCGGATGCCGACCGACTGGAAGCGCTGGCGAGCAAGCGCAATCGCTCGCGTGGCGTCGCCAGCCAGCAGCAATCGCACGATCCGTTCATCGGCGGGAATGTCGTGGTTCTCGTCGATGGCGAACGGCAGGCAACACAACCGCACCGCCAGCCAGCATTCTTCCGGTATGTCGTCTTCTTGGGACCGGCGGAGTGCTTGGGCATGGTGTTTGTCCCACTTCTTCCAATCGAGCGCCATGAAGGCACGGGCCAGGCCGAACAGTCGTTCGAGATCCACGGCCCGGCTGAGGAACTGCGCCAGATCGGCGAAGCGGGCACCGCACCCGGCCGCGGCCACCAGCCGCGAGCGACGTTGACCTTGCTGCGCGGCTTCGATCAGGCGGCGCTCGACGATGGCGGCCAGATCGCCGAGCGGATCACGGCCAGTAGCCACCACGCGGGGATCGTTGACGAGTTTCTTATCGGCGATCTGGAATCGCCGCGCCCCCGGTTCGAGGGGCAGCAAGTGGTGGCGGATGGGGTCGCTCGGTCTGTGTTTGAAGTAACTCGCAGCGGCACTGCCCAGGGCCAAGGCTAGGCGAAACTCCGGCGTGCCGTCATCCACCGCCTCGACCCATTCGGGCCGCAAGCCGTGCAGCACCCCCGCTTCGATGCCGGTGCCGGTCGCTTGCAGGGCTTCGATGTCGGTGGCGGCCAGCAGAATGGCTTGCCAGCGGTCGGGCGTATGGTCGTGCGTCAAGGCAGCGAAGACGGCATCGGCCAAGCGACGCTCGGCGTGGACAAGGCGGGTCGGAGCGTTATTGTCTCGGCTTCGGCGCTGGACTCGATCCATCCAGGCAGCCAAGTCATCGATCAGGTAGGTACCCGGGTGCTGGCGAACTTGAACCCGGCCCAGTGGCACGGCCAGCGTCGATAGACCGTTGCGTTCGAGATAGCCATAGCGCACGAACGCCTTGATGCCGCGAGCCACCCCCAGCCGACTGATCGCGCGGGCCATATCGACGGGCCGGTTCGCGGGTTGGCGATCGAGCTGGACACGCGCTTCGCCGAGCATGGTTGCGAGTTCGGCCAGCGTTGCCGGCTGACTCCACAGAGGCATCCACTGCTCGCCACGCTGCGCCTTTTCGGAACCCGGTGTGGCAAAACCGGCCGCATGAGCATACACGGCGAAAGGAGCATTGGCCTTGCTGAAGGCGGTCGGATCCAGCCGTCGCGTGGCTCGACAAGTGAAGAGGACGGCACCCTCCAGCATCAGCACGAAGTCCCACGGATTGACCAGATTCCCGCCGTCGAAGCCCGTCGAGCTATTCGCGCCCCCGGCACTGCCCGGTTGAAATTGGCCAATTGCCGCCGCTGCGAGCTTGTCGGCTTGTTCATCCCACAACGCATTCGTGAGGAGTTCCCTGGCATCGGCCTTCGGCACCGCTTGCTCCGAGTTCATGTCAAACAGGACGCAGAGTTGCTGCATAAAATTGTTGGTGAAATCGAGACGACCATCGTTGCCACCGGTGCCCAGCAACGATGGGTAGGTTGGTTCGCGATCCTCATTGAGGACATACGCCGCATCCAGCCAGTCTTTGTGTTTGCCTCGCCATTGGAGTGCCGAATCTTGCTGAATCTGCAATTTCTCTTTCTTGTTCGGCTTGACCGTCATTCCGTTCAGCACGGCTTCGGCTTGCCGAATCGCCTCACGGAATGGAGCCAATCGCCGAGCATTAGTTGCGATGATTGCAGTAATGGCCTTGCGGTTATCCTTCTTGAAAAAGCCGCTTCCGCCGTTCCACGGTGCAACCAGCGGCGTTGGCTCGTACTGCTCCAGAAAGAACGCTTCCAGTTCCTCCTTCGACAGTTTCGTCAGCAGGCAGAAGCGTTCGCCGTCCCACCAGCCGCGGGCGTGGGGGTCGGCCTGCTCGCCGACTAGCCGCAAGATGCCGAGTGCCTTCAGATAGTTGGCCAGTGGGGCCGGGGCGCAGCCCTTCAGGATGTGCAAGTGCATGGTCATCGGTTCGCCTCCGCGGTCAAAGTCGGGTCGCTGGTCGGTAGCTGCGACGCCCGCACGTCGGCCGCCCGCAGGATCGCTTCGAGGAACGCCAGCGCAGCCGGGCCGTGGCGCTGCTGCAACCCAATACATCTCTCCCGCCAACTAACGCCGGTTTGGCTAGACAATCCGAGCTTGGCCGGTTCGAGGGTCAGCGTCACTTCCGGGATCAGCGGCTCGCCCGGCACGAGGGCCACGCTCGGCAAGCGGTCGCCTTCACGCACGCCGCGGATGGGCAGGCCCCGGCCGTCGCGGTCGCGGTAGTCCTGATCGTTCGGCGCGGCGTGCAGGCCGACCCGCACCTTGCCGTGATGGCTGGCGACCAAGTAGGCCACGAGGTCAAACTCCTCGGCGGTGCATCTCAGCAAGCGCTCGATGAGCGGTGTCGGCGGTGGCAGCGGTTGTTGCTCCGGCAAGGGCTGCTTCATCTGCTCCAACACAGCCACCCACGGGCCGAGAAGGGCGTCGTGCCGCGGCGCGTATCGCGCCAGCAAGGCGAACAAGCCGAGGGCGCTGGCCAATTCGTGGCGAAACGCCGGGCGGGTTTCCGAGTCGTCGGGGTAGTGGTACTGGTGCTTCTTGGGCCAACAAGAATGCGGTGCTTTGGCTAGGTCCATCCGGTCGAGCCGTGGTGTTGTCGCGCTGCTGCGGATGGAACCCTGAAAGGCCGGGTGTGCCTTGCCCCAGTCGTGCCACAGGGCCGCGAGTTCGAGAAGATCCTGAAGCCACTCGGACAGGCCCAGTTCGTGGGCAATCTGCTTGGCCTGCTCGGCGACTTCCTTGCTGTGACAGGCGATGGTCTTCCACTGGGTGTAGCTCAGTTGCTCGCCATCCTGCTGGTTGTCGGCTTGGTCGAGGGCCTGGATTGCCTGGGCTACCATCGGCGCGTTCACCGGCGGCACCCGCTCGGCCGACTCGGCATCGAAGCCGCGCTCAGTGCGATAGCCGCCACTGTCAGCGGCGACGCAGACCACGCGACCGGGCAGCAGGGCCTCGCGGCTCGCGGGCTTCCATTCGCCATCGAGCCAGTCCCAGACCCACGCCCGCTTGTTCGCTTTGAGCTTCGAGCTACCCTTTTCGCACAGCCAGTCCCGCGCCTTCAGAAACGGCACCGCACACAGTTCGCGCCGATGGGGTTTGTAGTCTTCGGGCGGATGGTGCGGTGGTTCGCCTTTGCGGTCGGCGGGGATGTCGAGCCAGAAGACTTGCAAATCGCGCTCATCATCGGTGCGGATGAACCGGCTGATGTCGAGGTCTGCGCCGGTCAGGTCGGGCGTGGTGTCGAAGAGTTCGTCGAACTCTTTGCGCAGGAGTAAATGCTTGGGGGCATACGGGTAGAGCCGCCGGCGTGCGGCTTCATCCAGCGTGGCTTCATACGCATCGAGTGCCCGGATTCCCACGTCCTGGAGTTGCTGGATGGTAGCCCAGGCACTATCGAGTTCTTCGGGGAGATAGGGGGCGGCATCGTCGGCGTTCTTGCGTCGATCGACCACCAGCACCTTGCCGCTGCCGCCGTAGCGGGCACAGCGGCCGAAGCGCTGCACCAGGCTGGGCCACGGGGCCAGTTCGGTGATGAGGCACCCGGCCGAAATATCGACGCCGGCTTCGACCACCTGCGTTGCAACGATGATGCGATCCACGCCGCGTTGGCAGGCCAAGCGCGACAGGAACCGCTCGCGCCACGCCTCGCGTTCGGCGGGGCGAAACCGACTATGCACCAGTTGCACTTCGCCACGGTGCAGTTTCGTCAGGGCATCGAAGGTGCGGCAAGCCCGCTCGACCGTGTTGCACACAACCAGGGTGATCTTCCCGGTGTCGCCGTCGCTCAGCCGGGCGTGTTCATCCAGGATGCGTCGGGCGAAATCGTCGTCTTTGTCTGGGGCAATGGTCGCCGTTGTCACCGCCTTGGCAATATCCCACAGCCCGCCGCTACGCTGACTGGCCGGGACTTCGCACGGATTCTGCACCCAAACGCGGTGACGCTCGGCCGTGTCCACGCTGTGCAACCAGCTCGGCTGAAGCGTCGCGCTCATCCACCAAGTGTAGCAGGGGCGAAGGTGCTTGCTGTGGTCCTGATCGCGATACGCTTGCAGTTGGGCCGAGGTCGCCAGGCCGACCTCCATGAGCTGGACTTCGTCCATGACCCACAGGCAGTCTTGGTTCAACAAGCCAAACTCCGTCGGCCAGCGTGCCCGGGCGCTGGCGTAGCCACGGTTCAGCGCCCGCGACAACAGCATGTCCTGCGTGCCGATGAGGATGGCGGGGCGTTCCGGGTGCAGGAACCACTCGCCGCTGTCCTCGCCGCCCATTGCGATGTGCAGTGTCGGCCGGTGTGGCTCGGCGAGTCGATCGGCCATGCGCTCGGCAAGTTGCTGGGCGACCTGATGCGTCTGTTCGACGAGTACCCGCATCGGCAGGCACCAGACCAGGCGGCGGGGCCAACTCTCATCCCCGCGACACAAGCGATGGTAGCTCCACGTTGCCAGCACGCCTTCCGTCTTGCCCAGCCCCGTGGGAATGCGGATGAGGCGATTGCGGCAAGTGGGGGCGGCTGCCAAATCCGCCTGCCACGGACGCGGTTCGCGGTGGCGTGTGAGCGTGACGAACCACTTGGCAAACATCTGGTCACTCATGATCGTCAACCCATCCAGCATGACCTGGCTCGAGATTTGTGAAGCAGGTACGAGATAACGAGTCTATCAGCCCCGCGCGGGTAGTGCCACGTTGGTAGGTAGATTTTTTCCGAAACGTGGACCATTGCTGGTGCCCGAACCGATGCTCGGGCAAAAAGGTGCTTGCCACGGGCGGGCCAACTCATACAATCTCTATTTATCGCAGTCTCTGAACGAGGGGTGAGTGGCACCCGGAAACTTGTTAGTGAGGATTGATCGGACAATGGTTCGCAAGAAAGTGAGTCGTGGTCGGAAGAACCGCTGCCGGTTCTGCACCAAAGAAGGTTGCCCACGTCCGGCGTTTGTGGATTTTAAGGACGTGCCTAGCCTGAAAAAGTTAATGACCGGCCAAGCGAAGATTTTCCCACGCAAGCGGAGTGGTAACTGCGCTGCGTTCCAACGGGCGCTTCATGGGCCTGTTGCCCTACGTTGGCGAGTAGCCGCGACTGCGCCGGGTCACTCGGAATGGGTGACTCGGTAGTCCCGCCATTGCCCCTGACTATCGAGCACTTGGTTGGGCACAAACGACGACTTGTACGCCAGGGATCGGCATTCCGCAACGTAGTAGCCCAGATAGACATACGGCAAACGCTGGCGGGCGGCCTGCTCGATGAGCGACAGGATGTTCCACGTCCCTAACCCACGCGAGCGCTCTTCCGGGTCGTAGAAGAAGTAGATGCCCGATAGCCCATCATCCAGGGCATCGACATACCCCACGCCCACGAGACGATCACCCAGGTAGTAGCACCACTCTTGCGTCGGAAACGGATTTTCGACGAACGACTGGATGTAGTCGCTCACATCCTTGGGGGCATGCAGGGGCCAATTTTTGAAATCGCTCTGGAAGCTGTGGTAGCGGTCATACAGGTCGAGTTTGGCGCGGGAAGCGGACGGCGTGCCGATGCGCAATTGGACCACGCCTTCGTTGGCTTTGCGGCATCGGCGTTGGCTGCGGTTGGGCCGGAACTCCTCGGCCAGGATACGCAACGATTGGCAGGCATTGCAGTTGCGGCAGCGCGGCCGAAAGAGCGTATGCCCGAACCGTCGCCAACCGTTCCGCATGTGGTTGGCGTATTCAGCGGCGGACAATTCGCCAACGATGACGTATTCCAGTTGCCAGGCTTTGTGTGGCAGGTAGCCACATTGACTCGGCGGCGCGACAAATTGGAATAACGATTCCATGCTCAACTTAACCCGATGCCGACCTCACTGTACCAGCCTTCATCATATCACTGGACAAACTCAACTGCAACCGGGTTCGGGATAATCCCCGCAGAATGCGCCTCGTTGAGCAAGCGGCGCACGGCCTCCCGGCCCCGCTCTCCGTAATCGAGGGTCCACTCGTTGACGTACATACCCACGAACTTGTCGGCCAGCGCGCGGTCCATGTCGCGGGCATAGTTCAGCGCGTATTCCAAAGCGTCCTGACGGTGTTCGAGCGAGTAGCGGATGCTCTGCTGGATCAGTTCGCTGATCCGCTTCATGGCGGGATAGCCGAGATCGCGACGCACCACGTTGCCGCCCAGCGGCAAGGGCAAGCCCGTTTTCTCTTGCCACCACACCCCCAAATCGACGATTAAATGCAGCCCTTGGTTCTGAAAGGTCAGTTGTCCTTCATGGATGATTAACCCCGCATCGTAACGCCCTTGGGCCACCGCATCAATAATCTGATCGAATGGCACCACGTCGTACTGAAACGACGTTCCCAGAAGCAACTGGAGTGTCAGAAACGCGGTGGTCATCGTACCAGGGACGGCCAGACGCAGATGGTGCAAGTCATTGATGGCATGCTGGTTACGCGCGACCACCATCGGCCCGTAGCGGTCGCCCATGCTACAGCCCGACGGCAGCAGGGCGTAGCGGTCGAGGATGTAGGCGTAGGCATGGATGCTGACAGCCGACACTTCCAGTTCACCGCGCATCGCCCGGCGGTTTAAGGTTTCGATGTCTTGAAGCTCATGGCGAAACAGAAATGGTGTGGTATCGAACTTGTTGTGAGCCAACCCATAAAACATAAAGGCGTCATCAGGGTCGGGGCTATGCCCAACCGTGATCGGTTGGAGGTTCATTGCGCGTTCCTTTCTCAAGATAGCCTGCTGCCTCAGTGTAACCGCATGACATGGCAAATGTTAACCCAATCCCCCCTCGGGCCGCCTCGGCTCAGCCGCTGGCGGCTTCGTTGGCTCAGCCGCTGGCAGCCTCGTTTGCCCAGACTATGCGGCCGCTGCGACCCCGAGCTTCAGTAGCAGTGGCAGTGGCGGTCACCTCGGCCAAGCAAATTACGCTTGACGAGATGGGAATTCTTGCCACAATGACAAAGCGGTTCAACATCATAAGCTGACAACTGGGACGACAAGTCCCTGGTGGGAGTTTGCAACATGCGTTGGGGACCAACGGTCGTCGGACTGCTAACTGCTATAGCCGTTACCAACCTACAGACGGCAGCGCAATTCAGTGATGAACTCCCGATTAAAGGGCAACTCAGTTTTTCAACACACACCTACAAGCTCCAGTCGGGTAAAGAGTACGAGGTGATTGTGATTGGTCAAGGGGTTAAGCCCATGGTTTCGGTCGATTTAGGACCGGGTTTAACGACACCGACGATTGTCGATCCATCTGGCATGGAAGTGCGGATGTATTTGGCCCCCAAGGAGTCCAAGGAATACCAATTTTACGTCGGCGGGGTGCCGGTGGCGAATGTCGGTGGGGTGCCAACCTACTCGTTTCAGGTGAAACAGCTTTCGGTCGTCGAGGGAATTGTCCTCAAGCAGCAAGGTGTTTGGGACGGCACGGGCGCACGCCACCCCAATAGCGGCTGCGAATACCGTGGGCACCAGGTTTACCTGAAGGAAAGGGTTACCTATGCCTTTGAGATGGTCTGTTTAGACAGTCCAAATGTCCGGCCATACTTGATGCTGGAAGACCCCAACCGCATGATTATTTTGCAGGATACCTCCATCTTTAATCAGCCCAACCCCAAGAACTTCAAAGGTCGGCTCACTTACACCCCAAACAAGAGTGGTATTTACACGGTAATTGCCACGACCACGCAATTTAACCATCGAGGTAAATATGAAGTGGTGGTGCGGGCGGAGCGGCTCACCCCGCCGATATTTGAGCGCAAGGAAAACTGGAACCCGAATGATCCGATCTACACTAACGGTAACCCACACAAAGCGTACAAGCTCAAGCTACAGGCTGACAAAACCTACCAGATCGACCTAGTCCGTCCACCCAACTTCGGCCTCGATCCCTACTTGTACCTGGAAGATGAGAATATGCAGGTGGTGGCTGAGGATGACGATAGCGGCGGTAATCTCAACGCCCGCATTATCTTCCGCCCCAAGCGTACCGCCGAATACCGGATCATTGCCACGACGCTCAACGGCGGGTTCGGACCATTTGAGCTGCGGGTTTATGACACGGTGTTGTCAGGCACACCCAACTTTGAACTGGACAATTAGTCGCCCTTCAACTAGCATTCTTTAGGCATCGGGGCCAACCAACGTTTAGGCATCGGGGCCAAGCAACACAATCCAGTTGCTTGGCCTTTTTGAATGGGCTACTGGTGTGTAATCAGGTTCTGAATAATCGGGATCGCGCCTGTCTTCAGTTCGATAATCATACCGGCATCGTTAATGCGTGCCTCAGGCATCTTGTCAAAGTTAATGAACGCACTGTTGCGTATCTGCGAGCAGAACTCAAGTTGTTTAGCCGCGATATACGAATTGGTTAAGGTCGATGTGCGACCGATCTTTCCCGAGGTGATGATTAAACTCTCGGTCGCTGACAACAGTACATTGATCTCACGACAGATCAGTATACTGTTCCGCACACCAAGGCAGCGATTGATGCTCCCCTTGAGAATGATAATTGAACCGTTCACGCTGTTGAGGTTATTCAGATCACCAAGCCCCACGAGCATCGTAGACTGCAAACCGTTTAATGGGGGGGCCGCCTTATCGAAGGCGATGCGGGCGTTGCGCGCGATGGTTCCCTTCTTGGCCTGATCGACCAATTCTAGTCGTGCGACATCGTCAAAGGGCATTGCAAACGGACGCTTTGCCTCATCGTTCAGTTGCTTCGCCGCTAATTGAACCAGTTGATACAGCGCCTGCCAATCCTGCAAGTTGTTGGCTTCATCGCGCATCAATCGTGCGATCAAGCGGTCGAAGTCTTGGTCGATATTGAGCTTCCTTAATAGCTCCTTCACGCGATTTCGGTCGATCCGCCGATCAATTTCAACGACGATTCGGCTGGCCCTGACTTTAACTTCTTCATCGGTGGTGGAAAGGAGTGCTTGTTTAACCCACGGGAGAGCTTGGCTCTCCAGAGCAATGAGGGATTTCGTCGCCATTTCGCGGGTCTCGAAACTCTCAGCCCCCAACTGCTGGATCAGCAATTGAATCGCTTCCGGGGTGGCCTTTCCCGGCAGAGCCTCGATCTGTGCCGGCACCAACTCGACGGTAGCGAGTGTCGTCAGCAGGCATGCCAACGTGCCGACCAAGCCGCTCGCTCGGATTCGATCAGTTTTCATCAGTTAGTCTCCGCGGTTTGATTGCTGACGAAGCTCTATCGTATCCTAGTCCCCCGGGCGGTTTCTCGGCGAATCTACTATCGTATCCTAGTCCCCCCGCGGTGTGCGGACACCCCTTTCCGCCGCCGTAGTCGCAGCATACCCTAGAGATAACCATTTCCTGCAGGAGGTTGACGATGAACGATAACGAACGTCAGCAAGCGAAGATGCGTGAATTCATGAGCTTGTTGCCCCTGACCCAGGCGATTGCCGGCTTACCGCATGCTGAGCCGGGCCGCCACTTCAACGAAGGGCAAATGGAAGTCCGGGCCAACACGCTGAAGCTGGCCTTTAAGATCGCTCGGCAACTGATTATCGAAGTCTCGCGTGTGCATACGCAGGTGGAGGAAGTCCAGGACTAATCCACGTCGGCTTGATGAGGCAGGCGTTGGGCCAATAGCTGAATCTGCTCTGCGATTCGTTCCAGCGTGTGGACCTGGGCAGGCCTCTCGCCTGCTTGCTGGATGGCGTCACGCCATTGCTGACTGAGTTGACGCAGTTGGGCCACCTTGGCCAGCGCGAAGGGGCTGACGCTGGAGGGCGTGGTCTTCGGGACGACTGACAGCAACTCGGCGTGGGCTTGTTCGAGCGTCAACCGGATGGTCGTCAACTCCCGACGCACGGCTTCACCCGTCGCTGGCAAGCGGTGGAGCCGTGGGATTAGTCCGTCCAGTGTTCGCGCCAGTTGGTTGAATCGGTCGGTCAACTCGGGCTGATCCGGCTGTTCACCGGCCAGGGCGGCGAGTTGCTCGCGTGTCGTGGCCAGGCCAGCGATCAATTCGCTGCGCCGCGCCCGTTGACGGGCATACTGGGCGGTGGGGTTGTCAACTTCGTCGAGCAAGTGCGGCAACAGCTCAGCCTCTCGCTCGGCCAGTTCGGCCCGCAGTCCGAGTTGAGCGTGGCACAGGCGGGCTGCTTCAAACGCCTCGCGGCAGCGGCCAGCCAGCAGCAGCCGGGCGGCGGTCAATGCCGTAGTGCGTGCTGGGTCTTGCTCGGGCAATTGGTCGGCCAGTTGCTGTTGCTGCCTGGCTAGCGATACGAGTACCAAACCCGCTTTGGGCTGGGCTGCGGGCAGGGGCTTGGCCAACGCCTCGACATACCGCCCCCGCAACTGCTCGAAGCGAACAGCCGTCTCGCGGCAGGCGGCAACGATACGCGGGTTGGGCAGGATGGCTGGCAGGTCGGGCGTTTGGCTAGGGGCGGCCTGACGCGGCAGGTGCTGTGGGCTGGCTTGCTCGATGAGTTCGCGCAGCGCCTCGGCCGCTCGCTCTTGCAGGGCCAGCGCTTTGTCCGGTTGCGGGGCGAGCACCAGCTTGCTGAGGGCTTCGAGGGCTTTCTGCTTACTGTTCTGGCCGGTGGGGCCAACCCGGAGCAATTTTAGCTCGTCAAAGATGCCTCGGAAGCGTCGGCTCACGTCTAGCCCGGTGGTCGCGGGCCGCCCTTTTTTGACCTCGTCGATGGCGACTGTTAGTTGCTGCGCCAAGCGCTGGACCGCCGCCTGGGGTGGGTCGGGATTGGCCAATTGGTCGATGACTTTGCCCAGCGTCTCGGCGGCTTGCTCGGCGGCGGCTAGCGCATCGGCCAGCCGCGTCACCGGTTCGCTGGCCCGGCGGAATGCCTCGACCGCCTCGGCAAAGCGCAGCGGTGCCTCGCTGAGGGGCAGAGCCTTGACGGTGAAGGCCAACTCCTGCTGCTTGCGGAGCCAGTCGGCGAGGCGGAGCCGTTCGGTCGGTGGGTCGGCGATGAGCCGTCGCGCTTCAG
>Ga0308414_1001568_pt1 | contig 14961 bp, 9 predicted proteins | sample HotsprSampleOS50_FD_205667 | JGI IMG/M metagenome (GOLD analysis project Ga0308414, IMG submission 205667) | Hot spring phototrophic mat microbial communities from Octopus Spring, Yellowstone National Park, Wyoming, United States - 20090730_OS50 ... | reverse complement strand
AGTTGCAGACCAGAGAGCCGCCTTCGCGACCGGTATTCTTCCCGATATCTATAGATTTCACCCCTACACCGGGAATTCTGCTCTCCCCTCCTGCACTCCAGACTATCAGTCCAAAAGGCAATCCCATGGTTAAGCCATGGACTTTCACCCCTTGCTTGATAGCCCGCCTACGCACCCTTTAGACCCAGTGATTCCGAACAACGCTAGCCCCCTACGTATTACCGCGGCTGCTGGCACGTAGTTTGCCGGGACTTATTCCTGCAGTACAGTCCTTACTCCTCCTGCAGAAAAGAGGTTTACAATCCCGTAGGACCTTCTTCCCTCACGCGGCGTCGCTCCGTCAGGCTTTCGCCCATTGCGGAAAATTCCTAGCTGCTGCCTCCCGTAGGAGTCTGGACCGTGTCTCAGTTCCAGTGTGGCCGTACACCCTCTCAGGCCGGCTACCCGTCATAGGCTTGGTAGGCCATTACCCCACCAACTACCTGATGGGCCGCAGTCAGCTCCTAGAGCGGCTATTAACCCTTTACCCCTTAGGGACCATCGAGTATTACCCACGGTCTCCCGTGGCTATCCCCGTCTCTAGGGTGCCTAACTACGTGTTACTCACCCGTTCGCCACTAACTATGCCATGTGACATAGCCCGTTCGACTTGCATGCTTAAGGCACGCCGCCAGCGTTCGTTCTGAGCCAGGATCAAACTCTCCATCATAATCCTGTATCTCAAAAAACCACTCTTACCAAATCAGTATCTTCATAAAAATTAACCTTACCAGTTAACTAATCTCCTAACCATCCACATAACCTAACTACCTTATTAACAAAGACCTACTACCCAACTCCATCTAAGCCAAGTTAAATTTAATAAATATTCTATAAAAACAAAATTTTTATAGATAAAATATTTATCTTTTTGATATGAATAAACTAATATGTACGAAACATATTATTAAAATTTAATAAAAATTTAATAAAAATTTAACAGAAAACAAAACAAAAAAAGAGGGTGATCTCCCCTCTTTGTATCATCCGAAATTATATTGCATCCTCTCCCTTTTCACCTGTTCTAACTCTATAAACCTCCTCAATAGGTAAAACAAATATTTTTCCATCACCTATATTACCTGTCCTTGCATTTTTTAGAATTGTTTCAACAACTACTTCTTTTTCTTTATCATTTCTAACTGCTATTTCTAATTGAACTTTTCTTGTAAACATTATTTCATATTCTCTACCCCTAAAAATTTCAGTATGACCTTTTTGTTTACCATAACCCTCAACATCAAGAATTGTTAATCTTGAAATTCCTTCTTTGTTAAGAGCATCTTTTACTTCCTCAAGTTTATTAGGCTGTATAATTGCAATAATTAACTTCATAATAACCTCCTTTAATTATGTGTAATCTTAAAATTAGAATATGCTTCTATACCGTGTTCAAAAATGTCTAAACCCTCTATTTCTTCTTTTCTACTAACCCTAATACCAATTGTAATATCTATAAGTTTAAAAATACCCAATCCTATTAAAAAAGCATATAAAAATGCAACTAATGCACCTAACGCTTGTATACCTAATAATCTAAATCCACCACCATAAAACAAACCATTAACACTACCATAAGGTTCTGCCGCAAATAATCCCACAGCAATTGTACCCCAAGCACCACAAACACCATGAACAGACACAGCCCCAACTGGGTCATCTATACCAATATTATCAAAAAACAATACTGAGAATACTACTATAACTCCTGCAATTAAACCTATAATTATTGCACTCAATGGTGATACTACAGCACATGGAGCTGTTATTGCAACAAGTCCTGCCAAAGCACCGTTTAATGTCATTGAAACCTCCGGTTTTTTCTTTAATATCCAAACTGTTATCATAGCACTCAATGTACCAGCACTTGCAGATAAAGATGTAGTTACAGCTATAATACCCAAGTTATCAGAGTATCCCAAAGTAGATCCTGGGTTAAAACCAAACCATCCAAACCATAGTATAAAAACACCTAATGCTGCTAAAGGAATATTATGACCAGGTATAGGCCTAGGTTTTCCATTTACATATTTACCAATCCTTGGACCAAGTACTACTGCACCTGCTAATCCTAACCAACCACCAATAGAATGTACTACTGTAGAGCCAGCAAAGTCAATAAAACCGAGTGCCTCAAGCCATCCCTTACCACCTTGAGAGAAGAGGCTATTCCAGGCCCAACTACCAAAAATTGGATAAACAAACGCCGATACCAAAAAAGTGTAAATAAGATAGGTAATAAACTTAATCCTTTCAGCTACAGCACCAGAAATAATAGTAGCAGAAGTTGCTGCAAAAACATTCTGGAAGATTATAAAAGCAAATGACCAATAATTTAAAGACCCATCCGAATTAATTAAAAAACCATCCCAAAAGAAACCAGGTTTACCAATCAAACCAGAACTATTTAACCCAAACATTAAACCAAATCCAATAAACCAGAAGGCTAAACTACCAACTGCAAAGTCAATTAAGTTTTTCATAATAATATTTACAGAGTTTTTTGCTCTAGTAAATCCAGTTTCAACCATAGCAAAACCAGCTTGCATAAAAAAAACAAGAAAAGCAGCAAGAATAGTCCAAATCAAATTGACGTTTGACTGAGCAACATAGTTTACGCTCCCTTCTGAAAAAACAAAGGTAGAAGGGAAAATAAGCATAAAAATCAGTATTCTTTTCATTTGTACCCCCAAATAATAAGTTATAAGATATAAAGCAAAGACTATTCCAAATTAAAAATAATTGATAATCAATCGTATATACAATTTTTATAAAAATTACTGATTAAATTTTAGTCTAAATAAAAAACTTAAGTTTTAACACAGATTAAATTTTAAGCAATAAAAAGTAAAGATAAGCCCCCTTGTGAATTACCAAAATTTTTTATTTTAAAATTTTTAAACAAATTTTTATCAATTTATTTTTAGATAATCTAATATTTTTGAGTTTATAAGAGCCCATAAGGTAAAGTATTTAAGAATCAAATATTATAATTTTTCATAATCAAAATCAGTTTTTTAAAACCTGATTAAATTATTTTCTTTAAAAAATCTAAGTCTTCTTGATATGTAATCTTTATATTGTATTTACTATCCTCTATTATTAAAACATCATGCTTATTAACAAAAAGACTAGTCTCGTCATAAAAAACATTAGAGGAATTACTTGATAAAATATCATTAAAAAGAAACAATTTATATCCTTGAGGAGTAGTAACAGCCCATATATCCTTTCTATCAACATCTTCTTTAACAAAAGCATTGTTATCTCGGACTTCCACTCTCTTTAAAGCATCTGTAATCTTGTATCCAAGAGAAACAACATTAAACTTTTCCAAAGCAGTGATTACTTTATTTATCTTATCGGTTGAAATATTAGGTCTTGCAGCATCATGCACAATTAAATTATCTTTTTCACTAATTATGAAATTATTATATATAAACCTTACTCCTGATATCAATGACAAAAAACGATTCTCGCCACCATTTAAAACTCTTACTCTTTTTCCCAACCCCTCCCTCTTTAAAATAGAAGAAACGTAATCACATTTATCATTATTAGCCACAAGTATTATATGATCAACAAGGTTAGAACTTAGAAAAGACTCAAGTGAATATAAAAACACTTCTTTTCCTTTAATTGTCTCAAACTGCTTTAAAGAACCAAACCTTAAACCTGAGCCTGCTGCTAATATAATAGAGAAATTCATAGACTAAGACAACAAATAATCAAACTTGTTTTTATTTAGCATAAAGTCTATTATTGAATGCCCATCACCATATACTATCTCGAACTTATGAAGGTCATCAAATCTTAACAGATTAAGACTTTCTAAAAGGTCATCCCCAGAGAGTATTTTATTACTAATCTTTCTGGCACAAACATTAGCGAATTTATAAACAGAGTCATTACCCTCTATCCAATATTTCCCTGTTGACCCAATCCATACAATAGTACCTGCATTATCTATTATTTCTTCAGACTTACTTATAGAACTTGCTCCCAAGTCACCTATAACAAGACCTTCCTTAACAAAGTCTAATGGCATATCAGCAAATCTATAAGTCTTAGGATCATAAACTCTTACATCATCAGGGAAAATAATGTTAGGTCTTTTAAAAAAGTCCTTGCTTATTGAATCAAAGACTTTAATACTTTTTTTATCTAAAAAATCCTCTACACCAATATTATAAAATCTATATGCATAATAAGAAAGCCACGCACCTGTGAGCAAAACATAATCAACCTTATAAGTCAATGGCAACAGAGATTCAGCAATAAAGTCTTCAACCTGTATTCCGCCTAAAATAAGCAAAATAGGATGTTTAGGAGATGACAAAACATTATTAACAGTTTCTAAATCCTTTTGAAAGTTTGGCCCCCAAACTACATCCATTGAGTCTTTAATCTTCACAGAATTAAAACTCTTTGAAATAATAGAGAAAGAATCATTTATAAAAAAGTCTGCCCATTCCTTTATTTTATTAAAAAGCTTTGAAGACTTAACCTCATCCTCTGTAATAGCAAGGTTTTCCCAGAAAAAAAACTCTCCAGGCAGTATCTCTTCCAAAAAATATTGAAGATTAGAAACTTCTGGTTTATTTGGATAAGATATTTTAATATCAAAAAATTTAGATAAGATATCAGATATTTCTTTTATTGAAGGTTGACTCTTATTCTTAAACTTTGAAGTCCCTATTTCAAAAAGAACAAAAACTTTGGCCTTTCTATATTTTAATTCTTCAAATATTTTTTTATATCTCAAAACTTTGTCTTTAAGCAAAAACTCTCCATTGATTAATGGAGAATCAATATCAATTTTTATAACTACCTTCTTTTTTTCAAAATCCCTAGAAATATCAGAATAGTATGCCACTTTAAATCTCCTTAAATACCATATCTTCTATACATATAATTATTCTTCCTATAAAAAATATCTAACTTTAGAAAAGTTAATAAAGCAAATGCCTGTAACAAAATAGTAAAAATCCATACAATATCAAAACTTAAAAATAGATTCAACAGACAGCCTAAAAAGAAGGATATACCAAAAACTACAAAAACATTACCAATTGATAAAAAGAATGTATTTTCATTGATCTTTGTACCCCATTCAATACTAAAAAAGACAAAAGAAAAACAACTAATAAACAATGGTAAATAAACAATTAATAATACAAAAACTCTGAAAATAAAACCATAACTTGCTACTAAAGATGCTAAACTATCAAAAAATACTATATAAATTATAAGAGATAAGAGAAAAATAGAATGAATCACAAATATAGATGTCCTGTTAAGCTTTACTTTATATTTTAATGCTAAATAAAATAATATTGTAAAAAAAGATATTGCAAAAAACATCAATGAAAAGATAAAAGATGTATTTTCAAACAAAACCCATATTTTGTAGACAAAACTAGGAATAAAAAGCCCTACTGAAGTTAAAGAAAAAACAAAATACAATATAAAACTTGAAACATAAACATTTTTTAATTCCTTTTTCTTGTTTAAAACAATATAAACATAAATCAAAAATAATAAAATAAAGAAAATTAATATTGATATAAAAGTCTTCAAATTAAGAAAATCAGTTTTCAAGTCATAAAAAAATAGGCTATAAGTAAAACTCCTATTGCCTCTCAAGTTTGGCATTTTCCTAACAGTATTTTTATCCATAAACTTATCTGCTGTTAATAAACTATAAGAATTCTGAGTACAAAAATCATTTATAATATTCAAATCCTGAGAAAAAGCATCTGGTTTAAAAATTACAGCATAATTATTGTTTTTTAATTTTATTACTCTAACAGTTTCATACAAAGTTTTTCTATAAGGAATTAGATAATTAGATATAGTATTTATCAGTACTGAAACAGTATAATTATCATAACCTCTAATGAAAAATACTATTATACCATTTTTCTCAATGAGACTATGATATAGTTTTATATACTCTATAGAAAAGTCAACCAATGGTTCATCTTTATAAAAAAACTTGGTCACCTGTATTATGTTATATTTTTTATTTGATGAGACTAAAAAAGGAAAGGTTTCTGACCTATAGTACATTACATTCCTGTTGTGGTATATTCCCCCTGTGTATGTACTATATGAATCTTTTAGATGCTCTATTACTTTTGGATTCTTCTCAATTACATCTATCAACTTTAAGTTAAAATAAATACCTGCAGCAACATCAATACCACCGCCCCCATTTATAACAAGTAATGATGGTTTATCCATAATCTTTGAATATATTAATTCATATAAACTACCTTTAAACTTTTCAAAGTTTTCTCTTGGGAAGTAAAATGTATAATAATCATTATTTACAAAAACACCCTTAACATCAACAGTATCTTTAGAAAAGATATCTTCTTTTATATCTTTTATATAGAAATTACCGTAAAAATCATTGTTCAAGGCATCAGTGTTTATAAAAACAGAAGATAAAACAACAAAGAAAAACAATAAAAAATAGATATTTTTTCTATAAGAAAAATACCAAGTTGAGAAAATCAAGATTATAAATAAAAACAACAAGGAAATAAAAAATGAAAATAAATAACCAATCAAAAAATACAGACCAATACCTATTGCAAAGCCTACAAAACTAAAATAGTATTTATAACCACTATCCTTTATATCAGACCTATGAATAAGCAAAAACAAGGAACCCATAACAAAAAAAACAACAAATATAAAAATTAAAAAAAATTGACCAATATCATATTTTATTACAAAAGGTAAAATCCCTAAAATCAATACCAAAATTATAAAAAAAACTTTTTTTAGTTTAATATAATCAATCTTTTTTTCTAACAAGAAAAAAATCAAAGAAGAAAAACCTATAGGTAAAAAAACACAAGCTATACCCAAAAATGGATATAAACCAGAAAACTTATTAAACAAGTAGTGTATAAAAAATATAAAAAGCATACCAAAGGATAGACTTATTAATGAAAGAATAAAAAACTTTATATTATCTCTTTTCATACTTAAAACCTCTTTATAATGTAATTTTTTGTTTTATAATTGGCTTTTCATGCTTTTAATCTTACCCAATTTTTCTTCTAATTTTTTCAGTTCTTCTTTTTCTTTTTCAACAACTTCAACAGGTGCTTTGTTAACAAAGCCAGGATTGGAAAGTTTAGACTTAATAAACTCTATTTTGTTCTCGATCTCTTTTTCTTCTTTTTCAATTCTCTTTTTCTGCTCTGTAAAGTCACCTTCTATTAGTACATAAACTTTAAAACCGTCTCCTACTCCAAAAATACTTTTCTCTGGTCTCTTGTCTTCAACAAGAATTTCTATATCTTTAACTTTTGCAAGTGCTTTAATTGTTGACTCATTTTTTGATATATAATCATTTATTTCTGGCTTAGTGTGTACACATATCCTTACCATTTCACTAGGTTTTATCTTAAAGTCTCCCCTTATATTTCTTATTATATAAATCAATTCTTTTATTACATCAATTTCTTTACCAAAATTTTCAGTCTCAAAAGGTTCAGGATATTGAGCCAAAACTATTGTTTTACCATTTTTAATAGGTATCTTCTGCCATATTTCTTCTGTAATAAAAGGCATAACAGGATGCAATAACCTAAGCAAGTTTTCTAAAACATATAAAAGGATTGACAAACTTTCATCTTTATCCTCACGAGTCTTTGAAACCTCTATATACCAGTCGCAAAAGTCATTCCAGATAAAGTGATAAAGTAGGTCTGTTAGTTCATTAAATCTGTAATTATCAAGATAAAGCCTTGACTTCTTTATAACATCTGATAAACCTTTTAATATCCATTTATCCCATTCAGTCAATTTAATCTCTTTTAAAGCCTTGTATTTAAAGTCTGGTTTATCTTTTAACATAAGAAATATAAACCTTGATGCATTCCATAGTTTATTAGCAAACTTATATCCTATCTCAAAACTATCTTTTGATAGTCTTATTCTCTGCCCAACTGGGGCTAAGTATAGTATAGTAAACCTTAGCGAATCAGCTCCATACTCTTCCACTATTTCAAGCGGATCTATGCCGTTACCCAGAGACTTACTCATTTTCCTTCCCTGAGAATCACATACAGTTGAATGTAGATAAACATCTTTAAAAGGTATATCACCCTTAAAGTATAGCCCCGCCATTATCATTCTTGCAACCCAGAAAAACAAAATCTCAGGTGCAGTCGATAAAAAATCAGTAGGATAAAAATACTCAAGGTCTTCAGTATTCTCAGGCCAACCTAGTGTTGACAAAGGCCAAAGCCATGAAGAAAACCATGTATCAAGTACATCTTCTTCTTGTTTTATATTAACAGACCCACAATAAGAACAAACCTTTGGGTCTTCCATTTCAACAGTATATTTACCACAATCTTTACAATACCAGGCAGGTATCCTGTGTCCCCACCATATCTGCCTTGATATACACCAATCTTTCACATTATCCATCCAGTGAAGATAAACTTTTTTCCATTGATCAGGAATAAATTTAATAATGTCTTTCTCAACAACTTCTATGGCTTTTTTAGCTAAGGGTTTCATTTTTACAAACCACTGTGAAGAAACATAAGGTTCAATTACTGTATCACACCTATAACACCTTCCAACAGAGTTTTCATATTTCTCAACTTTAACAAGAAAACCCTCTCTTTCTAAGTCTTCAACAATTCTTTTCCTTGCCTCAAATCTATCTAATCCCTTATATATGCCTGCCTTATCATTCATTTTTCCTTTTTCATCTATCACACAGACAATCTGTAAGTTATGTTTCATCCCTATCTCAAAGTCATCTTTGTCATGGGCAGGAGTTATTTTAAGAGCCCCCGTACCAAAATGAGGGTCAACATGATTATCAAAAATTACAGGTATATGTCTTCCAACTAGAGGGAGTATAACATTTTTACCTATAAAGTTTTTATACCTAGAATCATCAGGATTTACAGCAACTCCAGTGTCACCTAACATAGTTTCAGGTCTTACAGTAGCAACAACAATATAATCATCACTGCCAACAAGATAATACTTTATATAGTAGAGTTTATTGTTTTCATTATGAAACTCAACCTCTTCATCAGATAATGCTGTTTCACACCTTGGACACCAATTTATAATATATTTTCCCTTATATATAAGACCATCCTTATAAAGTCTAACAAAAGATTCTCTTACGGCTCTACTAAGACCCTCATCCATAGTAAAACGTGTTCTGTCCCAGTCACACGAACAACCAATCTTTTTTAGCTGATTTATTATAGCATCCCCATATTTTTCTTTCCATTCCCAAACCTTTTTTAAAAACTCTTCTCTCCCAAGTTCATGTCTACTCTTACCCTCCTTTGCAAGCTGCTTCTCAACAACATTCTGAGTCGCTATCCCAGCATGATCAGTACCTGGTATCCATAAAGCATTAAAACCACACATCCTCTTATATCTTATGACAACATCTTGGATAGTATTGTTCAGACCATGCCCCATATGAAGGACACTGGTAACATTAGGAGGTGGTATTACAACACAAAAAGGCTTTTTACTTTTATCAACCTCAGCATGAAAAAATTTACTATCTTCCCATAGTTTATATAACCTGGGCTCTATATCTTTAGGATTATACTTAGAATCAAGATCATAATTTGCATTCATATTTAAATTCCTTTTAAACTAAGATAAAATAAAATTTTAAGATAAAATTTAATAAATAAGGCTATAATATATTAACAATATAAAACTTGCTGTGTTGATGACTATAAAGAAAAAAATCTTATTTACTTTATTAAAAACAATGTAATAACTTAAATGTATCAAGTTCAAATTATTAAACTACTTTCAATTATTTTAAAGCATTATATTCTTTATTTTTAGCAGTAAAAAAATGAAAGTATCTTCAAGATCTAAAAGAAAAAATATTAGAAAAGTAGTTATCCAAATAAGGCTATATTATTTATTATATGCTCTATATTATACCAGTCATTTATATAAAAAATAAGGTATTTAAAATTTTACTTTAAAATTTTATATTATAGATTAGACTTTCTAAGCCTCTAATAACCAAGTATTTAGATGCTTATTTTAAGAAAATAAAGGGGGCAAGAATCCCCCTAAAACATATTACTCAGCTGCGTAAATAAATAGATCTTCTAGGCTTTTAGCCTTTTTGTATATTTGGTATTTCTTTTCTTTTCCTACTATAAAGTAGAGGTATGCTTGTGGATATCTTGTTGATGGGTCTGAAGGGTTAAATGGTTTATATGAAAGCCTATATGCCATACCTTCTTTCCAACCACCATTTTCATTAAATGTTTCCATTGCTTTTATATAATTATCCCAAGTTAACTTTCCACCAAATCTCTTATATAATCTCTTTATACCTTCAGTGAATGTTTCCATTGCTATCCAACCAGCGATATTGTAAGGGCTTGGGTCTCTCTTTGAACCAGAATATTGTTTCCATACTCTCATAAAGTTCTTGAAATAATCACCTTCAGTAGGACTTGCCCATGCACCAACATATACATCATTCCAAGAAGCACCACCTAAGCTAAAGAATACTGGGTCAGAGTTAACATAAGTTGTTAAGAAAGGTGTCTTAATAAGATCCATACCAGCATCTCTTGCAGCTTTAACAACTGCTATTGCAGCCCCACCATAAGCAAACAACACAACTACATCTGGGTTAAGTTCTTTTATTCTTGTTGCAACAGGCTTAAAGTCTGGATCAGTACTTGAATAAGTTATTTCACCTATAAGTTTTACACCTTTTCTTTTGTATTTATCCATTGCTTTTTTCATACCTTCCAAACACTCTTTTCCAGCATCAACAACACCAGCATCTGATTGATATACATAAACTATATTTTTCTTGTCTAAGAAGTCTGCTACAAACTTAACAAAGGCTACTCCTTCAAAAACAAAAGCAGGTTGTACAGGAAAAACATTTCTTTTTGGTGGATCAAAAAGAACTTTTACACCACTACCTTGATAAACAAAAGGTATACCAGTCTTAGCAATAAGGTCCATAGTAGCAAGTATTCCAGGTGTACCAACAGCACCTACTATAGCAAACACCTTATGATTATTTATAAGTTCTTTTGCAGCATCAACACTCTTTTCAGCCTTAAATTGGTCATCAAAGAATACGATGTTGAAAGTCTTTCCATCACCTACTTTTGAAGCAAGTTCAGCATTGTAATACTTAGCATAAGTATCCATACCTACTTGAACACCTTGCCCTACAAACCCTACTATCCCTGATAACGGCAAGAATGCCCCTATTTTTATTTCCTTGTCAGTTACTCCCTGATTAGCCCAGAGAGGAGCAACAAGTAACAGGGTAAGAATCAACCCTAAAAACTTTTTCTTCATAAGCCCTCCTATCTTTTTTATAATTTTATTTGAATAATAAATAATATTAAACAATTTTACTCTTTATGTCAAGATTTTTATTTGAATTGGTCAACTCTTAAAAAGTAAGTCTTTGAATTAGTAAAAAGTGATTTAGATTGTTTTAAACAATTATACTTTTTGTTGTTGTATGATTTATATCTTATCATATTTGTAAGCTCAGTTTTATAATAAAAACTCTCTCTTGTAAGTTTCTTCCTCTTATCTCTTTTGCATGTTAAAAAGAAAAAGTGTAGATCTATACAGCAAAAATACATGGTTTTTTATAAAAAAACAAATTTTACCTGTGGAATTTTAAGAATTCTTATTTATGTTGGTATAAATCAGTATTTTAAAGTTTCGGTGATCACTTAATATAGGCTATTTTAATCAAAAATAACTTTTTTATAGAACACTACAAACAATCTTTATTAAAAAATCATAGATTATCTTAGTGATTTTAATTTTAATTTTAATCTTTTAAATATTTGCATAACTTAAAATAATTTTTACTAAATGCCCAATTTAAAAAATTACCAAAAATTATAGTTTAAACTCAAAATTAAAGTTAAAACTTATGTCTGTCGTAGAAAAAGTAAAAGAATCCTCATCTGCTGAAAATTGAAAAGTAATGTCTTTGTTTATCTCAATCCTAAAACCATAAGAGTTTACTATGCTAAGACTGTCTATCCTCGAGATATTGCTAGAATATGGGCTTCTCTGAAAATAGAAATTAATAATAAAACTTATTCCATCTATTATCTTAATCCCAGAGCCAATATTGAAATTAAGTATAAAGTCCCTTTTCCTATAAAAATACTTTTTGTAAAAATCATTACCAACAATAAAAACAAAACCAAAACCAGAATATAAAAATATATCAGACCAAAAATAATTGAAACTTAAATAATTCCCAAAGTCCCAAGAAGAGGTATTTATTATACTATTAGAGTATATATTAGGTTTAAAACCTACTGTATAAACAATATAAGGATTAATAGAAATAAGTTCTTGACTTACATAAATAGAAGGATCGGAAAAGCCATATACAGCTTTGTTAATAAGTATATTTTTTTCCTCAAACCATACATACATTTTGTTTGTACCCCAGGTATGTCTACCACCATTTCTTAAACCAAAAGCATGGTGAAACCCTTCTATAATTGGGTCAAGATAGCCACCACCATCATAGACATATGATAAAGATAAAGTAAACTTAAAGTCAGATAAATAATAAACATATTCTCCAGTTAAAACACTTGTCTCTAAGTCTATAATACCACGATAATCCATAGAAAAATAACTTAAAAAAGTATTAGACTTATAAAAACTACACCTTATTTCAGGTTTATAATCAAAATAAGACTCACTAGGTATAAAAAGATAAGGTAGATAAAACATATACTGGTTTTTAATCTTTAAAGGACCTAAAAAACTCTCAGAATAAATGGAAGAATAAATTAAAAAAAGAAATATTAACAATCTTTTCAACAAAAAAACTCCAAGAATTTTATAAAAAATTAATTAACCTCTTTTAATTTAAGAATAAATTTTAAAACAAAAAAGAGAAAAATCAAAGAAATAACTCCCCATATAATGCCAATAACTACTGATGGTATACCAGTAATACCAGCAATCACATCAGCATCGCTACCTATATTACTCCTGTCTATAAGGTCTTCTTTTATATCAGCTATTGCATAAGTACAGCTTAAAACACCTAAAAACTTATGAAAATAATCATGGAAGTCTCCTCTTATAAAGAAAAAAGAGAGTATCATTAAAACAGCAAAAGATAAAGTAAATATTATCCCAAAAATCTCACCCGTTTTTATTACAAAATAAGAAAGTATCAAGGTTATTACCCCTATTATCAGAGAAATGATGTTATCTTTTTTTATTTTCGCTGAGGTTATTAATATCACACCACCCCAAAAAAGACTTCCCAAATAACCTGCACTTGCTATAAAAAACTTTGCAAAATCACCACCATTAAAAGTATACCGACAATAACCACCTATTGCCTTGTCTATCTGAATATTAACTATAGAACCACCAAACAGGATAGCCATTAAGCCGTGACTCATCTCATGAAGCATTACAACAAAAAGTTTAAAAGGATAAATTATAAAAGTATCCCATAACAGAATAGAAATAATAAGATATATTATAAGAATAAAAATATTCTTTTGTTTATAATTCTTTAAGTCCATAAAAATTCCTTTTAACTTATAATAGTCAATACATTCTAAAATAAAAAATAACAAAGAAATAATATTATATTTTAATTTTGGTTATTATTTAATATTAATGATAGAATTTTTTAGTTTACTTTAAAAAGGGAGACAAAATGAAAAAAATAATAACACTATTAATCTTCATTATCATATTATACTCTTGTGGAGGAGCATCAAAAACAACAAGTAGAGAAGCCTTAAAAGACGATAATGAGTATAAAATAGAAATAACAAAATATCCAAAAGAAGATTCCATTGAAAGAAAAAAGTCTAAGGTAACATTAGCAGAGAAAGACTTTGAAAAACCAAAAACAATAACTAAGGGCTCTTTTATAGAAGAACCCCCCATAAAAGAAAGAAAATCTGAAAAACCCATACCATCAGAACCATCAGAATCGGGATTAAAAGCAGGATATTCTGATGATAATAAACAGTTTAACTATTTTATAAACTTTCTTGAAAAATATAAAAATCAGGTTGAAAGTTATTATCCTATAAATGTAAAAGAGAGAATAATAATTAAGGTTATAGACGATAACAAAAAGCCTATAAACAACGCTATAGTTTCAATATACAATACTGAAAACAAAAAAATAGAAGAGGGCAAAACTCTATCTGATGGTTCTTATATGTTTTTCCCATCAGAGTATGACAATAAATACAAAGAGTTTAAGGTAAGAATAGATTATCAAAATCAAAAAAAAGAAATAACTATCAGTAGAGAAGGTAAAAGAATCAATGAAGTTGTAATAATAGATAAAAGAGAGACAAGTAGTGAGATCCCTCTTGATATAGTTTTTGTTTTAGATACAACAGGAAGTATGGGAGAAGAGATAGAAAGACTAAAAACAACAATAGAGATTATAAACCTGAATATAACATCTTTTAAACCAAAACCAAGAGTAAGGTTTGGAATGGTGTTGTATAAAGATAGAGGTGATGAGTATGTAACAAGAATTATACCTTTAACAGAAAGTCTTGATGAGTTTAAAAAAGAGTTAGATATGATTACAGCAGAAGGTGGTGGGGATACACCTGAAGACTTGCAAGAAGCATTAAAAGACCTTATAAACTCTATGAAATGGAACAACAAAGGAATAAAGTTAGGATTTATAATAACTGATGCCCCTCCTCATCTTGATTATAAAGACCAAAAATACACATATGTTAATGCTGTAAAGGATGCAAAAAAAATGGGCATAAAAATATTCTCTGTGGGTACAGGTGGTCTTGATATAACAGGAGAATATATACTAAGACAAATATCACAATATACACTAGGTAAATATATATTCCTTAC
>Ga0308414_1001567_pt1 | contig 14966 bp, 9 predicted proteins | sample HotsprSampleOS50_FD_205667 | JGI IMG/M metagenome (GOLD analysis project Ga0308414, IMG submission 205667) | Hot spring phototrophic mat microbial communities from Octopus Spring, Yellowstone National Park, Wyoming, United States - 20090730_OS50 ... | reverse complement strand
TGTCTCAAAGGCGTAGAAAAATAAAAAGTGCCTTCGCAGAAAATGAACGAAACTGCGAAAGCACCATTGAAAAAGGAGAATAACTATGAACTGCCGCTTATAATGCTTTCAGAGGGAAAAAGGTTCCGAAAAAAATCACAAAAAAGTCGATTTTGTCGTTTTTTGAAGTGAAGTTCAGATTTTGAACGACTTATTTTTTTGAGGAAAGCCAAAAAAATAAGCCTGACCACTGGGTCAGGCTTAAAGCTCATGGTGAATTCCAAGACAGATACGCTTACTTGACACTAATTTCTTTGGCTTTCACAACGGGTTCAACCTTCGGAAGGGTCAATCTCAAGACACCATCCGAGAATTGAGCTTCAATTGCGTCCCGATTGACATTTTCGCCAAGCGTAAAGCTGCGTGTCATGGAGCCAAACACTCTTTCGGTGCGATAGTAGTTCTTCTTGCTTTCGGTCGATTCGGCACGGCGTTCAGCACGAATCGTGAGCAGATTGTCTTCAACCGTAACCTTGAGGTCTTCCTTCTTGACGCCCGGTAAATCGGCTTCAATGTAGAGATTCTTCTCGTCTTCCGAGATGTCTACACGGAATGCCGATGCATCAAACATCGTGGGCAGTGATGGGAAGTTGCTCTTGAAGACCTCATCAAACACACGGTCAATTGCGGCAAACGGATTTTGATTGAACTTTACTAACATAGTCATTACCTCCTGATAAAAAGTTGTTTTAAGGTTTAACTTGCCTGCTCATGCAGGACTTATGCGTTCACCCTACACAAAAACAAGCTTCGTGCCAGTTTTGTAGTCAGAACGCAGACAGAAAAAGTGTCAGTAGGCAAGAAAGAACATGACAAATTGAGTGAAAATCTGTCAGACAAAAAGCAGAAAAAAATGTCAAGATTCGCAGAGAAAGAAACTCAAACTAAGGCTTTGCGGGCTTTGGTCTCTGCCAAATACCAGGCTTGCTTCTGGTAAGTTTGCACAATGCGGGTAAAAATATCCGCCGTGCCCGGGTCGTTGTGGCTGGTCGCCATTTGAATATGTTGATGCAGCGAATCGATAATCACATCGGTATCCTCGTGGAGAATATCGACCATTTCTTGTGGCGTATAGTTCAAATTTGGTGATTCATCAATCTCGGCGGTTTCGATAAACTCCTTCATGGTCGCAATTGGGTAGCCGCCAACTGCACGAGCGCGTTCGGCAAGCGTATCAATAATCTCAACAATCTGCTCATAGTGCATATCAAACAGCTCATGAAGCGTCTTGAAAAATGGACCAGAAACATACCAATGAAACTTCTTATACTTGACAGATAGCACGTAGGCGTTAGCCAGTTGAAGATTGAGCGCAGAAAGCACTTCCGTAGAAGTGTGCTTGATTTTGACCTCGATAGACATATTGAACTCCTCTCTGAATGTTTTGAAATTACAGGATGCAAGAAGTTAAGAAATTTTGAGAGAGATTTTACCAAACTGTTTGGCGTGCTCCATGTAGCGCAAAGCCTGTTCGGCGTCGGCAAGTGCGAAGGTCTGGTCAATGACAGGGGTGAGGCGATGCTGGGCGACAAATTTGAGCATAGCATCAAAATCGGCAGGCGAGCCCATGGTCGAGCCCAATAAGGAGAGTTGCTTCCAGAAGATTTTCTGCAAAGCGAGCTCTTTGACGGCGCCACGCGTGGCGCCCACAAACACCACTCGAGCACCGGGCGCAGCAAGGTTGATAAGCGCAGAAAAACCTTCGCCGCCAGCACTGTCCAAAATCACATTGAACAAGCCAGCATTTTTTTGCAAAGTCTCCGACCAGTTTGGCTGGGAGTAGTTGGCGCCACCTTTTGCACCAAGCGACACAGCACGAGCGAGTTTTTCATCTGAACTGGACGTCACCCACACTTCAGCGCCCAAAGCGACGGCGAACTGCAAAGCAAAAAGTGCAACCCCGCCGCCAATCCCCGTAATCAGAACCTTGTCATGAGCCGAAAGCTGTGCCCGCGAAAAGAGTGCGCGATAAGCCGTCAGCCCCGCAAGCGGTAAGGCCGCGGCTGCTTCAAACGACAAATGCTCAGGTTTGGGCGCCAGATTTTCCACCGGCACCTTGACATACTCGGCAAAGGTACCATCATCAGGCAATCCCAAAATGCGATAGGATTTTTGCTGCGCCAGCTCACTCGGACCCCAATCCAAGCTGGGATTGATAATGACGGCTTTGCCAAGCCACTCCCGATGCGCTGCATCACCAACGGCTTCGACTGTGCCGGCACCATCAGAGCCGAGAATAATGGGAAATTTTAAGCCCGCATACTGCCCTTTTTGAATCCAGACATCACGATGATTGAGCGCTGCATACTGAAGTTTGACAAGCGCTTCGCCAGAAGCAGGGGTCGGTGTGGCAACCTCTGACAGTTGAAGTGGTGCATGGACAGCGTGGAGTACAGCAGCTTTCATAACCAGCGGTTGAATTGACAAAAAACACAAAGTGCTACGCTTCGCCGTAAAACTCGATTTTGTATGAAGTCGCCTTCAGACCAGTTTTAGCAGCAAGCTCTTTGAGCAGAGAATCACCGATGGGAACTTCCACGTCGTAGATTTTGCCCGTTTTGGTGCAAATAAAGTGATGATGCGGTCCAAGTTTTCCATCGTAGCGCACGATACCATCTCCAAGCAAGACGCGCTGGATTAAGCCTTCCTCAACCAGCAGATTCAAGTTGCGATACACCGTCCCCAAACTGATGTTGGGAATGACCGCTCGAGCTTGCTCATACACCCAGTCGGCAGTAGGATGACTGTCCGTGTTCTGAACAATTTTCAGAATATGTTCGCGTTGGCGAGAGTATCTCTGACCGATTTTTCGCCGTTGTACTGACATCGCTGTTGAACATTAAATTCAACACGAAAATACACAAAATGCTGAAAATACCTAACGCTAACGATTATCATTACTTAATCATTCCAAGTTGGGTGATGCAAATGAGCCTTCAAAGGCACTACGAATCAGATGTGCGGACGGCGGTCGGAGGTTGCGAGGCTTTCTCGAACGCATCAATGAGCAATTCTGGCGTGAGCACTTCAGGAAGCACAATCGGCTCATTGAGCCGACCAGCGGGAAACACCACATACAGCGGCACGCCAGAGCGACCAAATTTCTTCAGCAGTTGTGTAATCTCATCATTGCGATTTGTCCAGTCCGCTTTGATAGGGATGATGCCTAACTCGGCGATTTTCTTTTCCACAAGGTCGGTTTCTATGACCGTCTTTTCGGTGATTTTGCATGTAAAGCACCAATCGGCAGTGAAATCCACAAAAACCGTTTTGCCCGATTGCACGGCTTGCTCAATTGTGTCCAGCGAAAAGGGTTGCCAAGCAATAGAGGACTGATGCAGTGAAGAAGTCGTAGCCGAAAGAACCTTAGGTTCTCGCCATTGCAACTGGCGCTCAAAGACAATCAAGTAGGTCAAACCCATCATGAGAAGAGCCGTTGCCCAAACGGTGGCTCGGCGCAGCCGTGAAGCCCCATAGTCCAAAAACTGACCGACGAGCCAAAATCCAACACTAACTGCCAAAAGCAAGACCAGAGCGGCAACAACGCCTTCAGCGCCAAGTTGAGCCCCAAACACAGAGAGCAGCCAGATAACCGTTGCAAAGAGCAAAAAACTCATGGCTTGCTTGAAGCGATTCATCCATGGACCGGGCTTGGGAACAAACTTCAACCACTGCGGTTGAGCGGCAAGAATGAGATACGGCAACGCCAGCCCAAAACCCACTGCCGTAAAAATGATGAAAATGACATACGGCGGTTGAGAAAACGCAAACCCTAATGCACTACCCAAAAAAGGCGCCGTGCAGGGCGTCGCCAAGGTCGTGGCAAGCACGCCGTTGGTGAATGACCCCAAAAGGTCGGTGCGCATCAGCGTGCGGCTAACTTGACCGGGAACATTCGGCGTGGAAAATTCAAACAGGCCAGCAAGGTTGAGTCCAAAAATGAAGACAACCAGCATCATGCTCAGCACGAAAATGGGCGATTGGAACTGAAATCCCCAACCAATTTGCTCGCCAGCTTGTTGAAGCACAATTGCCACAATCGCCAGAACCCAAAATGAGACCAACACACCAAGCATGAACACCAAACCATGCTTCAAACTCTCTGACTTGGATTGACCGGCGTTTTGCACGAGACCCATGACCTTGAGCGAAAGCACAGGCAAAACGCAGGGCATGATGTTGAGAATGATGCCACCGATGACCGCAAACAGCAAGGCTAAGCCGATTGAAAGGCGCGCTGGCTCATCTTGCGTTTTGAACTCTTGACGAAGCAATCCGCCTTGTGAAGTCTCACTCGAGGGCGCAGAAAGTGGTGCCGAGCTGGCAACCGTTGCATGAAGCTCATAGCCTTTTTTGCCCAGCATCACAATGCCTTTGATGTCAAGGGATTTGGGCAACTGTCCTTGAACCGACACTGGCATGATGACCGCACCATTTTCAATCTTGAATTCACTAAAGCGATAAAGAAGCGCATCATGAGGTTCAGGGAAGAAATCGGTAATGCGTTTGGCATCTGGACCGCTAAAGAACAAAGAAAGCGTTTTGCCGTCAAACGCAGTGCGTTCAAGTTGAAGAGTGGTCTTCGAGAGTGGTTCAGGCATGGCGGCTTGTGCGCGCTCAATGAGTGTGCGTCCGGCGGCGAGGTCTGCAGGCTGTAAGCGCGACAGCGTCAGCGAGAGCGTGGTATCGCCGGGCACACACGATTCTTTGCAGACCAGCCAGTTGATGGTGGCTGAAATCGTCAGGTCTTTTGGCGTTGGTGCAGTCGTGCTTGGAATGAGGTCAGCCAGCAGAATGAGTTCGTCGGTGTAGCCAAAGGCAACAAGGTCACCTTCGGTAATTTTGTGCGGCGTTGGAAATCGGAGTTCGCTGACGCTAAAACCAGCAGGCAATTGCCAAGTAACTCTTGGTGCAAACCCGGCATCACCAGCATTTTTCCAATAAAGGTGCCAATCTTTTTCAATTTTGAAACGAATGGCAATCGTGAATGGCTTCTGAAAATCGCGGCTACCGACATGCAAAGAAGGCAAAACCAGAGCTTTGCCATCAACGATTTGCCCGTAGATGCTTGGTGCGGAAAAGAGAAGTAGCGCAAGCAAAAGAAGCGGTCTCATATCGCAAGCAGAGTGTTTTGAGTGTGCCTGTACAATGCGTCTGTGCAACTGCTTATTCGCCAAATTTACGATGAAGTTGGCATCTGGCGAAAAGTAAAGGCTATATCTGAAGCGAGTATCTTTGCACCTTTCAAGAAACATCAGCAACAATGCAATTTGAGCTACAAAAAAAAGACCTGCATTCAGCGGCAAGGGCAGGCAAAATTACCACAGCGCATGGAGAGATTCTCACACCAGTGTTTATGCCCGTTGGCACACGCGGAGCCGTGCGCGCCGTAGAGCCACGCGAGCTTGTGGAAATTGGCGCACAAATCATTCTGGCAAACACCTATCACTTATACTTGCGACCATCGACAGACCTGCTGTTCAAAGCTGGCGGACTGCACAAATTTATGAGCTGGTCGAAACCGATTTTGACCGATAGCGGCGGCTATCAAGTCTTTTCGCTGTCGGAGTTGCGTCAGGTCAGCGAAGAAGGGGTGATATTCAAATCGCATCTTGATGGTTCAAAGCACATCTTTACACCTGAAAGTGTGATAGAGACGCAGCGCTACATTGGTAGCGACATTATGATGGTGCTCGATGAATGTCCGCCATATAATGCGGAAAGAGAGTATATCAAAGCCTCAAGCGAGCTGACTTTGCGCTGGGCGGCGCGTGCGCAAGCGCACCTGATGAAAACAGCGCCACTTTACGGCTATGAACAAACACTCTTTGCCATTACGCAGGGCGGCACATTCGACGATTTGCGTCAGGAGTCGACAAAGCGTTTGGTAGAAATGGATTTTGAAGGCTATGCCATTGGTGGACTTGCCGTTGGCGAACCTGAAGAAGCCATGTATCGCATGTTGGAGCTATCGCATCCGCTGTTGCCAGAGCATAAACCGCGTTACCTGATGGGCGTCGGCACCCCGATTAACATCTTGAATGCCATTGAGCGAGGCATCGATATGTTTGACTGCGTTATGCCCACACGAGAAGGCAGAAATGGCAGGGTCTACACGCGCTACGGCACACTCAACATTCGAGCGGCAAAATATGCCGATGACTTTCGCTCACTCGATGAAGGTTTTGAAAATTATGTGTGCCAGAATTTTTCACGCGCCTATATTCGGCATCTGTTGAATGTCGATGAAATTTTAGGATTGCAGCTTTGTTCGCTTCAGAACCTGTCGTTTTTTCTTTGGCTGACGCGCACAGCTCGCGAGCACATTTTGAACGGCACATTCAAGGCGTGGAAAGAAGAGTTTATCGAGCAGTTTCAATCAGGTGAAAAAGTGGGCATGATTTAAGCACGCTCATGCGGCAGAACGCAGAAGGTGCAGAGCCTTTGCGAATGCCTTGATAACTTTTGCTAACTTGTCTGCAAGCATAAAATCACGGTTCATCAATGGAGAAAAAATTTGGCTTTAGCACACGCGCCATTCATCATGCGCAAGAGCCTGATGAAAAAACTGGTGCAGTGGTGCCACTGCTTTCAATGGCGACCACATACAAGCAAGATGGTATCAATCAGCCGCGAGGCGGCTTTGAGTATTCACGAGCACAAAATCCAACACGCGCACAACTCGAGCAGGTCTTAGCTGGATTGGAAAACGCCGCCTACTGCAACGCATTCTCATCTGGATTGGCAGCACTGGCGGCACTCATGAGCCTGTTTGACCCAGAAGACCACATTATCGCCGGCGATGACCTCTACGGCGGCACGGTGCGATACTTCAATCAAGTCTTAGCCAAATACGGCGTGAGATTTTCATACGTGGATACAAACGACTTAGAGGCTCTCGAGCGCGCCATTACAGCAAAGACAAAACTCATCTACTTGGAATCGCCCACCAATCCAATGCTGCGGCTCTCGGACATTCGTGCCGTTGCAACATTAGCCAAAAAACATGGAGTGCTGCTGGCTGTTGACAACACTTTTGCAAGCCCATATTTGCAAAACCCATTGGAGTTAGGCGCAGATGTGGTGCTGCATAGCTCAACGAAATATCTGGGCGGACACTCTGACATTGTGGGCGGCGCGCTCATGACCAACGATAAAAATCTCTACGACAAATTTGCCTTTCAGCAGAGAGCGGTTGGGGCAGTGCCATCGCCATTTGATTGTTGGCTCTTGATGCGCTCGGTAAAAACACTGGCGATTCGCATGCGTCAGCAGTGTGAAAATGCTTTGGCAATTGCGCAATTTCTTTCGCAGTATGATGACCTTGTAAAGGTGTATTACCCCGGCTTGCCCACGCATCCGCAACATGAGTTAGCAAAGCGTCAGATGCCACGCGGCTTTGGCGGCATTGTCAGTGTAGATTTGGGCTCACGGGCACGCGTGGAAACCTTCATCAAACATTTGGAGATTTTTACTTTCGCAGAAAGTTTGGGCTGCGTGGAAAGCTTAGTGTGCTACCCATGGGAAATGACGCACGCCGCTGTTCCAGTGGAGCGGCGGTTGCAGCTTGGTATCACCGAAGGATTGATTCGCCTCTCGATTGGAATTGAGGAAAAAGACGATTTAATCAATGAACTGCGCACAGCGTTGGCACACACATTGCCAACGATGCAACTGGCACCGTAGCACACCGCATCTGTCAGTAGAAACAACGCTCGTCATCATCAACAGCAAGTAAAACAATTTTTCAAACCAAAATAGCAAGCATACGACTATGGCGCCTGAACCACAACCGCAGCAACCCATTCAGCTCAATATCGAGATTGATGAAAAAACCGCAGAGGGAATTTACTCCAACTTTGTGCTCATCAACCATTCACCAGCTGAATTTGTCATAGATTTTACTCGGATTTTGCCCGGCATTGCAAAAGCGAAAGTCAGCACCCGAATTGTGATGACGCCGCAGCATGCAAAATCTTTCCTGCTAGCGCTTCAAGAAAATGTCCAAAAGTATGAAAGCGCCTTTGGTCCAATCAAAATCATGGGAGCGCCAGAGCCGCAAGCGCAAATGGGCTTCCGCGTAGATAACAAATCAAAGCCGTCTTAATCAAATTGATGGCTACGGGCGCAATCCAACTTCTTCGCTCGGCACGCTCTCGTCGGTTTTGGCGATGCTGGTAACGAAGTAAAAATACAGCGTGCCTTTTTTGGCAGATTTATCGAGAAAGGTCTGCTCATCAGGTTTAAGTGTTGCTAAAGCCGTTGGCGTTTTGCCGCGCTCATAGCGGTAGAGTTTGTAGCCCGTCAATCGCTCCTGCACGACTTCGCCCCAAGTGATGCGCACGCCTTCTGGTGTCGGTATGGCACGCACGTCGGCAGGAGGCACGGGCGGCAATTTTTTATACTCAACCCGCACCGATGCGCTTCGCGCGCTTTCCGACTCGAACATGCCAAATGCCTGCACCGCATATTCATAGACGCCAAACTCTGTAAAAGTGGTATCCGTGAAGTAGTTCTGTTGGGCAGAAAGCAGCGAATCAAACAGCGGCTTGAACGCCGACTGTGCTTTTGAATCTACCTTGCGGCGAAAGACACGATAGCCACGCACGGCATCGTCGTAGGCGGTCAGGTCTACCCAAAAGAGGTTGACGGTCTTTTTTGTTTCGCCATCGGGCTGGGTGGCAGAAAGTCCAGCGGGCGTCGGCAATTGAATGGGAATAATTGGGCGCGCATAGAGCGTATCTGAAAAACTGCTAAGAACATGGCTCTTGCTTTCGGAACGCACCGCATACCCATATGACCGTCGACCCGATAGCCCTAAGCTCGAATCTGAAAACGAGGTTGTGGGTGCAGACGCTCGAGGCACAAGCCCTGAAATGAGCGTCAGTGTATCGCCGTATCGAGCGTTGCGGTAAATGCGATAGCCAATGACGGTCGGGTCGCTATTCTCAATCGTGAGTTGCACACCGTTTTTGACACCATCTACCTGTATCAAGCGTGGCGGTAGCGGCGGCAGCGGACTTTCGTAAATGCCGAAGGCTCTGGCACTTGGCACGGAACGCTCACCAAAAGGACCCGTAGCAACCAAGCGGTAAAAATATCGCTGCATCGGCTCGGTGGTCTCATCGAGATAGAAGGTCTGTGTGGGCGGCACGGCGGCAAGCCGCACGAAGCCAGTATCGGCATCAAGGCTACGGAGAATTTCCACGCTCACCACATTTTCGGTATCAAGAAGTCGCCAAGTGAGCTTCAAGCCCGCTGTGTCCTTCATGCTTTGCGCTTGCAAATAGTCGGGTATCGAGACCTGACGAAAGTCGAACGTCGTAGCAAGCACCGTGTCGGAAGGAGTGCCCAGATTGCCGTAGTAGTCTTGTGGCACCACGACATACTGATAATACTTCGAGAGCCCAATGAGCGTATCGACGATGGTTATGTAAAGGCTATCAGGATTTTTGGTGCCGCGCGCCAAAAGTTGCTCAGGCGTGATGCGTTGAAACGCACCGTCTACGCCTTCGCGCCGAAAGGCTTGAACGCCGAATTTGACTTTGCTCACTGCGCCGAAGCGCAAGCTAATCTGCCGAAACGTCTCGAACTTGCTGATGAATTTTGGTTTTGCAGCGAGCGGCTTAGGATACGACACCACTTCCGAAAGCCATGTATCTTTGACCTCTCCGGCGGCATCAAGCTGCAAGACGCGATATTGATATGCCGTATTTTTTTGCGCCGTCGAATCAAGATATACCATACCGATGGCTAAGCGCACGGCTAAAAAATTGCTGTAAAAGAGCGTATCGATACGTCCGCGACTTTTCTCTGTTTGCGCCCAGTAGCGCTCAATGGGCAAAGCGGCGGCATCATAGACGTCAGGCATGGTTTGCTCGATGCGCTTGAGCCGCGCTTGAAATTCTGCCAGCGATGCGGGTGCTTCCACATCGGCAATCGCCGTCCAGCCAGACTCGCCTCTTTTTTTGCGCTCCACACGGTAGCCAACAACGCCGTTGAACGGCTGCGTCTTCGAGACCTTTGCCACGCCAACGATGATGTAATTGCCACGCGCGCCGCCGTTTGCCACGAAACTAAGGGGCTTCTGCGCCAGTGCTGGCAGTGCCGCAAAAAGCAGAAGACACAGCCAGAAGAACTTGAATCGAAAATTTTGCAACGACATAGCTATTTCTTTTCGGGTGGTTTAAGTTTAACGCCGTCTGTTCCGACCTCAAATCCGATAAAGCCAATGGTTAGCGAGCCTTTAACAATATGAAAATCTTTGCAAGCTCCGCCGCACTTGGCGTCGCAATACAGTCCGACGCCACCCTTCAAATTGCCAGAGGCTTTCAGAAGAGCTCCGCCTTCAACAGACCACTTTTTGTTGGTTAAGTCGAGAGAGCCTATGCCGTACACAGTGACGCTCGTTTTTAATGCTCCAGTAATGCATCCGAACCCAGCAGATGCGCCTGCCGTAATGTCGAGACCCACGAATGCCGCTAGACCCACTTTGAACTGCGTTGCGCCTGCGAAACTCATTCCAAGCGAAAACGCTGCGCCGTAACGCGGATTGACGCTAAGTTCAATTGCTGGATTGTCCGGTATCTCAATTTTCGGGAGTGTAATTCCCAAGAAATTTGTCGCTTCGCCCAAGAAGTAGAATCCTTTGAGGTTGTTGTATTCATCTGGAATCTGGCGCATTTCAGCAGGCACTGCGTCGTCCCATTTGTCTGCCGCAAACTTGTCTTGAATCTCTAAGACGGTCTTGATGTTCGGATATTTTCCAAACACAATGCCCACCGCGAAAGTGATGTTGGGATTGTAAAGCCCGACGCTACCGTAAGCTGTAAAGAACCAGCCTTGCGGGTCGAAGCGCACATCTGCACTGCCGGCAAGCGTATAGGCGTTGGGAACGCTTGCGTCAAGGACAATGCTGCCTTGCATGCGTCTGAGCGCAAAGTCGTAGGTGATGGAGAGTTGCCCAAACGGCACTTCGATATTTTTGACGCTGACTTGCTGATTGCCGATGTCAGTTACCATGTCGCCCTTGACCACAAACGCAATTTTGCCCGAGATGCCTTCATCGCTCTCAACATCGCCCTGAAATTTGAACTGCTCCCAAGTTGACGACGAGACGGCAAGCCCACCAGTGAGGTTTTTCAGTCTCGATTTGCCATTGCCGCCCGAGAAATCAAAGGTTTGTCCATCGTCGAGTGTTGCCGTAATGGCGCCTGCTGGCGTTTTGCGCAAGGTGATGTTGAACTCAAACATCTTCTTGTTGCCCTCTACCAGCTCATAGATTTTGCCTTTTGCGGTGTAGCCGTTGCCATCAAGCGTTTGAGCACCGCTCGAAAAAACCAGCGTAACTGCATTGGGTGTGAAACTGTAGTCGACAGGTTGAAGTTGTGCAACAGTGTTGCCGTTCTGTTTGCTGAATTGCAGCATGGTCGTCATGGGTTGTACAGTTGGAATGCCGTAGTCGACTTGACCCGTGAGTTGAATGGCATTGTCATACAGATTGGCTTGTGCGGGCTTGAACTGCGCCACTTTGTAGACGGTCAAATTGGGTTGATTGGGTTGAAGCGTAAAGCCACTCTGCCCATCGCTATACAGCGTAAGGTTCTGAAACTGCAACACGTCGCTGGGCGAACAATTGGGCAAATTCTCGATGAATGCCGCGTAACTGTTCGAGCCTTTGCTGATGGTGAACGACCACTTGGCTTGACCGGGGTCGTAACCAAGTTGAGCCGCACTGCCGGGCAGGACTTTCAGGGTAGCCAGTCCGCCAGCGACGGGCAAGGCCGAAAAGTTGTAGGCAGCTTGCCCTGCGGTTTGAAGCAGGGTTGGCTCAATTTTAATACCGGTAAAACCAATGTCGACCGAGCCAGTTTTTATGGCACCGCTCTTGAGCAGAAATCCATTTTGCGCATCAAGCGACCAATTTGAACTTTCGATTTTCCACTTTTCGCCGAGCGAGAGTGAAATCAGTGTGCTGCCCGCACTGGTTTGCACGCTGTTGGTGTTGATGGTTACGGTGCCGATGTCGAGCTTCATATCGGCGGGCGCAATGTTTGTAAATGCTGTGTGCAGTTTGGTTTTTAGCTTGATGGCATCGCCAAGCAAAAATGATTCACTCACAGGCGACTCGGCATCAAACCCAAAGAGCTTGTAAGTAATCGTATTTCCACTGCCAGTCGAGACATTAAACCCATTTGGCGCATTGACGGCGGGCTGTGCATTGGCAGTGAGCACAGGAATCACAAAACGTTCAGCACCACTCTTGTCAGGGCGAAGCAACCTAAACGCTGTGTCGCTCTGCGCCACTCCGCCGAAATCTACACTTCCCGATGATAGGCTGAATGATGACTTTTTGAGATACACACGCCCTCTGACTGTGCCCACATCAGAATTATTTTCCAGCGGCGCAACTTTCAAACCACTTGGGTCAAAGACTTTTGCTGAGAACTTGTCATACACCCTGACCTCACGGAAGTTGTTTTTATCGGTGATGATGATTTGATTGTTCTTCGGCTTCGAGAGCGGGATACCCTTGCCGTTATCGCTCCCAGCAATGGGCTCAATGGGGATATTGGTGAAGTTAAGCGAACTATCGCTATCCACCAGTTTGAATTGCGCGTTATTGGGAATGCTGACAAACGCGCCATCGAGATAGACCGTCTGTCCCTGTTCTCGCAAATTATCAACTTCAATTGGAAAGCCCCAGAGCTTGGTGATGTCCATGCCGTTGTATTCACGCAGCACGAAGTTGATGTTCGTTTGCGGTGTCGTGGTGATTCTAAGCGTCGTGTCCGTGCCAACGGTTTGGCTTTGCGATTTGGAAGCACGGAATTTCATCGTGTCGCCCAACGGAATTTTCCGAAGCGTGTAGTTGCCTTGTGCATCGGTAAAGGTTTCTATGGGCAGCGATGACGATTGCGATACTAACCGCACTCGCGCACCCGCTACGGGTCTGCCTCCACCGAGCATGACCGTGCCACTGATGCGCCCGCCACGTGGCAAATACACCTCTCCTCGGATATAGTGTCTGGACTCCACGAAAACACCATTAAAGGTAACTTCCTTCGTAATAAAGTCTCGGTCATCTCGGTCGTCAGTGGATTCGAGACGGATGGTATAGTCCAGGCTGGTATTGGAAAACGGCTCGAAGCGTGCAATGCCCGACGCATCGGTGATGACCGAAATCGGTTGAGGCAAATTCCTAATCGTTACCTTTATGCCTTTCAGAGGCGACTTGGGTTTGGACTGGTTTGACGGCACTTCTTCAAACACCCTGATTTCAATGCGACGCTTTTTTTGATAGACCTTGAACGGCGCAAGCGTAACGGTATTGGAAGAAATATTGACGAAGAGCGTTTCAGGTGAAAAGTAGTTTTGATTGTTAGGTTTGACAATCACGCGGATATTATTGCCTGTGGGTGCTTTTGCCGAGAAAAGTTCAGAGACCTGAGCACTGCCACCTGAGACGGAGACGGAGCCGACACCCATATACCCGCCCCCCGGCGACAACGATACACTCCCAGAGGATATAGGCGAGGCGGAGGCGTTAGCACTCATAACCTTCGTGGTGGTTTGCACAGCAACCCCATCTTGGAACGTAACCGTTGCCGATACGCCTTGCCCGGTTTCAGCATCGACCACCGAGCCATTGACGGTGGCTTTGGGCTCAAGCAAAATTTTGCCGAGCCAAGCATTTTGTCCCATCTGCAACGAGTAGCCGTTATTGACTGCGACACCAGCATCTTTGTAGCCCGGTTTGGTAACACGGACTTGACGCATGAGCTGGTTGGGTTGTCCAGGACCCATTGCAACATTACCAGAGCCTTTCGTTACATCAAGATTATCGAACTTGAAGTAGCCATTGGCACCGGTGGTCATTGTGCGCTCTTGTTTAGGAATGAAGATAGCCAGCCAGAGCAAATCGACTTGGGCGTCGGCAACGGGCTGATTGGTATTTTGGGCGAAATACACAACGCCGGCAACGCTGGGTTTTTTGGGATACCCATAGAGCGTCATCTGTCGCTGGCACTTCGAGTAATCGGGATACTCATCATTCCACTTGGCATCTTTATCTTCTGGCGTGGTTGCCGTGAAATTGCCCGACAGCAACCACTTGCCTCTTGAAGTAAAACGCTGTGCGTAAAAGGCGTAGTTTAATGCACTGGTCGAATCAACCTGCGCCCAAATGATATATGAATCGTTTGGACTGAGGTTGCGCACCAGTTTGAACGTGACTTTACCCTCCCCGTCTGTTTGCCCAACAGACACCACGTTCAAATCATAAAGCATCTGTCCGAAGTCATCCGCCATGCTTTGATAGTTGGCTTGTTTGCCCAACGCGAGGCTACTAAACTTCTGGGTGCCTGTGATATTTCCCTCTTTGGGCAGGTTGGTCGGAATGCTCTTGTTTTCGCGCAAGACATACACTTTTGCACCGGGAATCGGCTGACCTTCAAATGCGACATCTGACCCATCTTGTCCGCTTCGGGCTTTGACCGTGAGCTTCAGGTCAAAGGTGCGGACTTTGGCAACAAGTTGAGAAGATGGAGCCGTCGGGTTAGCTTGAATCTTAATGGGTTGAGGAGCTGTCAGGTCACGAAATTGTCCCGGCTGAATGATTAAGTAATTTGTAGGACTGGTATAGTAAGGATTTTCAACCTCGATGCGTGCCGCCCAATGCTCATCGTAGGTGTAGGTGTTATTGTAGTCCTTCTCTGATTTTTTCCCTTTAAAGCCCATGCTATCGGTGTGAACGAATAGGAATGAAAAGTTGCCATTAGCATCGGTGGTCGTGGTTGCCAATGTTTTGAGATAGACAGGGCGGTCCTCTCTACCGACTTCATTGTACTTGCCAGTATAATCTTGAAATTCACCGCCCGAGGGTCCGGAGAAGTTTTTGGCGTAGCGATACAGCGAGAGGCGAATCG
>Ga0308414_1001565_pt1 | contig 14978 bp, 8 predicted proteins | sample HotsprSampleOS50_FD_205667 | JGI IMG/M metagenome (GOLD analysis project Ga0308414, IMG submission 205667) | Hot spring phototrophic mat microbial communities from Octopus Spring, Yellowstone National Park, Wyoming, United States - 20090730_OS50 ... | reverse complement strand
GGGCGGTGAGCACTGGGCAGCCAGATTGCATGGCTTCCAAAACAGGTAAGCCAAAACCTTCTGCAAGCGAAACGAACATCAAGCCTGTGGCGGCGTTGTAGAGTTGCACCAGCTCATGGTCGCTTGGCGTTTCAAAGAGATGCACATTATCGCCACGATGCTCTTCAGCCAGTTGCCGCACGGACTTCATTTCATTTGGTCTTGCGTTGATAAACACCAGAAATCGGTAGCGAGATTTTAACTGTGTTGGTAGGGCGGCAAAGGCTTTTACCATACGCGCAATGTTTTTGCGTGCGTCTGTGCGCCCAAAGCAAAATACGAAAGGGGTTTGCGGCGAGAGCTGAAATTTTGCCAGCGCATGCCAATCAATTGGCTGTGGCTTAAAGTGCGCGGCTGCCGCCTCATATGTGACAAAAATTTTTTCTGCATCAATAGACATGTGTCGCTGGACGTGGTTGCGCACAAACTGACTTGGCACAAAAATTGTACAAGCCTGTTGCAGAATGGTGTGCAGGCGTGGTGCCAGTCTTGCTCTCAAATCCGCAGACACCCACTCATCCTCATACATCCAAAAGAGGTCGTGAATCGTTACAGCTAAGTTTGAACATCCTTCAAAAAAATAGTCAGGGTCAGTGAGGTGCAGAATATCCACAGTGCGACTTTTTCTACGCAGAATTGAATCTTGAATTTGACGCATCACGGGCTTTAGTCCTTGACCCAGCATATCCGCACTTGGGAGCACGGGCTCAAACTCGAGCGACGCATCTCTGAACAGGTGTTTGAGTTCTTTTACTTTTCGTGGAGAAGCGCTCGTAAAAAGTTTTACTCCCCCCTTTGGTGAGGCTTGTGCCACCGCTCGAATCAGCTCGCGTGAGTAGGTTGAAATTCCGCCAAAGAACAGCACTACACGTGCATCAAAACCAATGACCATAAATTTTGTGCGTTACATCTGCTGGCTTTTTGCCATGCCCTTTTACTTGTAGAAAGTCATACTCACCTTGTTGCCAAAGATAAGTCTTCGCGCTGACATCGGACGTTGCCCTGCGCACACTTGCTTGCACGAAACCTACACAGGCTTTTGTGCCTGTCTTGTCCCTGCTGAGTTGTAAATCGTTCTATTGCTATATTCTCGAAACTCTATCAACACAAACTTATGCCTGTTGTTGTATTTGTTGCGCCTTTATGCAATGCTGGGGCACTGGCTTCGCTGGAGGCTTTAGCTAAGCAGTCCGATATTTCACTTGGCGTAATTAGTCACTTTCCACAAGAGCAACTGCCACAGCACATTCGCGCTCGCCTTGCGGCACACTGGCAGACTGCATCAGCATTAGATACAGCCGAGTTGCTCCACGCTGCCGAGAAAATGCATACATACTTTGGCAAAATTGATGTGATTTTTTCATCTAATGAGCACATACAGGAAGCCCTTGCTCTCATTCGTGAAAAGTTTGGTATTTCTGGCGTCAGCACTGAAGTTGCTCATAACTTTCGCGACAAGGCGCGCATGAAACAGCGTTTTTTTGAGCATCAGATTCCTTGTGCGCGTTTTCAGCGCCTTGCAAGCCGAAAAGAAGCCTTTGACTTTGTCGAGCAAGTCGGCTTTCCAATCATTCTCAAACCGCTGTGTGGCGCAGGCTCAGTGTCTACATTCTTTGTAGATAGCTACGCTCAACTCGAGTCTGCTCTTGCACAGCTTAATCCTTCCGAATGGAATGTGGCACTTGCTGAAGAATTTATCAGCGGCACGGAACACTCCCTTGAAACTGTGATGCATCATGGCAAAGCGGTCTGGCAATCAGTCTCACGCTATCTGCCGAATGCGCTTGATGTGATGCAGAATGCTTGGATTCAGTGGCGCATTATCGTGCCGAACCGTGAAGAGCAAGCGGCTTACAGCGATATTCGTCGTGCCGCTCAAGCGGCTTTGAGCTGTTTAGGTCTGGAGACAGGCATTTCACACTTGGAGTGGTTTCGGCGTCCTGATGCACGGTTTGCCATTTCCGAGGTTGGGGCTCGTCCGCCCGGTGCACAAATTCTGACCCTGCATTCTCGTGCCTTCGACTGCAATCTCTATGAAGAGTGGATTCGCTTGATGGTCTATGACCAATTTTCTGTGCCGTCGCAGCGTTATGCCAGTGGCGTTGCCTTTCTACGTGCTCAAGGCTATGGGGTTATCAAACATGTTACAGGCTTAGACGAAGTCATGCGTGAGTGCAGCGCTTTGATTACCGATGTTCAGCCGCCGAAACTGTATGCTGCGCCGACCGGCACATACGAAGGCGATGGCTTTATCATCGTGCGCCATGAAGAGACCGCTAAAGTTGAACAGGCACTTGAGTATATCATCAACACGGTGCGTGTGGTGTTAGGATAACTTCTGCTCATGTCTCACTCCACCCTTCTTTGCCAATGAGCGGTACAAAAGCAAAGTCGTAGAGCTGGGTTTCATAGATGGTGTTTGCTTGTCGGTGAAATAGGCTCATCTTTTGTTTGCTTGCACTTCCGATAGGAATAATTAGCCGTCCGTCTTCAGCAAGTTGTTGCAAGAGCGAAGGCGGAACATCGGGCGAGCCTGCGGTAACCACAATGGCATCAAATGGGGCTGCTGAAGCCCATCCTAATGAGCCATCTCCTAAGCGTGTCATGATGTTTAGCTTTAGGGCTTCAAAGATGCGTTTGGCTTTTTCATACAGTTCTGGGATGCGTTCAATGGTATAGACACGGTAACCCAGTTCATAGAGTATAGCGGCTTGGTACCCCGACCCTGTGCCGATTTCCAGCACTTTCTTGCCCGAAGGATAGTATTGTGCCACGAGCTGCGTCATATACGCCACCGTGAACGGCTGGGAAATAGTCTGATGGTGTCCGATTGGCAGTGGTGTATCGTCGTAGGCGCTATCCCAAAGCGCTGAATCCACGAACAGATGGCGCTTGACGGTGCGAAACGCCAACAACACCCGCTCGTTTGTAATGCCTGCCTGCCGAAGTGCTTCGACCATAGCCTCACGCTTTGGTCGATACTTAAAATCTTGGTCGTTCTGCCACATACTTTGTTTGAAATTTCAATCTACACATTTCGTTTAGCAACATGAAATGCAGAACTTTGTGCCTGACCTAAGCAATTGCTATGATTCAGCAGACCGACCTTGCACAGACGCCCTTGCAAAATGACCGGCGCGAAATTTTCGGCTGGGCGATGTACGACTGGGCAAATAGTGCATTTAGTGCCACCGTAGTCACGGTTTTTCTTGGACCGTATTTGACTAACCTTGTCAAAGATGTCGCCGACCGTGATGGCTTCATTTACTTGTTTGTGCTTCCCATCAAGTATGATTCTTTCTTTGCTTATTGTACGTCGCTCTCTGTTGTTCTGCAGGTGCTGTTTTTACCGCTTTTGGGCGCCATTGCAGATTACTCACATTTACGCAAGTTTTTTCTACAACTTTTCTGCACAGTGGGCGCGCTGGCAACTATGCTTTTTTTCTTTTTGACCACAGGGCTACACTGGCTCGGTGCGCTGCTTTACATTTTGGCTAATCTTGCGTTCGGTGCCAGCATTGTTTTTTACAATGCCTACTTGCCTGATATTGCCAGCCCAGACCAGCGCGACAGCGTCTCCTCATTTGGCTGGGGCATGGGCTACTTAGGCGGTGGACTTCTGCTCTTATTGAACCTTGTGATTTTTACCTTTCGCGATGCACTTGGGCTTTCCACTGATTTGGCGGTGCGTTTGTCTTTGGCATCGGCTGGCGCATGGTGGCTACTTTTTGCACAAATTACTTTTGTGCGACTGCGCTCTCGATATGCACGCCGAGCTCTGCCGCAAGGCGAAACTTACTTTGGCATTGCTATCAAGCAACTGACGCACACGCTACGCGAGATTCGTGCCTTGCCTCACACTCTCACATTTCTACTGGCTTACCTTTTCTACAACGATGGGGTTCAAACCGTCATTGCCCTTGCTTCCGTCTTTGGTGCTGAAGAGTTACGCCTTGAAACCTCAACCCTCATTCAAGTGATTTTGATGGTGCAGTTTTTAGCCTTCATCGGCGCACTTGCATTCGGGCGTCTTGCTAATTGGATAGGTGCAAAAATGAGTATCGTTATCACGCTGGTTGTGTGGAGCGGCATCACCATTTACGCATATCGCTTTCTGCAAACCGAGTTGCAATTTTGGCTTATGGCGGCGGTTGTGGCGGTGGTGTTAGGTGGGTCTCAAGCACTTAGCCGCAGTTTATTTTCGCAAATGATTCCTGCTGGTCGTGAAGCAGAGTTTTTCTCGTTTTATGAAATTTCCGAGCGCGGCACATCTTGGATTGGTTTTTTAGTTTTCGGCTTAGCCAATCAACTCTTTGGCGGGTTGCGCTTTGGGATTCTTTCCCTTATCGCACTGTTCCTCATCGGCTTGGTGATTTTGCTACGCGTTGATGTTCAGCGTGCCACGCGTGATGCCAATCCCACTCCTACCGCTTGAGTCAGTATCTGTGCTGCATTTATTTGGTTATGCATGATTTTCGGCTATCAATGTCTTTTCCGGCTAGGTAGGGGCACAGGTTAAAATGAAGGTGCTACGTTGCGATGGCGTATCATTCAGCGTACATGCCGCGTATTTGGAAGAGCACATACAGCCAAAGCAGTGAGAAGAGCACCCCAAAAATACTTAGAGAGATGATACTACTGACTATCGAGAGTAGCTCTGCATAATAAATCCACACCCAACCTGCACGCTTTCTGGCAAAGAGCCCTGGCAGAGCCAGTGCAAGTAGCACCACCGTAGCAACGGTGAACACAAAGCCCAGTAGCACTTGCACTCCTGCTGTGAGTGCGAAAATTGCAATAATCCCAACCGCAAGTAGCGCAATCAAGCCTAAACCATTGAGCACCAACCCAATGATTGCCAAAATTGGCATGATTTTTACAAAAATATCTTTTATGTTATCAGGCAGGGCAGGGAGTTGAACCGCAATTGGCTCAATTTGCTCCTCTAAAATTGCTTTTTGCATAGTTATTCTCCTTTCTTTAAGAATTGCGGAGCAAACTAAAAAATTATTCTTCCATCCCAAAATGAATTCTGTCAATAAAGCACAGCACGAGTGGTTTTACTGCGCCGTTATCATATCGCAGAACACAGATGTTCTGCGCACTTTTGTTGTTATTCTGAGCACTTTTTTGTCATTCCGAGCATGAGTGAGGCATCCAGCGTGTGGATGTCTCGCTCTGCTACGCTTTGTTCAGCATAAGAGAAAAAACGCTCGCAATGCACTGTGATGAAAAAAAATCAAATATCAAGAATGACAAACCGTCTCATTTTTACTCTGTTTTGGTATTAGCACGATTGGGTTTGGTGATTACAAACTTTGCCAACAAAGGTGTATTTTCGCAAACCATTCATCTAACCTGCAGAGTATTCTAATCATGAGACTATACATTTGGCTTGTGTGTTCTTTTCTGTTGCTTGCTCCATGCTTTGCGCACCCACAACCCAAGCGGTTTTCTTCGGACTTGCCAAAGCTTGTGATTGCTATTGTTATAGACCAGTTTCGGTATGATTACCTTGAGCGATTTGAGGCACACTATCTTCCTGCGACACGGGCTTCTGGTGGATTTAAGCGTTTGCTTGAACACGGTGCTCTATTTACCAACGCACACTACCACTATATCAACACCTACACAGCCCCGGGACATAGCACACTTTTTACAGGTGTTCTGCCTGCAAAGAGCGGCATTGTTGGCAACGAATGGATTGACCGCAATACTGGGCAGACCGTCTACTGTGTTACCGATACCACCGTCTTTGCTGTTGGAATCGAGCCACGCAGCAGCGCTGGGCGCATGTCGCCACGCAATGCTTTGACCGGCATGGTGACAGACCGTCTTAAAGCCGCTTCTCCAAATAGCAAAGTAATTGGCATTGCCCTAAAAGACCGCGGGGCGATTTTACCCGCTGGCAAGACTGCTACGGCTGCATATTGGTTTGATGCCGCCAGCGGCAAATGGATTTCAAGCTCATACTATTTTCCAAACGGCGAACTGCCAAAGTGGGTACACGCCTTCAATGATAGGCGCTTGCCTGAAAGCTACCTTGGCAAGGTGTGGACACGTCTTTTGCCCGATACCGCTTATCCCATGCCCGATACCGTTCAGGGCGAAAGCAACTTGTTAGGCGAAACACTGCCAGTTTTCCCTCACAAAATCGTAGATATTTCAACCCTAAATGACCCACGCCTGCGACGCGCCAAGCGGTTTGACGCAATTGCCCCAACTCCTTTCGGCAATGAGCTCACCATAGAATTTGCTAAAGCCGCCATTGAAGCAGAATCTTTAGGCAAGCGCGGCGTGACAGACATACTCACCCTGTCGTTTTCTTCGCCCGATTATTGCGGTCATGCCTTCGGTCCAGATAGTCAAGAGCAAATGGACATGATTGTGCGCCTCGACCGCCAACTTGACGACTTCTTTCAATATCTGGATAGAACACTCGGCTTTGAGAATTGCCTGCTTATTGTCTCGGCTGACCATGGTGTCTCGCCGTTGCCCGAACTGCTTCAGCCGGATGGACAGCGTGGCATTCGGCTCTACAAGGCAACTTTCTTGGACTCTCTGCGCAAACTGGTCGACGCACGCTATCCAAACGTCATTGAGAATCTGGAAAATGATGAGATTGTGCTAAGCCATGCGGTGATGAAGGCTATGGGCTACTCTGCCTGCGACGTTGAACGCTTCGTAGGGGAATGTGCGCGGTCACTACACGGCATCATTGGCTATGTGACACGCACCGACCTTGAACACGGCAGCTTAGACCCTACAGGCAGAATGGTGAAACACTCTTTTCACCCCGCTCGCAGTGGGGATGTCAAACTGCTGCTTAAGCCTTATTCTTTCTTTGCATTTGCACAAACTGGCACCACACATGGCACCGCTTACGCATATGATACCCACGTGCCCATCCTATTCTGTGGCAAAGGGATTCGTAGCGGTAAATTTGGTCGCATGGCTTTTGTGGAGGACCTTGCGCCGACCTTGCATCGCTTGCTACGTCTGCCGTCAGAGGCTGCCTACTATGATGGCACGCCGCTTTTTGAAATTCTCGATAACATAGCTTCTTCACGCTCGAAGTCGCGCTTGACAAAGTAGCGGTTTATCGATTTGCATGGTTTTAGTAGATTGCTGCTATATCATGGACTACTTTTATGCGTTGCTTGTCTCTTGCTGAAGCTCTCTTTCGATGTCCCTCTACTTTTTTCCAGTTCGGTTGGAGAGTAGGGTTTTTACAGGCATTGCTTTTTTCAACGGCTGTTGCGCAACTGCAAAACCCTATTGTAGAACATTTTGATAGCAAACAAGGCTTAAGTCATAACACGGTCACAGATGTTGTGCAAGATGATTTCGGGTTTCTTTGGGTTGCCACACATGATGGACTCAATCGCTTTGATGGATATAGCTTCAAGACCTATACTCATCTTGCAAACAACCCTAACTCTCTTCCGCACTCGACTGTTTTTGACTTATGCTTAGATCATCGTGGCAATCTCTGGATTGGGACTGCCAGCGGGCTTGCTCAATTTTCTCTAAACACCGAGACTTTCACTTGCTACCTTTCAGCATATCAAGATTCTGTCGGATACCGAATCAACTCGATTGTGGCTGATAGTGCTGGTGGCATTTGGATAGGGACTACCAGAGGACTCTACTACTTTCAGCCTGCTCAGCAGACGTGGCAAGCATGGCTTAAAGAGACCAGTGAACTTTATAGCAACACGATTTCCAAACTCTATCTTGACTCTCGCGGCGTACTTTGGATTCACCATGCTTATGCCTCTATGCAAATCTTTAACACCAAGACTGCCACCTTTGCTGCTTTCTCTCACGCATCAGTAAACACCTTCAGTAGCGTTTATGAAGATTGCGACCACACGATATGGCTATCTACTCCTCAAGGTGCCCTGTGGCGATACTGTCCCTCTTCTCGCAGCAATGATAGCATGACCGTATTTTTCTCTTCGTCTGTTGCACGCTTCGTTGATCAAGTTGGCATCATGTCTGCTTTTGAAGATTATCATGAGCGATTGTGGTTTGGCATCCATAGCATTGGTATTCTTATCGTCGAGCGTCAAAGTGCAAAGATTCTTCGCTTCATTTCGGCTGAAGAATTTGCGCAGGTAGGGCTCCTTAGCCCTTATCTTTTTTGCATGTTTCACGATAAATCTGGCATTATTTGGATTGGCACAGATATTGGCGGGCTCTACAAATACGACTGGAAACGTGAGCTATTTCAGAGCTACAAGCCTATCACTACCCACTCTTCTACGTATCCAATGATACGTGGCATTCATGCCGACACCAGTGGCACGGCTTGGGTATGCACGCAAGGTAGTGGGCTATTCAAGTTAGAACGCCATCATCACACACTTAAATGGACACGCTACGATTCTCATTCAAAAGGGTTGCCCACAGACTTCCTTTGGTCTATTCGCAAAATGCCTAATGGTGAATTTTGGATTGGCGGCAACAATGCACTTATTCACTTCAACCCCAAAACCGAAACCTTTCGCTCTGAACCACTGCCATTTGGTAACGTCAGTGTCATTTACCCTGATGAGCACCTCAACTTATGGCTTGGCACCGATGAAGGTGTCCTGTTCAGAGATGCACAGACCGGTCAGTTCAAAGTTCTTAAGAATCCCTTCTCACCTGAACAGAAGTTTCGACATGTAGAGGCCCTCTACAAGGAAGGCGAGACGATATGGATTGGCACGCTTTCTGGCTTGTATCGTGCTCATGCTTCTCGCTTTGAAGTGGAACGACATTATGCCTTTCCCACTCCATGGGTCTCAAGCGCCAGCGCTACTGACATGTATGTAACCTGCATCTATCGTGATTCATCTGGCAAATTATGGCTCTGCACGAAAGGCAGTGGCTTGTATATTCTCAAGGATACACTCACTGGGGAGTTTGAATCGCTGACCACTGCAGACGGACTATCACATAACCATACCTACGCGATTTTAGAGGATCGTCTCGGTCAGCTTTGGATTAGTACTGACAGAGGCATTAGCCTCTATAACCCTCGCACCAAGCAGTTCAGGATTTTCACGACTGATGATGGCTTGCAGGATAATGAGTTCAATCGGCAAGCGTATTTCAAGAGCGCTTCTGGAGAATTCTTCTTCGGTGGGATTAGCGGGCTCAACTCTTTTTTCCCTGAACAGCTCTCACAAACGTCTTTTACGACTTCCCCTATTCTCATTGCCTTCAAAAAGTATAATGATGTCGTTGCCTTAGATACTGCTATCTACCAGCGCCATTCTCTCGAGCTCTACCATACCGACAATTTTTTCTCACTTGAATTTGCTACCACAGATTTTCATACGCCCGACCAAAAAGTGTATCGTTACAAACTCGATGGCTACGATAAAGATTGGATTCTGACCGATGCATTGCGGCGTGAGGCTATCTACCGCAATTTGCCAGCTGGCGAGTATGTTTTCCAGCTTCAGGTCAAGTATGCAAATGATTCATGGAGCGACGATAAAACAAGCCTGCAGATTGTCATGCATCCTGCGCCGTGGCGCACTTGGTGGGCGTATAGCGCATACCTTCTGCTTGGCATTGGTGCAGTGTTACTTTTTGTGCGCTACCGCACGCATCAGCTACAAGAAGAAAATCTACGACTCGATGCCTTGGTTCACGCTCGCACTCAAGAAATTCTTCAAAAAAACCAGCTCCTTGAAGCCCAATCCAAAGAATTGGTCAAACTCAATGATTTGCGCCTGCAGTTTTTCAGCATGGCGGCGCATGACCTTAAAAATCCCCTGCAATCCATCAGTGGATTTTCTCGCCTTATTGAGGAAACGCTGCACCTTGAGACCATCAAGCTCTACGCACAGTATATTTCTCATGCCGCCACACGCATGCTCGGCTTAATTGAAGAGCTTTTAGAGACCGCCTCTTTTGATTTAGGCAAAGTCTCCCTGAACAAGCAGCCTATCGATATCCGTACTGTGCTTGAAACCGCCGTTAAAAATGTTGAAACCCTTGCCACACAAAAATCGCAGTCTATTACCCTTCAACTCTCTCAAATGCCGATAATCGTCTTAGCCGACGTGGGTCGCATGACTGGCGTTTTTGAAAATCTTCTCAGCAATGCCGTCAAGTATTCTTTTCCCAATACCAGCATTACCGTGTGTTGCCACAAGCTTCTACCATCACAAATGCACGGGTCTCATCAGACCGCAGATTTACTGCGGGCGCATCATGCTCTTTCCGAGCCATTTGTTTTGATTTCCGTCAGTGATGAAGGGCAGGGGCTTACTGAAGCAGATATGCAGAAACTTTTTGGTCGGTTTCAACGTCTTTCTGCACGTCCTACGCACGGCGAGAGTTCTTCAGGCTTGGGGCTTTCTCTTGTGAAGGAAATTGTAGAGATGCATGGCGGTAAAGTGTGGGCAGAATCTCTGGGTAAAGATCAAGGTGCGACATTTTTCGTTGCATTGCCCATCGTGCAAGAATGATGTTTGCCATGCGCTTAATCGCCTTCGCTCATCTCTATTTCAATTTCCTGAAGTTCAAAGGAGAGTGTTTTATTGCCTTTTGTCCACCTACCTTGAATCAGGTCTGGAGCAATAAATGCGCCCTTGAATGTAGCACTCACATTGCCCTGCTCGTCAAGTTCATTGAGTATGATGTTGTTTTCTTTATCAATCTTGCCCTTTAGGCGAATTTCCATGCCAATGTTTTTGTAAGAATAGACGCCAAAGAGGTCTTCGCCATTGCGCTCAAGACGCATTTGAATTTCCAATCGGTCTATCTTGCCGAAAAAGAGACGACTGAATACGGTTTCCAACTGCGGCAAGTCCGTACTCCACACAAAATTTCCTGTTTCATTGATGTAACCAAACTTAGTCTCTCGTTTGGCTTGCATGAGTCCATTTTTGAAAGCGTAGAGTGTATCAAACTGTGGCGTAATGACATATTTTCCTCTTCGGTCGATAACGCCCCATTTGCCACCGAACTTGACCGGCGCATACCCTTCAGAAAAATCAAAAGCGGCATCGAACTGTGGGTTAATCTCATATTTGCCAGATTTGTTAATAAACCCAAACACATAGCCTTCTGGACGATAAAACCCCACTTTGGCTAAGCCCTCGACGAAATTGCCTACTCTGTAAAACTCAGGCGCAACCACCATGTTGCCCATCGTGTCAATAAACCCAAATTTGTTTTTATCCTGCGGTTTTGGGCTCATCACGGCGGCAAGTCCGTCGGAGAAACTTTTAGCCGAACTGTAGGTCGGCGGAATGACTTCATGTCCTGTGCGGTCAATGTAGCCGTATTTTGCACCTACTTTGACTAATGCCCGACCTTCAGAAAAATTTGAGGCTTGGTCGTAGCTCTGTGTGCCCAGCATCTGACCATTTTTGTCAATAAAGCGCCATTTGCCGAGTTTTACTCTTGCCACCCCTTCCTTGAAATCTCCAGCACTTTCAAATTGCGGTGCAATCACCAGCTTACCTGTTTTGTCAATGAAACCGTAGAGATTGTTGAGGCGCACTTTGGCAAGCCCTTCAGAAAAATCTCCCGCCGCATCGAACTGCGGGTTGATTTCGTATTTGCCTTCCAGATTGATGTATCCCCACTTAAAGCCAAGTCGCACGCGCGCCTGCCCTTCTTTAAAGTCTCCCGCCGCATCAAACTGTGGATTGATGACCATTTTGCCTGTATGGTCTAAGTATCCATATCGACCGTCCATTTTCACTCGTGCTCGCCCTTGCGATAATTCTCCTGCTTCTTCATAGATGGCTGATGCTACCACATTGCCAGCCCTATCGATATAGCCAAATCGCCCTGTTTCCTTGATGACGAATAGTGCGTGCTGGGATGCCATCGGCTCTGTTGAGGATACCCCTTTATGGGCAGTGTTTGCATCAGTCTGTGCCAGTGGCGCATCTGACTTTGCTTCTTTTTGAGTACCAATCTCTGTTTTTTGCTCTGATTCTTTTTTGCCTGTGCAGGCTATAAAAAAAGTTGATACGCCACAAAGCACTATCAAGAGGAAACAATGGGTAACACGTATCATGGCAAGTTTTTTGACACCTGTGGATTTACGCACTGCACATGCAATATAGCGTCCAACAGAGGGGTCTGCAAACCGCCTTCTTTTTAGTTTTTTAGTTCTTATACACTGCTCTGCTGACTTTCAATTGCCTCCCATAAACTCTTATCTTACCATCAGCACTATTTCTTGATTCAGGTTTCTGTTTTTTTGGAGCGATGATTCAATACGATAGTAAAATTTGGTTTGCCTTTCTTTTCAATTTTCAGAGCGGACAACTTCGTCGCCTTTTACCCAGCATGGCACTCATGGGGCTTTTTACCGCCATCATTTGCTATTTGGATTTGAACCTCAAAATTTACAGACTTGAAACCCCGCTGACCGTGCATACCTTGCTGGGCGTGGTGCTTGGTCTTTTCCTTGTCTTCCGCACGAACACGGCTTACGAGCGCTGGTGGGAGGGGCGCAAGCTGTTCGGCGCACTGGTCAATTCTTGCCGCAATCTTGCTGTCAAACTTGATGCATATTTGGAGCCTAATGCATTTGAAGCACGCTACTTCTTTGCAGAAATGATTTCAGCCTTTGCCCTGTTTTTACCCAAGCATTTGCGAGATGAAATTACTGAACAAGATTTGGAGCTTGTTGTCGCAGAAGAACATGCACTAATTAAACACGCCTTTCACAAACCGCTTGCCGTCATGCGCTCGCTTTCTTCCAAAGTTCAGGCGCTGCGTGCTGAAAACAAACTCAGCCACGAGCAATTCCTGACACTGTCTCAGAACCTCAACGAACTCATTGATGCCATGGGCGGCATGGAGCGCATTAAGAAAACGCCTATTCCGTTCTCGTATGCTATGCTCATCAAGCGATTTATTGCCGCATATGTTTTTTCTCTGCCGCTTGGACTCGTGCATGACTTCGGATGGACGTCGGTTATCATTGTGCCGTTTGTGTTTTATGTGATGGTCGGCATTGAAGTGATTGCCGAAGCAATTGAAAATCCATTTGGGAAAGATAAAGACGATTTGCCGACCGACGACATTGCGCAGAATATTGCGCGCAATGTCAAGGAAGTCTTGAATTCTGCTTACAACGAGCCTCTCAAAGAAAAAGTCGAAGGCGAAGTTTTTGGAGCATCCAAAAAATTTTAACTTCTTGCTGGTTATCTTACATGCCCCTCCATCACAGCGACTACTCCGCTTGGCTCATTCGGAGAGAGCCATCACTTTGGGCATCATGCTTTGAGCTCATGTGCGGGCTTTGGGCACGTGTCTGGCATATTTCGTTGCGATACTAAAACAGTGTTACACATTTTGCCATGTTTTTGTTAGTTTCCTTCAAATATTAAGAATCGTTTTTTATGAATTTATGACGGGACAGCAACTTAAGTTTTTATTTTGTGTGCTACCCTTTCTACTTGCAGTAAACCCTGATTTAGTGTATGCACAGCGTACCCACATTCAGTTTACCCACATCGGTTCAGAGCAGGGGCTGTCTCACGAGAGTACAACGGCGATTTTGCAAGACCATTTGGGCTTTTTGTGGTTTGGTACTCAAAATGGGCTCAATAGATATGATGGCTACACTTTTACGACATATCCACACGGGCAGGCGCAATCGCCTTTAGGCAAAGGCATAAGCACGATGTTCGAAGACCGTCAGGGCAATCTCTGGCTGGGCACTTGGGCAACTGTCGGAGTTTCCCTCTTTCTGCGTGCTACTGAAACCTTTATACACTATCAGCATCAGCCCAATAACCCTGAAAGCCTTACCTCGGGAGAAGTGAAGGCTATTCTTCAAGATTCCAGCGGGACAATCTGGATTGCCACGACTGGCGGGCTGAATCGTTTTAATCCTCAAACGCAGACTTTTTCACACTTTACCCACAACCCGAGCGATACTACTTCGCTTTCCAGCAATTCCATTTCAGCCATGCAGCTCGGACCAGACCATACACTCTGGATTGCTACCGATAATGGGCTGAATCATTTTGACATCACGACGGGTTTGTGTCGACGATACCAGCATAGCCCCCACGATACTAATTCCATTCTCAGCAATAACATCCGCACCCTTTTTGTCAGTCGGTCAGGTGTGCTATGGGTTGGGTATGAGCGCGGCTTTGACGCTGTCACGTCCAAAGATGGTGCGCTCTTTGCCTCGCATTACAATTTCAAGTGCCAAAATGTCTATGGCTTTCACCTTCCGCTGGCTGTTAATGTTATCTATGAAAGTCATGATGCGGCAATTTGGCTTGGCACAGAGAGCCATGGCTTGGTGCGGTTTTCGCCGCAAGCCAAGACGACTGACTTTTTCATGCCTGAACCTGACAATCCTCATTCGCTGAGTAGTGCAGCGGTCACAAGCATTTTCCAAGATAGAAGCGGCATCATGTGGGTTGGTGTGAAAAGTGGTGCGCTCAATAAGTTTAATCCAACGGTTGCGCGCTTTACCATGCTGGAGTTGCCAACTCGTCAGCCACAAGTTATTGAATCTGCCTTCATGGCAAGTGATGGCTCACTCTGGGTAGGGACGGTCGGTGGTGGCTTGTATCGGCGTCCGCCCAAGAGTTCATCTTGGATACACTATTCAAAAGCGGCACTGCCCCATTCACGCGCACCAAGTTCCAACATGATTCTTTCGCTCTATCAAGACCACAAAGGCAAACTCTGGATTGGCACTTGGGGTGGCGGACTGATTGAATATGACACTTCCACGCAACACTTTACCACTTATCGCAGCGAGGTGGCTGGCAAAGACAGCCTGCACGATAATTTCATCACATCAATTTGCGAAGACGAGCATCATCAACTCTGGCTGGCTACATGGAATGGGCTCAAGCGTTTTGATCCCCACACACAGCGTTTCACCTCTTTTCCTCATCCTAAAGCACTTCACGCAAGTTCATCATACAAAAAAGTTCGGC
>Ga0308414_1001563_pt1 | contig 14980 bp, 12 predicted proteins | sample HotsprSampleOS50_FD_205667 | JGI IMG/M metagenome (GOLD analysis project Ga0308414, IMG submission 205667) | Hot spring phototrophic mat microbial communities from Octopus Spring, Yellowstone National Park, Wyoming, United States - 20090730_OS50 ... | reverse complement strand
CCCTCCTTACTTTCATCCTTTGATTTGCCCTTTTTAAGACAAAGATGAAAGCCATACTAATTACTTTTTATTTGTCAAGCCAATAGAGCGCAAAATCATAACTTTGTCAACACCATATATAGGGTTTTTGCGCCGATAGCGTCCGTCTAACGCTCGGCATCAGCGGCGGCGCGCAGCGCCGTCCGCTGCATGCTGTTGTTATGTGGTCAATTCGTATTGCTCGCACTCGATGTTCTCAATCACGCTCCTCCGCGCCTTCGTCCTCATGTTCAAGATCTCTGTCCGCCATGTCCTCCTCATCAATCAGGACAGCCCCATCCGGCAGGGCCAGCATCTTTGCTGCCTCCGCTTCCGGTAACTGTTCTACTGTCCTGAGCTTTCGTTCGAGTGCGCGGCTGCGTACGCCGGTTTGCTCAATCGTGCGGCTCGCGGTGTTGAGTTGCTTCTTGACCTTGTCGAGCACATCACCAAACTTACCGAACTCTGCCTTAACGGCCCCCAAGACCCGCCATACCTCCGAAGCGCGCTGCTCGATCGCGAGCGTTTGGAATCCCATTCGAAGGCTACTCAGGATAGCAACCAACGTCGTAGGGCCCGCCAACACAACGCGGTACCGCTGCTGGAGATCCTCTACCAGGGCAGGTTGCCGCAACACTTCAGCGTACAGTCCTTCTGTAGCAAGAAACATAATCCCGAAATCAGTCGTATCGGGTGGGTTCACGTACTTGTCGTGAATATCCTTGGCGGCACTCCGAACCGTTCGGGCTAAGGAATCTGCGGCAACCTGAACGGCAGCCGAGTCAGCCTTCTCTGCCGCCTCCTGCAACCGAAGGTAGTCCTCTTGGGGAAACTTGGAGTCAATGGGGAGCCAGACATGGCTGCTAGGATTATCTCTTGGACCGGGCAATCGGACAGCGTACTCTACTCTCTCCGACGAGTCCGTTTTGACGCAGACGTTTTTCTCGTATTGCTCGGCAGTCAATACCTGCTCAAGCAGTGCACCTAGTTGAACTTCGGCCCACGTTCCGCGTGCCTTTACGTTGGTGAGAACGCGCTTTAGGTCACCAACTCCGGTGGCCAGAGTCTGCATCTCTCCGAGTCCCTTGTGCACAGCCTCCAGTCTGTCGCTCACGAGCTTGAATGACTCACCAAGCCGTTTCTCAAGGGTATCGTGCAGCTTCTCGTCGACGGTCTTCCGCATTTCATCGAGCTTCTTTTCGTTGCCCTCCTGAAGTTCCTTGACCCGGCCGTCGAGGGTGGTCCGGATTCGATCCAGCGCAGTCTGGTTGGACTCGGTGAGCTCTTTGAGCTGTTTCGTCATTCCCTCAAGCTGTGTCTGCTGGGCCTTACCCATTCCCTCCAGCGCTTTGGTAAGCGTCTCGCTGGTCGTCTTGAGCCCGTCTGACGCCTCTTTGCGCATCTCCCCGAGGCTCTTCTCATTGCCTTCCTGAAGTTCCTTGCCGCGGGCATCCAAGGTGGTCCGGATGCGGTCCAGCGCAGTCTGGTTGGACTCGGTGATCTCTCTAAGCTGTTTCGTCATTCCCTCAAGCTGTGTCTGCTGTGCCTTGGCAACCGTTTCTAGAGTCTTCGATATCGTGTCTGTGCTGGACTTCAGACTGCCAGAAACCTCTTCACGAAGCTCCTTCCCTGCAGCGCGAGATTCGTCTCGACCCGCCCTGAGTTCGTCACGTACCTCCTGGCCCGCGCCTTGATAGCCCCGCCAAGAACGATGCAGCGAAGCGATTGCTGCGATCGCCGTCACCACGGCTATGACTAGGATGATCCACAGTAACGTGTCACTCATCGTTAGCTCCGGTCCACATAACTAGTTAATCTATATTGTACGCAGTTAAAAAAATCAACTGCCTGATAGTATACCAGATTCGTTTTTGCTTGTCAAACGTTTCGCGAATTGTTTATCCATTCTTGGCGTGACTATTGACACTTCGGCACATTGTCCATATAACTATTCTACGATGATAGTTATACATAGTTGGCATAATAAAGATGCTTTGATATGCCGTTGACCCTCTTCGCAACGTATCTTGTTGATAAGGCGCATATTCCGGAAAAAGCAGGCGCACTTCTATCGCCGTTGGGTCGTGCAGTTCTACGAAGCGCTCGCGAGAAAGCCGGACGAGACCTTCAGCGGCGATGAAAAGAACGTCGGGCTGCGCGGCCTTGCCGCGGAGCACGAAGACAGGCAGGTGAAACAGGCGGATCACGCCCTGCGGTTGTACCTGCATTATCTGCACCTTCATCTGGCGCACACTGTCGCGGCGGGAAGCGATGAAGCCTGGCGCCATGTTGCGGACGAAGTGCGGCGCGTCAAATGTCCATAATGGCGATTTTGTTCAGCAAGTCTTCGTCTTCAATAATGCGGCCGGTGCCGAGCGCCACGGCAGCCAGCGGGTCATCCGCGATGTTGACGGCGAGGCCGGTTTCTTCTTCAATCAGCTTGTCCATGCCGCGCAGGAGCGCGCCGCCGCCGGACAGCACAATGCCACGGTCAATCAGATCGGCGGACAGCTCTGGCGGGCAGCGCTCCAGTGCATAGCGCACCGCGCCGACGATGCTCTCGATGGGATCGCTCATCGCCTGGCGGATTTCCTGGCTGGTGACGACGACGGTTTTGGGGAGGCCGGCGCCCAAGTCGCGCCCACGGATTTCCAGCGTTAGTTCTTCTTCCAGCGGGTAGGCCGAGCCAATGGCAATTTTGATTTCTTCGGCGGTGCGCTCGCCGATCATCAGATTGTACACGCGCTTCATGTACTGCACGATGGCCTCGTCCAGCTCGTCGCCGCCCACGCGCACGGAGCGCGAGAAGACAATGCCGGAGAGCGACATGATGGCGACTTCGGTAGTGCCGCCGCCGATATCAATGATCATATTGCCCGCGGGCTCATGCACGGGCAGGCCGCAGCCGATGGCGGCCGCCATGGGTTCTTCAATGCAATACACCTTGCGTGCGCCGGCGCGCTCGGCGGAATCCTTGACGGCGCGGCGTTCCACCTCGGTGATGCCGGCGGGCACGGCGATGACGATGCGCGGCGAGATGAGCGTGCGGCGGTCGTGCACTTTGCGGATGAAGTAGCGCAACATGCTCTCGGTAATGTCGAAATCGGCAATCACGCCGTCTTTCATGGGGCGGATGGCGTCAATCGTGCCGGGCGTGCGGCCCAGCATGCGTTTGGCATCGTTGCCCACGGCGAGCACTTCGTGCGAATCGCGGCGGATGGCCACGATGCTTGGCTCGTTGAGCACGATGCCTTCGCCACGCACATACAGGACGGTGTTGGCCGTGCCGAGATCAATGCCGACATCACGCGAGAAGAGGCCGATGATGCTGACGATCGGCTGGAAGATCGAGGAGAACGGATGATGAGCAGCATGATGTTTTTTCATGACCAACCTTGCGTTACGCGGCACGGCGCGACGGCGCGGCGCCGCGAGTGAGGATGCGTGCGAGAAACTGGCCGGTGTAGCTGCGCGCACATGCGGCCACCTCTTCGGGCGTGCCGGCGGCGATCAGCTCGCCGCCGGCCGCGCCGCCTTCAGGGCCAAGATCAATGACATGATCCGCGCATTTGATCACATCCAAATTATGTTCCACAACGATCACGGTGTTGCCTGCGTCTACGAGACGGTTCAACACCTGTAACAATTTCTCCACATCGGCAAAATGCAGGCCGCTGGTGGGCTCATCCAGCACATAGAGCGTGCGGCCGGTGGCGCGTTTGGCCAGTTCCGTCGAGAGCTTGACGCGCTGCGCCTCGCCGCCCGAAAGCGTGGTGGCGTGCTGGCCCAGCGTGATGTATTCGAGCCCGACATCACACAGTGTTTGCAACACGCCGTGAATGCGCGGCACGCGGGCAAAAAAATCGCGCGCTTGTTCCACGGTCATGTCCAGCACATCCGCGATGTTTTTGCCGCGGTAGGTGACTTCGAGTGTCTCGCGCCCATAGCGCCGGCCCTGGCAGGCTTCGCAGGTAATGAAGACATCCGGCAGAAAATGCATTTCAATTTGCTTGACGCCCGTGCCTTCGCACGCTTCGCAGCGGCCGCCCGGCACGTTGAAAGAAAAACGGCCGGGCTGGTAGCCGCGCAACTTGGCTTCCGGCGTGTGCGCGTACAAATCGCGGATGGCGTTGAACACGCCGGTGTACGTGGCGGGATTGGAACGCGGCGTGCGCCCGATCGGCGCTTGATCCACGACGATAACTTTGTCGAGATGTTCACTGCCCTTCAGCGCAGCATGCGCGCCGACGGGCTCGCGCGATGCATACAACACACGGCGCAACGCGGGCAGCAGGGTGTCCGCCACTAGTGATGACTTGCCCGAGCCAGACACGCCCGTCACGCAGACGAGCACGCCCAGCGGAAAGCGCACAGTGATGTTTTTAAGATTGTTGTGGGTAACGCCTTGTAAGACCAGGTGCATACCACGGCGCGGCGCGCGGCGCCTCGCTGGCGTGGGAATGCTGCGAGTGCCGTTGAGATAGGCTGCCGTCAGCGATGTGGGATGTGCAAGCAACTGCGGCAGCGGCCCCTGGAAAATAACATGACCGCCGTGCACGCCCGCACCCGGGCCGAGATCAACAATATAGTCCGCGCGCCGCATGGTTTCGGCATCATGCTCGACAAGGACGACCGTATTGCCGAGGTCGCGCAGCTGCTCAAGGGTGCGCAAGAGCTTTTCGTTGTCGCGGGCGTGCAAGCCAATCGTCGGCTCGTCAAGGACGTACAGCACGCCGGTGAGGCCCGTGCCGATCTGCGAGGCCAGGCGGATGCGTTGCGCTTCGCCGCCTGAGAGCGAGCCGCCGCGCCGGTCGAGCGTTAAATAGCCTACGCCCACGTCGTGCAAAAACGTCAGGCGTGCGGCGATTTCCTTGCACACATCGCCCACAATCTCGCGCTGCGCAGGCGTCAGTGGCAAGTGGGTGATAAACGCCAGCGCGTCATTCACGGATTGCCGCGTGAATTCGACAATGGTCATGCCGTTGACTGTTACGGCGCGGCTGTAGGGATTGAGGCGCGCGCCGCCGCACGCCTCGCACGGCGTCACAAAGTCGCGCAGACTGACGCCCAGGCCGTGGCAGCTCTTGCACATGCCATACGGGCTGTTGAATGAGAACAGGCGCGGGGTAAGCGGCTCGCACGGATAATTGGCGTCGCAGTGGGTGCAGGCATAATTGCGTGAAAAAAGAATGTCGCCGGGCTGCAAGGGCTCCCAGCGCGGCGGAGGTGCATCTGCGGCGCGCGGTGGTGCGGCAATTACGCGGCCCTCGCCTAGCCGCAGGGCGGTTTCCAGCGACTCCGCCAGGCGGGCTTCGATGCCCGGGCCGATGACCAGCCGGTCAACCACAATTTCAACCGTGTGGCGCACGGTGCGGGCCAGCGTGGGCGCCTGTTCGATCAAGTAGGTGACGCCATCTACGCGCACACGCACAAACCCGGCGCGCTGCGCGCGTTCGAGCACCTCGCGATGCTCGCCTTTCTGCCCTAGCACCACCGGCGCAAGCAGTTCAATTTTTGTGCCGGGCGGCATGGCCATGAGGGCAGCGTGAATCTGCGCGGTGGTTTGCGCTTCGATCTGATGGCCGCAGGCCGGGCAATGCGGCACGCCCAGATGGGCGTATAACAAGCGTAGATAATCGTAGATTTCAGTCGTCGTTCCCACCGTGCTGCGCAGCCCGGTGGCGGTGTTGCGCTGCTCAATTGCAATCGCCGGCGAGAGGCCGGTGATGCTGCTGACGCGCGGTTTTTGCATCACGCCGAGAAACTGGCGCGCATACGATGACAGGCTCTCTACAAAGCGCCGCTGGCCTTCGGCAAACAAGGTGTCGAAGGCCAAACTTGACTTGCCCGAGCCGGACAGGCCGGTGATGACGGCCAGCGCATGATGCGGGATGTCCACATCAATGTTTTTGAGATTGTGCTCACGGGCGCCGCGGATGTGAATCATAGCGCAAGCACGGCGGCGGTTAGGTGCGGGCGGCAGGCACCAGTTCTTCCTGCGCCTGGCTAAAGACGCCGATGGCGCGGAACTTGTCATAGCGTTGTGCGCGCAATTGATCAGGCGAAAGCGTGGCCAGCTGGCCGAGATGGCGCAGGATTGCCTCCTTGACGCGCGCGGCGGCTTCGTCGTGATGGCGGTGTGCGCCGCCCAGCGGCTCGGGGATGATCTCTTCGACCACGCCAAACGCCAGCAGGTCTTGCGCCGTAAGTTTGAGCGCGTTGGCGGCCTCCTGATTGCGCGTGGCATCGCGGAACAAAATCGCGGCACAGCCTTCCGGCGAGATCACGGAGTAGTAGGCATGCTCCATAATTAGCACACGGTTGCCAACGCCAATGCCCAGCGCGCCACCACTGCCGCCTTCGCCGATCACAATGCAAATCACGGGCACACCCAGGCCCATCATGTCGCGCAAATTGACGGCGATGGCCTCGGCCTGGCCGCGTTCTTCGGCGCCAATGCCCGGGTAGGCGCCTGGCGTGTCTATGAAACACACTATTGGCAGCCCGCAGCGGCCGGCCAGCTCCATCAAGCGCATGGCCTTGCGGTAGCCCTCCGGATGCGCCATGCCGAAATTGCGTTTGAGATTTTCCTTGGTGTCGCGGCCCTTTTGATGGCCAATCAGCATGATGCGGCGCCCGCCCAGCGTGGCGAAACCGCCCACCATGGCGCGGTCATCCGAGAAGCGCCGGTCGCCGTGCAGTTCAATGAAATCCTCGCACATCAGGCGCACGTAGTCGAGCGTGTAGGGCCGGTTGGGATGCCGCGCGACTTGCACCTTTTGGTACGGCGTCAGATGGGCATAAATTTCCGCACACAACCGGTCGCGTTTCTGCTCCAAACTGGCGATTTCCGCTGAGACGTCAATGTGGGCTTCCTGCGCATAGGCGCGCAAGTCGGCCAGCTTCTTCTCGTGTTCAACCAGTGGCTTCTCAAAATCAAATGTTATCATTAGTCATGTATAATCACCGGAGTTCCCACGCGCACGAGGTCGTATAATTCCTCAACATCGGCGTTGTGCATGCGGATGCAACCAGCGCTGGTCGCGCCACCGATCGTCTCGGGTTCCCACGTGCCGTGAATGCCATAGCCTTGTGCATCAATGCCCAGCCAGCGCGTACCCAGTTGATTTTCAGGTGATCCGTAGGGGATGGGCGGGCTGCCCGCGCGATACCATGTCGGATTCTGCTGCCGCAAAACGATGCGAAACGTGCCGCGCGGCGTGTTGTCTTCCCTGCCCGTCCCCACACGGTAGCGCTTGACAAAATTCGTCGTGTTGTTCCACACGCGGTAGAGGGTCAAGGCATGCTCACTGATGCTGACATCAATGAGATAGCGCGACAGGTCAATCTTCAAACTCACCCCAGGTGTAATCACATCGCTCTTGAGCGCGTTGATGCGTTTGATCTGGTCAACCGTGTTGGTGTAGCGCTTGGCGATGGCCAGAATGGTTTCGCTGCGCTGTACGGTATGGCGCAGCGTAAAGGGCAATGGCCGGGGCGAACACAACAGTTTTATGTTGAGCGCGCCGAGTTTGTCGCGCACCTCACGGGCTTCCGCAGACTGCGGGTGCAGGTCCACCAATTGTTGCCAGCAATACTGGGCTTTGATGTCATCATCGCGCGCCTCGGCGGCGGCGCCAAGCTCGGCCAGGAACGCCCGCGCGCGCGGATGCTCGGGGAAGTCCCGCACAAATGCTTCCAGCGCGGCCAGCCGGTTGGGATGCTGCTCAGCCAGGCGTTGGCGGGCTTCGGCTATGATGTGCCGCGCCGTGTGCGTGGTCAAAACGGCTTCCCACACGGCCGTATTCGTGGGGCTGAGCGCGCTTTCGCACCGCGCGAAGTGATAGAGCACATCGGCGAATGCCGGTGTGCCGGCATAGACGCGCAGCGCGCGCTGCAGCACGGGCCGCGCCGCCGCCGGCTGGGTGTCAATCTGCAACACGGCATGCTGATACCGCTGGGCAAATGGCACGCGCAACACGTACCACGCCGCCAGTGCAACTGCACTCACCACGATCACCACGGTCACCACAATGATCACACGTTTCATATCAGTTTCTTTCACCAGGCGGTGCTGGAGTTATTTTTGTGCGGCCTCGGCGGCCATGTAGGCCTCGGTCAGCGGCAGGAAAACCGCCTCTTTGGCGTTGGCGCGCAACGTGCGGTAGCTCTTCAGAACATCGTCGGGCTGGTATGACGGTTTTTCGGGCGCGGTGTCTTTCTTTCCCGCATCCTTCTTGCCGCGCTCGCGCGTGCGTTCGGATTTCTGTTTTTCCGGCGCCTTGGCCGCGCTGCTGCTGCCGCCGGCCAATTCGTTGCGCGTGCGCACATAGTCGTTGTCGAACGCACGTTCCAGCACTTTCCCCGCGGCAAGTTCTTTGCTCATAACGACAAACGGCAGGGCGCCGTTCTCCACGAGGTACCGTATCAGCGCGCGGCTCTGCATCATGTGGTAAAAAATCTGCTCATCGTCGCGCGGGTATGACGTCAGCATCACCACGCGGTCAAAGTCATTCAAACTGCGCTCAAGGAGCGGCAGATGGCCGTACGGCGTTTCGCCTTTGCTGAAGCGCCGGTGAAGCTTCAAGATATCTTTAGGATTGATGGGCCGGCCTTTCCAGCTCTTGACTTGCTGCGGCCCCTGCTCGGTGATCACGGCATTCAACCCCGCGATCTCCGCCGCGGCGCCCGTCAGGTAGAACACCGGCAGGCGTGGGCGCTGTTGTTTTGCCATCGCCATGCTGTATTCCTTCAACACCAGCTCAGCCACTGCGAAACTTACCGCCGCGTCCAGCATCTCCTTCACCATCGGATGCACGAAGACAAAAAACTCGCGCGTGTCATCTTCTGTCAAGATAATCTGCACCGGCGTGTTAGCCATCCCGCTGCGGCGGATGACATTCCATTCCGCTTGATCGGCGATCAGATAAATGCGGCCGCGCACTTTGCCCGCCCAGTTCAAAAACTGGCTCATCAGCAGCATGTCCGTCGCCTTGCGGAACGCTGCATCGGCCGCATTCAAAATGTCCTCCACCGGATACACTTCATCAAAGGGTTTGGGCACGCTCTTGCCCTTTACGGCAATGGTAATGCTGCGCGGGTACATGATCATGAAATGTTGGCTGGCTTTACGCGTGTAGGGAACGCGCCGCGCCAGTTCCAGCACGCGTTTCGTTGTCACACTGTTGCCGCGCTGCAGCACGGCGCGGTCCTGCGCGCGCATCTGTTGAAAAAACTCATCAATCGCGCGCGGGCTGCGCAAATCCCAGCCCAGCGCAGCGGCGATTTTCATGACGTGGTCCTGCTTCGCGCCGCTGCTCATGCTGCGAATGGCGTTGGCCACATCGGCGACGCTGGGCTTGGCAAACGGCGCCGCCTCCGGCGTGGCTTCGTCGCTGGCGGCTTCCGCGACCGTGCCCGTGGCGGCCGTTTCAGCGGAAGCTTTCGTCGCCGCCACATCCGCATCGTCATCCGTGGCCGGCGGCGCCGGCGGCGCGGCTATACTACACAGCGTCAACATCCACACCAACACGATCATCACTGGTTTCATGGCAGGCTCCTGCGTTGTGGCTAGCGCGGCTTGGCCGCGGTGTTCTTTGCCGCGGGTTGGGCCGCGGGTTGGGCCGCGGGTTTGCGTTGTTTCAGTTGTTCGGTTTGATACTCTTCCGTCAGCCGGTGAAAGAACGGCTGCATGTACTTCACAAAGCGCTCGTAGTCAGGATACTTCCGCTCGCCGCTCTCCATTGTTTGCACGGCGGGCTTAGAGGCCGTTACGGGCTTGGCCAGGACATCGCGTTGCAGCTCCATGTAGGACAGGCCGATTTCTTTTTTGAACTCGCTGCCGCCGGCCAGCACGCGCGCCAAATTGACCATGGCCAGCGGCGCATTGCTGGACAGTGCCTCCGCCACGGCCCGGCTCTGGCGCAGGAAATAGTACAGCTCTTCGTTCTTGGCCGGATATTCCGCCATGTGCACCAGCTCGTCCAGGCTGCGCAGGCGCTTCGTACTGAGCGGCGCCATGAAGCCACGCTTCGGCATCCGTATGCGATACGTACGGTAATTGACCGTGTATTGCGGAAGCTGCAGCGGACCAAGCCGCGTTTGCACCACTTCCAACCCCGACAATTCGCCTGCCACGCCCGCGCTGAAAAAAAGCGGCAGGCGCGCCTGCGGCTTGCCCGTGATCACCCGTGCATACTCATCCAGGAGCGCCTCTGCCACGGCATACGCCACCGCCTGGTCCAAATAGGCAAACGCTTCCGGCCCGGCATACACAATGAACTCACGCCGCGCCGCGTCGCTATGCACCGTTTGCACCAGCTGCGGCTTGACTTGCGATTTGACGAAGGTGTCCCAAATCTTCGCGTCAGTCACAACATAAATCCGCCCCCGCACGGCGCGCCAGTCCATGAACGGCCCCATCAACAGCATGCTGACCGTCCGTTTGTAGGCGCTGTCCGCTGCCGCAAGCACTTGCTGAACGATATTCGACGTGTCCTGGCGCCGCATGACGCCGCCAGCCACGTATACCATGCGTTGCGGCGCCACGAGGTCGAAATACAATGAATTCGTGATGACTACGCCGTTGCGCCGGCGAAACTGCTGCGACGCATATCCGTCTTCAATGCGCGCTGCCACGCTGTTGCGCCCGTTCTTCAAAATCTCTTTGTCCACCATGCGGCAGCGGTTGAACAGCTCATTGATGCCGGTTTGCGTATCAATGCTGAAGACGCGGGTGAATAACGTGATGCCGGTTTTCTCCACATCGCCCACCATGCGCTTGACGCTCAGCACATCCGGCGCTTTCAACGTCAGGTTGGAGGAGCGCGGCGGCAGCACCGTGTTGGTATTCACCACAGCGGGCGGTGCGGCCGCCTCATTGGTTGCGACAGGCTCATCCGCGGCAGACACGCGCCATGCGGCGGCAGCCAGCACTGCCAGCATAGCGCACACTCTCATGCAAGCTTGCGTCCGTTTCATCACCAACTCCTTGTTGATCATATTCGTTGCTGCGGGGCGCGCGCAGGCGGTCAGTGTCCGGTGTGGCCAAAGCCGCCCGCCGCGCGCGCCGTCGCGCTCAAATCGTCCTGCACCTGCACTCGCGCGCGGCACACCGGCTGCACCACCAGCTGCGCAATGCGCATCCCGCGCTCCACGGTAAACGGCGCGCGGCCGTGATTGATCACAATCACGCCCACTTCACCGCGGTAGTCTGCGTCAATCGTTCCCGGCGCGTTGACCAGCCCAAGGCCGTGTTTCAACGCCAAGCCGCTGCGCGCGCGCACTTGCGCCTCATACCCTGGTTCGAGCTCGATGGCGATGCCCGTGGGCACGCAGTAAATGTCGCCCGGCATCAACACGACCGGCGCCGGCACCGCCGCATACACATCCAGCCCGCTGGCGCCGGCGGTCTGATAGTGCGGTACCGGCAGGCCTCTGCCGTGCGGCAGGAACTTGATCTTCAAGACCGGGTCGTGCATGTCCCTAGAGTATTGGACGCAGCGCAGGGGGCGGCATTCAGCGCCGCCCGCCGTCGCGCCGGTCGCGCCCGCCGCGGCCACCGCCCCCGCCGCGCTCACCGCGCTCGCCGCGCTCACGCCGCTCAGGCGGCCGCTCGCGCACCTGCCCCGGATCAAACGGCCCATCCAAGTGCCGCATCGTCAGATTTACCCGCCCCTTTTCATCAATCTCTATCACACGCACTTTCACCACATCGCCAATCTTCAGCTTGTCCTCAATCTTCTCAATGCGATGATCGGCAATTTCACTGATATGCACCATGCCCTCGCACTCCGGCAGAATCTTGACGAACGCGCCAAACGCCATGATGCGTGTCACCGGGCCTTCATAGATTTTGCCGATTTCCGCCTCAGCAATCCAGTCTTCAATCATGGCGCGCCCGGCTTCGGCAGCGGCTTGCGTTTCGCCGGCAATCTGCACCGTGCCGTCGTCTTCAATCGAAATGGTGGTTTTGGTTTCTTCCTGAATGCGGCGCACATTCTTGCCGCTCGGCCCAATCACCGTGCCAATCTTGTCCACCGGAATGCGGATCGTCAGGATCGCTGGCGCATACGGCGAAAGCTGTGGCCGCGGCGCCGGCAAGGTGGCGTGCATGATTTCAAGAATCTTCAAGCGCGCGACGCGTGCGCGCTCGAGGACCGTGCCGATAAACTCCGGCGGCAGTCCCGGCACTTTTAGGTCAACCTGAATCCCCGTCACCCCCTGCGCCGTCCCCGCTACTTTGAAATCCATATGGCAGTAATGATCTTCGTCACCAACAATGTCTGTCAGTAAGACGCGCTGGTCGCCCTGCTCTACCAGGCCGATCGAAATACCCGCGACCGGCGCGCTGATCGGCACGCCCGCGTCCATCAGCGACAGGCAGCCCGAACACACCGACGCCATGGATGACGAGCCGTTGCTCTCCGTTATGTCGCTGGTAACGCGGATGGTGTATGTGAAATCTTCGGGCACCACCGGCCGCAGGCTGCGCTCCGCCAAGTCGCCATGGCCGATCTCGCGCCGCCCCGGGCCGCGTATCGGCTTGGCTTCGCCCACCGAGTACGGTGGGAAGGAATAGTGCAGCATGAACTTCTTCGTCGTCTCGCCATGCAGCAGCTCGATTTCCTGCTCGTCCTCGGCCGTGCCAAGCGTGGTCACGCCGATACTCTGCGTTTCGCCGCGCATGAACAACGCCGAGCCGTGGGTGCGCGGCAGCAGCCCCACTTCGCACGTGATCGGCCGCAGCTCGTCCAGCCCGCGCCCGTCCACGCGCCGCTGCTCCTGCAGGATCATCGCCTGCATGCACGCGCCGACGAGCTCGTCGTATGCCAGCCCCAGCGCCATCGCGTCCACCGGCGCGGCGCCCGCTGCAGCGTCTGCCTGCAGCGCCGCGAGTATCTCGGCCTTGATGGAGCTCAAGGCCGCGTTGCGTTCGGTCTTGTGCGTGATCCGTAGCGCCGCGCATACCTTGTCGCGCGCGGCTTGTACGGCGGCCTTCGTGCGCTCGCACGGCGCCACCGGCGTGTACGCGCGCTTCTGCACGCCCACCTGCCGTGCCAGCTCTTCCTGCAGCGCAATCAACGGCTGCAGCTCGCGCTGCCCCAGCACGATTGCTGCATGCACGTCGGCTTCAGGCGCCTGGCGCGCCGTGCCTTCGATCATAATCACCTTTTCGCGCGTGCCGGCCACCACAAAATCCAGCGTGGCGCGCTCGCGTGCTTCGTGCGGCGCGTTGATGCGCAGCTCGCCGTCAATCTTGCTCACCCGCACTGCGCCTACTAGCGCGTTGATCGGGATGTCCGACACCGCCACGCACGCCGATGCCGCCACCACGGCCATCGTGTCCGGGTCTTCCGCCGGATCCGCCGACATCACCTGCACCATGATCTGCACTTCGTTGAAGTAATCGGCCGGAAAAAGCGGGCGCAACGGCCGGTCAATGCAGCGGGCCGTCAGGATTTCCTTGTCCGTCGGCCGCCCTTCGCGTTTGATGTAGCCGCCGGGGAACCGCCCTACCGCCGTGTAGCGCTCGCGGTAATCCACGTTGAGCGGGAAATAATCCACCCCCTCGCGGCGCTCGTTGGGCGAAACCACCGTGGCCAGGATCACCAGGCTGCCGTGCTGCAGCCAGACGGCACCATGTGCCTGGCGCGCAATTTTGCCTGTCTCCAGTGAGAGCGGGCGGTTAAGAAATTGTGTTTCAACTTTCGTTGGCATACGTTGTTTCCTTCTGCTTGTCATGATGACATTACTGGATGCGCGCTGCACCGTCGCACCGGACAAGCTGCTGCTGGGACTCGTGTCGGAAAAGAAAAAAAGTAAAACAAAAAAACGACACGAGCATCAGCATCGCCGTGTCCACACGCAGCCCAAGCATGCCCGAGGCAGGCGTGGCAGACAGCGCGGCCGCCGGCACTCGCCGGCGGCCTCGTGATGTCAGTTCTTATTTTCGAATGTTCAATGCCTCAATCAACTTTTTGTAGCGCGCTTCATCCCGCGCCGCCAGGTAATCCAGCAGCTTGCGCCGCTTGGCCACCAGCATCAGCAGCCCGCGCCGCGAATTGTGATCCTTCTTGTGCGCGCGCAAATGCTCCGTCAGCTGGTTGATGCGCTCAGTCATGATGGCAATTTGCACATCCGAGGACCCCGTGTCCTGCTCGTGCCGCCGGTACTTTGCAATCAGTTGTTGTTTCGGTTCACCGTGAAGTGACATGTCGTTCCTTCCACGCGGCCTGCGGTGCGGCCCGCGCTTCACCATGCGCCACGCGAACGGCACGGCCGCTTCGCCTAGCCCATGGCAGGGTTAGATGATTCTTCGCAGCTGGCACGCCCAGCCGCCATTAAACTGCTAGAGTATAGCAAAAGCGGCCGGATAAGTAAAGCCCAGCGGCATTCCTAGATCCGGCGACGAGCAACATAGGCATAGAGGGGCAACGGCCCCGTGGCCCCTTTACCCCGCACGCACAAGCCTGCCGTGGGCAGCGCTCCTCCCTAGTCACCAGATCTATCCCGGCTTTACAAGCCATCTTCACCGAAACACCTGCTTGCCCTGTATTCATCGGCCGTTCCGGAGTATCAGTCTGTTGTACCTCTCAGCGGCGCGATCCAGCGCTCGAGATGGAACAGCTCATACCGCGCGCGCTGCACCGGTGTCACCGTGTTCGTGGTCAGCAGCGCCTGGTTGTCAGGATACACATGCGCCACTTCTGCAATGCCCTCCAGATGTGCCAGCGCCGTTTCTGCGGGCATCGTATACCCGGCCGCGCGCAGCGTGCGCAGCAACACGCCGCGCAACAGCAGTGCCAGCATGCAGTAAAACGCATGCACACGAATGTGCTGGTCCGTCCAGTGAAACTGCGGACCCCATGCCACGCCTCCGCCATCCTTGGTCAGCCGGAAGATGTCCTCGATGCGGTATTGTGCGTGATACGCCTCCACAATCTCGCGCGTGTCCCACGTG
>Ga0308414_1001561_pt1 | contig 14984 bp, 8 predicted proteins | sample HotsprSampleOS50_FD_205667 | JGI IMG/M metagenome (GOLD analysis project Ga0308414, IMG submission 205667) | Hot spring phototrophic mat microbial communities from Octopus Spring, Yellowstone National Park, Wyoming, United States - 20090730_OS50 ... | reverse complement strand
TTCAAAATTCCAATGAAAAAAGAATTAAAAAAATACTAAAAAAAATACTACCAAAATACAAACAAATAGTTTGGGATAAAGAACTATTTCAAAAATTCTATATAGACTTATTAAATTCTCTTCCTGCTAGATACAAACAAAAAAACTCTATTGAAATTAGTGGGCGACTCCCAGATAGTATACTAGAAGATGCTGTTCACGAAAAGCTAAGGGAACTATTAGATGAAATTTCTTCCAGACAGTAGCTGGAATTTAGTCCCAAAATCTATTCAAAATGAACTTTATAGTATCCAAAAAACCATTCAGAAAGTAGGGGGAGAGTGTTATTTAGTAGGTGGAGCCGTTCGAGATCTAGTAATGAATCAAGTTCCTAAAGAATATGATTTTACAACTTCTTTACCTCCTCAAAAACTTAAAACTTTATTTAAAAAAGTTATTGAAACAGGAATAAAACATGGAACAGTCACTCTTTTATTTCCTAATGGAAAGTATGAGGTAACCACTTTTAGAAAAGAAATTGGTTACTCAGATGGCAGAAGACCTGACAAAGTAGAATATGGGACAAATTTAGAAGAGGATCTCATGCGAAGAGATTTTACTATGAATGCTTTAGCCTTAAATTTAAATAATCTAGAAATTATTGATAAGCATCAAGGTTTAGAAGATATAAATAAAAAATTGATTCGAGCTATTGGAGATCCAATTGTACGATTTAATGAAGATGGATTACGTTCTATAAGGGGAATTCGTTTTCATGCAGTTTTAGGTTTTGAAATTGAACATAAGACTTATGAAGCAATTTGGAAAACTAGAGAAATTACAAAAAAAATTTCAGTCGAGAGATTTCAAGATGAATTATATAAAATTTTACAAGCTAAAACTCCAAGTTTGGGACTAGTTGAGTTAGTAAAAAATAAAATTTTTTCTTTATTTTTACCTTTTGAAGAGTCAGAAAATTATGAAATTTTATACGAAGTAGATAAACTTTCTATGTGGATTCCACTTCGATTAGCTATTTTGTTTTTATATCTTACATCCAAAGAACTTGCAAAAGTAGAAGAAATTTTTCGAGCTTTAAGATTACCTAAAGAAGATACAAAAATTGCAAAATTCTGGATGAGCTTTTTACTAGAATATAAGTCAAAAAATATTTCTAGACAAGAAATTATAAAAGATTTATCTCAAATTAAAATGTTTTCTGGTAAAGAAAATTTTTCTAAATTTTTTGAAGCTTATTTAGAAATTCTAAATTTAAAAGAAGAGCCTTCTCATTTTTTAAAGTTAAAAGATTTAGCTTACAAGCTAATTGCAGAAAATCCACCTTTGACAATTGCAGATCTTGCTATTAATGGAAATGACATAAGTTGCATTTATCCAAATATTTTAAAAACAAAATATGGTATCATCCTCCAAGACTGTCTCAACGAGGTATTAAAAGATAGTAATAAAAATAAAAAAGACTATCTTTTAGATTTTATCAAAAAATATACCTAAAAAATTTTTTGTTTGAAAGTCTAAGTTTTTAGCTTGAAGTTTCATCTTTTTACTTGCAATTCTTTTAGACAGGTACAAAAATAAGTAAAAAGTCAATAAGAAATAGAATCTAAAGGCAAACTATGACTGCACTTACTCACTCTGTTTTTGAAGTACAAAAATTCAAAGCAGGATCTTATATTACTATAGAGGGAGATCGCAGGAGAAGTGAATTTTATATCATATTAGAAGGGGTTGTTGAACTTTTAAAAATCAACCCTGAAAATGGAAATTTATCTTCTCAGTTCTTAAAGAAAGGAGACTTTTTTGGAGTAATTTCTGCTATCAGTGGATTTCCAGAAATAGAGTCAGCTATAGCTCAATCTGAGGTAACTGTTTTAGCTGTAAAACGAGAAAAGTTTGGAATTCTTATCCAAAAAAATCCTGCTTTAGCTATGAAGATTATTCGTTCTTATTCACTTAGACTCAGAGCCTTAGACTTAATCCAGTCTAAAGCAGTTTCTAGTTCTAATTTGATCTATGTCGAAGAAAATGAGCATATCTTTCGTTCAGCTGAGCAATATTTAGAATTGGGAAATAAACCTTTAGCTTCATATATGTTTTCTACCTATATCAATTTAACTCCAAATGGAAAGTTTGTGCCAGTTGCTCAAGCTCGACTAGCACAGTTGCCTAAAGTAAGTTTTAAATCCAAAACTAATCAAAATGTAGTTCATTACTATCCTAATGAAATAATTTTTTGCGAAGGGGAGCCAGGAAGTCAAATTTTTGCTATCATGGAAGGGGAAGTTAAAATTGTCCGTTTGTCAGGGAACACTGAAATTATAATGAATATTTTAGGTCCTGGTCAAATTTTTGGAGAAATGGCTCTTTTAGATAACAAGCCTCGTTCTGCTTCTGCAATTGCCGTTACTAATGTAAAACTAGCAATTATAAGTAAGCTCAATTTTCAAGTTACTACTGAACTAAACCCAAAGCTTATGACAAAGGTTATTTCTGTGATTTCTGAAAGAGTTTGGACTTTATATAGGAAAGTTATTAATTTTTATATAGCTGATATAAATCTTCGTTTTGCAGATATGTTTTTAATTTTAGCTGAACAATCACATGCAAAAATTTTACCTAATTCTAGGTTTGAGTATTCTGTTTCTCCTAGTGAACTTTTACAAATGATGGGACTTTCTGACAATGAACTACAAAATTTAATTCGATTTATAAATTTACATAGCTTTATGAAGCAAGATAGAGGAAAATTAGTTTGTACTGATTTAGATGTATTAGAAAGATATGTAGCTTTAAATAAACAAAAACAAAATAAATACCGATCTAGTTAATGAAGGCTTGGTTTTTCTTTTTTTGGTTACCTTTATTTTTTAGTAATTTACTTCCAAAAGAAAAAATTTCTTCCAATAGGAAATTAATTATTTTATCTATAGATGGACTTCCTGGATTTTATCTTCAACCAAATTCTTCTTTTTTAGAATCTACTCCTGTTTTAAAAAATCTTTTAGAAATTTCAGATTTTAATTTAGAAGTTCAGTCAGTGTATCCTACTTTGACTTATCCTGCTCATACTTCTATGATGACAGGAGTAGACCCTGCTATTCATAAAATTTTTTTTAATTCTCCTATTGATTGGAAACAAAATTTAGGTGGAGACTGGTATTGGTTTGATGAGGATATTTCAGTAAAAACTTTATGGGATTTTACAAATGAGTTAGGTTTAAAAACAGCTTCTATTTATTGGCCTGTAACTGTAGGTGCTAAGATTAAATACAATGTCCCTCAATTTTGGAAAAATAAAACTGAATATGATGTAAAGCTTCTGAGGGCCTTGTCTACTCGTGGAATGTACAAATATTTAGAGAAAGTTACTAACGTACAGGTAGGTGAGTTTAGTGGAGATAGTGAAAAAATTTTATTTGCAATAGAAGCTTGGAAAAAATATAAGCCTGACCTACTCTTAGTATATACTACTGATTTAGATACTGTTCATCATAGTCATGGAGTGTATTCTCAAAAAGCAAGAGAAACTTTAGTAAAAATTGATTCTTTAGTGGGGAAATTTCTAGAAGAAATTAATTTATTTAAAAATCCTAATTTAGGTTTTATGATTGTTTCAGATCATGGGTTTAAAAAAGTAGAAAAAATTTGTTATCCAAATAATGCTTTTTTAGAAAATTCTAAGACTAATTGGAAATATAAATTTAAAACTCTAGGTGGAGTAGGAATTTTGTTGAAACAGTCTTCAGTTTCAGATTTAAATAGAGAAAGTTTAGAAAATCTACAACAAAAAATCCAAGAAAATTGTCCAGGTAGCAATGCTGTTTTTGAGGGAGAAAAATATTTACAATTGAAACAAGAATTTTATGCCGATACACAGATGTTTTTATATACTACAGAGGCTATGAGTTTTTCAGAAGGAAAAGGAAATTGGTTACAAGTTTTAAAAAGTAGTTACTATAATCATGGGTTTATACCTGAAGATTCTGAAATGAAGACAATAAATATTTTTTTTCCAAAAGGTAGAGTAACCAAAAAAATTCAAAGTGTAAAAGATGTACTTATGTTTAGTTGTGAATGGTTGGAAATAAATTGTAAAGTAGGGGAGATTAGGTAATTTTTTAAGAAAATAGGGTAATTAAAGTTATTGGTTATGAAATCATTTAAATATATAAAATTTTTTTAATATCTTTTTATCTTATACCAAACCTCAAAAAAAATTCCTAATCAATTAAATTTAAACTTTACCAAATAAACTTCATTTTCCACAAAATAGCAAAAATACTTTTGGCAATTGGTATATTTACCATGAAACTAAATACTGCCTCAAATTATGAGTATATAATACACTCTACTACCCAAAACTTAAGTTACAATTATTTTTTTACAAATTTTTTATAGAAAATTAGTTTTTCTAGGAATTCTCTTTAAACTATAAAAACATAATTAAAATAAAAACTTTACGTAAAATATTCTTTAAAAAAATTACAATTATGAACTTAAAATACAATATATCTCCTTATTTTTACAAAAGGTTTCCCACAAGAGAAGTAAAAGTAGGTCAAGTTGGAATAGGAGGCACAAATCCTATTCGTATTCAGTCTATGACTACCTCTGATACTCAAGATACAAAGTCTACGGTTCAACAAATTTTAGACTTAGAAGCGGTAGGTTGTGAGATTGTGCGTCTTACAGTTCCTTCTCTTAAAGATGCAGAAAATTTATCTAACATACGAAAAGAACTCAAAGCTCATGGAAGTAAGGTCCCACTTGTAGCAGACATTCATTTTACTCCGAGTGTAGCAATGAAGGCAGTAGAGTATGTAGAAAAAATTCGTATCAATCCCGGAAACTTTGTAGATAAGAAAAAATTTATTGTTAAGGAATATACTGATGTAGAATACCAAGCTGAATTAGACAAAATTGCAGAAGCCTTTATTCCACTTGTACGAAGATGTAAAGAACTTGGGGTGGCTATGAGAATTGGGACAAATCATGGCTCTTTGTCAGATAGGATCATGAATCGATATGGTGATACCCCTATGGGTATGGTTGAATCAGCCTTAGAATTCATTCGTATTGCAGAGGCAGAAGGTTATCATGAAATTGTAGTCTCAATGAAAGCATCTAATCCACAAATAATGGTATATGCTTACAGGCTTTTAGTTTCAAGGTTTATAGAGTTAGGTATGAATTATCCTATTCATCTAGGAGTTACAGAAGCAGGGGATGGAAAAGACGGACGCATCAAATCTGCTATAGGAATTGGTTCTCTTTTAGAAGATGGAATTGGGGATACTATTCGAGTTTCCCTTACAGAAGATGCTGTTCACGAAATCCCTGTAGCTAAAAAATTAGTTGAAAAATACAACAATTATAAAGAGCAAACAACAAAAGAAGAAATTATTTTAAGAGAGTTTAGAAATCCTTATGAGTACAATAGATTTTATAGTTCTGCTGTTTCAATTGGTGAACTTAAAGTAGGAGAGAGTTATCCTGTCAGAGTAGAAACTTGTTTTCCTATTCTTTCCCACTCTGAAGATACAAAAGTTGCAATTTTTGAATTTTACAAAAAAGAACAAAATGTAAAACCAGAGATTTTGCATTTTGCACTTCAAGATGAAAATGAACTCCAGCTTATCTTACAAATAAAAAAAGAAATTCAAAAAGCTATTCCTTTTTCAGTGTCTTTAGAACGTTTAGAAGCTAGACATTTATTTAATTTTCCAGAAATTTTTTCTAATATAGATAAGTTAGTTTTTCCTTTTAGATGGATTTTAGAAAATAAAAATAAATTTTTAAAATTTACTAAGGAGTGGAATCCGTCTAATTTAAAGAGTATAGAATTAGTTTTACAACCTCATGAAATTTTAAATTTACATGATGAATTAAATTATTTCCAAAAAGAAAAAATTTCTAGAATTCTCTTTTCTCTTAGAAGCAAAGATTTTGTACATGATTATAGAAAACTGGCTTTAAATTTAAGCAATTATGATTATCCTATTTTGCTTTTAGATAGTTTTGAAAATTTAGAAGAAGCTTTATATGGAAGTTCTATAGGCATGGGCTCTCTTTTAGTAGATGGAATTGGAGACGTTATACGAATAGAAGTAACTAATTCTAAGCCTCAAGAAAAATTAGAACTTTCTTTTGATATACTTCAAGCTGCAAGGCTTAGAACTGTCAAGACTGAATTTATTTCTTGTCCTTCTTGTGGTAGAACTCTTTTTGATTTACAAGAAACTACTGCTCGAATTAAATCTAAGACATCTCATCTAAAAGGTCTTAAGATTGCTATTATGGGATGTATAGTAAATGGACCAGGTGAGATGGCAGATGCTGATTTTGGATATGTAGGTGCAGGTCCTGGAAAAGTACATTTGTATAAAGGAAAAGAAATTGTAATGAAATCTGTGCCTAGTGAAATAGCTGATGAAAAACTAGTAGAACTCATAAAACAAGAAGGGAAGTGGATAGATCCATGATTGCTTTTTTACTTTCTGCTTCTATTTTAGCTTTAGCTTCTCTAGTTATAAAAAAATCTCACTTCTTAAGTTTTTATAGAATTCCTCCAGCTTTAGTAAGTTCGATTCCCCTTTTGTTTTTGTTTACTTATTTTTCAAATTGGAAAGAATTTAGCTTTTATCAAGAGTGGAAGAGTTGGCCTAGTGTTACAATTTCTTTAGTGTTTTCTGCTTTATTTTTAGAAGTTCCCGAAAAGAAAGAAAACAATATTTCTAACTTTCAACCTGTCCTTTCTCAAACTGCTTTTGTATTTGTTGCAATTTTGGGACAAATGGCAGTAGGTTTACTTCTCACTTTGCTTCTCTTTCATCCCATATTTGGTTTACCTATGTCTTTTACTTCTGTTTTAGAAGCTGGATTTGCAGGAGGACATGGGACTGCTGTAGCTTTAGATTCATCTTTTAAAGCAAATGGACTTGAAAGTGGGATGGAATATTCTCTGTTTAGTGCAACTGTAGGTATTTTACTTGGAATTTTAGGTGGAGTTGCTATTGTCTCAAGAAAACGAAAAACACAATCTCTAGAAGAAACCAAAGAAATTTTACATGTAGAAGACGAGGTAAGTGGATTTAGTTTAAATTCTTTTCTTATGGGCTTTGGATTGATTTCGCTTTGTGTGCTTTTAGGAAGTCAAGTTAAACTTAACTTAGAAAAAAGTTTCCCAAATTTTTTTTCCTTTCCTCTTTTTGTGTATTCACTGGTAATTAGTGTTGTTTTTAGAAATGTTTTGTTGTTTACGAATCAATATCGTTATTTTAATAATTCGCTTTTTGCATTTTTTTCTACTTTTTTTATGGAGTTTTTAGTTTTTTCTGCAATTGTTACAATGGATTTACAAGTGATTTCAGATGCACTTTTACCTTTGATAATTTTATTTACTTGTGGTTTTGTTTGGAATTTGTTTTGTCACTTTTATCTTAGAAAAAAAATTTTACCTGAAAGTTATTCTTTTGAATTAAGTTTAATTAATTTTGGAATGTTAAATGGAACTACTGCAATAGGTCTCATGTTGTTAAAAATTCTTGATCCAAAGCTTCAGTCTCCAGCTGTAAAAGTTTATGCTGAAAGTGCTCCTTTTACGGCTCCTTTTGTAGGGGGAGGGATTCTTTCTTTAGCTTTACCTTATTTAGTTACTTATCAAAATCCTTATGTAATTTTAGGACTTTTATTATTTGGAATTTTAGTTTTCATTAGAATTGGTATACATGCAAAAGACAAAATTTTAAGGGAAATGAAATATCAATAAATTTATAGAGAATATTTTGTAGTAGTCAGATTTTCTAGTCTTTCCGATATTTAACTTATGGCTGGGTTAACTGCTAAGAATCCTCCACTGAAGAATAAGTTTCCTGAAGATAAGGCAAAAAAACTAGAGCCGTATTATCCTTTTTTCTTTTGGTTTTTTTTTATCTTTAGTGGATTTTCTCTTTTGTCTTATGATGATGGAGAATATGGAATTGTAAATAATTTATTTGGTAGACTAGGATATTTTTTTTCTTATTTATGTTTTTTATTTTTTGGAAGATCTGCTTTTCAATTACCCATCTTTAGTCTCATTTTTGGATTTATTTATTTTCAAAAAAAAGATGCAAATTTACGTAAGCTAGCAGTTGCATTAGGAATTTTAATTTTAAGTGGTTCTGTTTTTTGTGCAGTTTTTGAAAGAGAAATTTCTAGTTTAAAACATGGCGGTGGAAGTTTAGGAGTTTTGCTTTCTAATTTTTTGGAGTTTTTAGTAGGTAAGTCGGGTAAAATTTTAGTTTGTCTGGCAACATATATCTATGGGTTACTTTTAATTTTAAAAGAGTCTCCTAAAGAGTTCGATAAAAAGTATTGGTTAGAAGTTTTTTCTAAAAATAAAGAGAGAATTTTTCGTTGGATTGTCCCTCCCCCTGACCCAGCTCAAGAAGTAAAACGAGCAGATACAGAAATCCCTCTCAAGGAACATGATCTACCTTGGATAGAAATAAAAAAGGTTCCAAGAGATTGGAAATTTGCTACTACAAATCCTTTTTCTTCTGATACAGATTATAAGGTTTCTACAGTGACTCCAGTAGAAACAGAAGAAGGTTTTAAAGAAAAAACTAAATATTATTATAATATTGTACGCCAATCTAAACCATTTAGTAAAATTTTTGGGACAAAAGAGCCGACAACTCCCAAACCTCCACAGAAGTCTATAGAAGTTGACGTAGAAAAAAAAGAAGAAATTTCCGAACCCCCTATAGAACTTCCAGAAATTTCTCAGGCACTTAAGGAAAAAATTTATGGAAAACCCCTGCCTACTTCTGAAACTATGGAAGCTGAAGTTATAAGTTCTACACCTAACTGGGATGAACAAGTTCTTACCACTCAAACTACAAATGATGATGCAGAAGATCAAATTACAGCTGCAGAGTTAGAAGGCCTTTTTGGTTATGGAGAAGAAGAGGAAGAAGAAACAAATCTAGAACCTCCTGTGTTAGAGCAAACAACAAAACCAGAGGAGACTTTATCACAAGCAGGTGATTTAGAAAAAAAATTATTTAGTGAAGAACTTTTTTCTTCTGAAAAAGAAAAAAAACAACCTTTACATTATACTACTGTACCTCAAGTTAATTTTTTACGTAAGAGTAATTATAAAATTTCTTATAAAAATCTTGCTACTAACCTAGAAAAAAAACCTAATCCAATGTTTAAATTAGAAGCAGAGTATACAGCAAGAAAGATTGAAGAAATTATAAAAGAATATGGATATGAGTCTAAGGTTACTACTTGGCAAAAAGGTCCTATTATTACTCGCTATGAAGTAGCTCCTCCTAGTGGGGTAAAGCTAGGAAGAATTACTTCTCTTTCAGATGAACTGAAGCTTTATTTAGCAGTTAAGAGTATTCGTATAGTAGCACCTATTCCGGGAAAGTCAACTATTGGAATAGAAGTTCCAAATAAGTATCGCGAAAATGTCTTACTGGGAGATATTGTATTAGAGACAGCAAATCAACCACCTAGTGGAGATTTGCCTATTACATTAGGAAAAGATAGTATCTCTGGAGAAATTGTATTTATTGATTTAAATAAATTACCTCATCTTTTAATAGCTGGAACTACTGGCTCTGGAAAGTCTGTTTCATTAAACTCTATGATTAGTTATTTGATACTTACAAAATCTCCTGAAGAAGTAAGATTTGTAATGATTGATCCCAAAATGGTAGAAATGTCTTTGTATGAGAGTATACCTCATTTAGTTATGCCAGTCATTACAGATCCTCGAAAAGCTACAAAAGCTTTGTTTTGGGCTGTTCAAGAAATGGAGGCACGTTATGCGATGGTAAGTGAAATTAAATGTAGAGATATAAAAGCTTACAATGAAAAAGTAAGTAATTCTCTTTTATCTAGAATGAACTACAAAAAAATGCCTTATATTGTAATCTTTATTGATGAGTTAAGTGATCTTATGATGGTTGCAGGAAAAGAATTAGAAGACTCTATTACTAGACTTAGTCAAAAAGCTAGGGCAGTAGGAATTCATTTAGTTATGGCAACTCAAAGACCTTCTGTAGATGTAATTACAGGACTTATAAAGGCAAACTGTCCTGCTAGACTTGCTTTTCACGTAGCACAAAAAAATGATTCTAAAATTATCTTAGATTACTCAGGAGCGGATACACTTTTAGGAAAAGGAGATTCACTTTACAAGTCTCCTACCTCACCTGATCTTCAAAGAATCCAAGCTCCTTTTATTTCAGAAGACGAGATTGAAAAAATTGTAGCAGAGGCTTCTTCTTTTGCTCGTCCCGAGTATGTAGACATTAATTTAGATGAAGATGTATATAGAGAAGAAACTAGTGTAGATGAAGAAGCAGAATTTGAAGAAGCTTGGAATATTGTTAGAATGGAAAGAAAAGCTAGTGCAAGTTATCTACAGAGAAGAATGCGTATAGGTTACAATAAAGCAGCTCGTCTTATGGAACTTATGGAACAGAGAGGATATGTAGGACCTCAAATTGGCTCTAAACCTAGAGAAATCTTGAAGTAAATAATTTTTTTAATGCTTGAAAATTTTGAACTTATTTCTTTTACCTTAGCTTTTCTTGTAATTATTAGTGTATTTGCTAGTAAAGTTTCTGTTCGATTTGGATTTCCTTCTTTTTTTATTTTTTTAGTGATTGGAATGCTAGCAGGTTCTGATGGAGTTGGAAAGATTTATTTTGAAAATCATAAACTAGCTCAAGTCATAGGAATGATTGCTCTTGTATACATTTTATTTGCAGGAGGACTGGAAACTAATCTAAATGAGATTTTACCTATATTCAAAGATGGATTTATATTAGCAAATTTAGGTGTAGTTATTACTGCTTTTCTGGTAGGAATTTTAGCTTATTATTTTTTACATTTTAGCTTTTTAGAAGCCTTTTTGTTAGGTTCTATTGTCGCCTCTACAGATGCTGCTTCAGTATTTGGGCTTTTGCGAACTACAGGAATAGGACTCAAGGGCAAGCTGAAACCTCTTTTAGAATTTGAATCTGGGAGTAATGATACTGCTGCTGTAATTCTTACTACTACTTTTATTCAACTTATACAAGTTTCAGAAATTGACTCTTGGAAAATATTTATTTATATAATATTACAAATTTCAGTAGGTAGTCTTTTCGGATATTTTAGTGGAAAATTTATTTCATATATTTTAAACAAAGTTCAACTAGAACATGAAGGTTTATATACAGTATTAACTGTTACTTATATTTATAGTATATACTCTCTTACAAATTTTTTAAACGGGAATGGATTTTTAGCTGTTTATATTTGTGGAATTATATTAGGAAATTCTAATTTTTTTCATAAGCGAACTATCATTATGTTTATCTATGGACTTTCTTGGCTTATGCAAATTGTAATGTTTTTGACACTGGGACTTTTAGTTTATCCTTCTAGACTTACAGAAGTTTTTTTAGTTGGAATTTTATTTGCTTTTTTTTTAACTTTTATTGCTAGACCTGTTTCTGTGTTTATTTGTTTATTTGGCTCTAAATATTCTTTAAAAGAAAAATTATTTATTTCTTGGGTTGGACTACGTGGTGCTACCCCTATTATTTTAGCTACTTTTCCTTTTACAGTTGGTTATAAAAATTCTGAATATATATTTAATATAATTTTTTTTATAGTTTTATGTTCTTTACTTTTACAGGGTAGTACGATTGTAAAATCTGCAAGTCTTCTTGGTCTTACTCAAAAGCAAAAAAAAGGCTCACTTTATCCTTTTGATTTTGAAAACAAAGAAGACAGCTCCACGAAGTTAGTTGAATTTATTGTCCCATATTTTTCAAATGTAAGTGAAAAATCACTTGTAGAACTACCTATTCCAGAAGGATGTCTTATTACTTTAATTTGCCGAGGCAATGAATATATTATTCCAAATGGAAAAGCTACCTTACAAGCTGGAGATGTTTTACTTGTACTTACTACAAGTGAGTCTGAAAAAGAATTTTCCAAAATGCTCTCGAGTTTAAAATAAGTTTTTTATAGAATTAAAGAAATAAAAAGTTTTTAATAAAATTTTTTTTCTATTTAAAAATTTAATTTTTTGACTTTATTTTCAACTTTTTTATAAATTATTTAGTTGATAAAGTGTAAAAATTTTTTAAATTTATGCTCTATTGAAGTAAAAAAAAGAATAGTTATTTTTAATAGATTCTGTTCCATATTAAAATATGAAAGAAAAACATGTTGTTTTAGTTGGAACAGGGTTTGGTGGTTTACAAGTTATAAACAAACTTGCTAATAAAAAAGAAATTTTACTCACAGCTATAGACAAGACAAATCACCATCTGTTTCAGCCCTTGCTTTATCAAGTAGCTAGTTCAGTTTTAAGTCCAGCTGACATTGCCATTCCTACTCGTTCTTTAACTACAGACATGAAAAACGTTCAAGTAATCATGGCAGAAGTTAAAGATATAAATCTTGCTCAAAATAAAGTGTATTTGGAGCATACAACAATTGTTTATGATTACTTAATTTTAGCTATAGGTTCCACAACTAGCTATTTAGGAAACTCTCACTGGGAAAAATATGCTATTGGTTTAAAAAATGTTTCTGATGCTTTAAAAATTCGTAAAAAAATTTTACTTTCCTTTGAAAGAGCCGAACTAGAAAGAAATCCACAAAAAGCTATGGAACTTTTAAAATTCATTGTAGTTGGTGGAGGACCTACAGGTGTTGAAATGGCTGGAGCAATTGCAGAGCTAGCTCATCATATTATACGGAAAGACTTTCGCTTTATAGATCCTGCTCTAAGTGAAGTTATACTCATTGAGGCAGGACCAAGACTTTTACCTAGTTTTTCTGAAAAATCTTCAGAAATAGCAAAAAGAGAACTAGAAAAAAGAAAAGTAAAAGTACTTTTAAATACAAAAGTTATAGATATTACAGAAGATGGAGTTCAAACTACTAATCTTTTTTTACCATCTAAAAATGTAATTTGGGCAGCAGGTGTAACTGCAAATCCTTTAACTACAAAATTACCTATAGAAAAAGATAAAATGGGAAGAATAATTGTAGATGAATATTGTTCTATACCTAATTTTCCTAATGCTTTTGCTATAGGAGATGTAGCTCATTTTTTTGATAAACAGAAAAATCAACCTCTACCGGGAGTTTCGCCCGTTGCTATGCAACAAGGTAGATATGTAGCAAAACTCATCTATGATAAAGTCAAAGGAAAATCTAATTTGAAAAAATTTATTTACTTTGACAAGGGAAGTATGGCTACAATAGGTAGAAAAGACGCTGTAGCTGAATTTGCTGGAATAAGGCTTTCTGGATTTATAGGATGGTTAGCTTGGCTTTTTGTTCATTTGTTTTATCAAGTAGGTTTTAAAAATAAGATTTCTATTTTGATTACTTGGATTTGGAGTTATATTACTTTTAAAGCAGGAGCTAGACTTATAACAGATATAGAAAAAAATTAAACTACCATCTTATAAAAGATATAAGTCTTGTTAATTTATTTTTCATTTTTGTAAAAAAATAAAATTTTACTATTTTCTAATTTAACTATAACACTAGCTTTTTAGAATTAAGAGCACTTCTAAAAACTTCTTTTTTCAATTAAAAAACTGGATTTTTCTTAAGAAATTTTATCCTTTAATGTGAATTTTGGAGATTATTATATCAAACGTCAAAAAAAATTTCCAATCAATTTTGATTAACCTTACAAAATAAACTTCATGATTTATAAAATAGGAAAATACTTTTGGCAATTGGTATAGAGCTTTTGTATAAAGAATCTTTAAAAAAAATAAAATTTTTATTAAAAAGGAACTATGTCTTTATAACTAGAAAAGAGTTTTAAAGAGAAAATTTTTTTACAAGAGATTATACAAGATGAGAAATAATTTTTTCTGCTAGAGTTTCTCCAATTCCATCAATTTGTAGTAACTCCTCTTTAGTAATTTCTTTTAATTTCTTTTTATTTATAAAATGATTTATAATTTTCCTTTTTCTTATACTTCCTATATCAGGTATAGAATCTAATATAGATTTTAAAGTAGCTTGATTTCTTTTTTTACGGTGAAACTCAATGCCAAATCTATGTGCTTCATCTCGAATTTGACGTAAAAGTCTTATAGCTGGAGAGTCAATATCAAATTTATAAGGATACTTTTCTGATGGGAAATAAATTTCCTCTCTCTTTTTTGCCAGACCAATCATTGCTAGATTTTCAAAACCTAAGTTTAAAGCAGCTTCTACAGCACGGCTTAGCTGTGTATAACCTCCATCAATGACAAATAAATCCGGAACTGGAAGATTTTCGTTTTGTATGCGTGTAAGTCTTCTAGATATGACTTCATGGATCATACCCGGATCATTTATTTCAGTATATCCTCTAATGAGATAATGTCTATAAGCTCTCTTATTTGGTTTTCCATTTACAAATTGAACTCCACTTCCAACAGGTTGAGAACCCTGAAAATGACTTATATCGTAACATTCGATAATTTCAGGTAACTTAGGTAAATTTAATATCTCTTGAAGTTGTTTTAAAGCAGTTTTTTCTTCTTTTAGTTTTGTAGCAAGTAAACGTTCTGTGAGGTTTAGCTCTGCATTTTTTAAAGCTAACTTAAAGATAGAATAAGTACTTCCTGAAGTAGATAAAATTTTAACCGGCTTTTGAGCAATGCTCGAAAGTGAATTTTCTAAAAAATTTATTTCCTCACTTGTCTTAACTGGAATACGAATTTTTTCAGGGATAAAAGAAGATTGTAAATAGTATAACTTTATAAAACCCAAATAAGATTCTAAATCAGAACTATCTTGTAACCCATCTAAAGCAAAGGACTTTTTTCCTTCTAGTCTACCCTCTCGAATTTCAAATACTACCATTTCTCCATTATTATCTTTTTTAGCACAAGCTAATATGTCTTCATCGCCTAACGTTGTATTTATAATAGATTGTTTTTGACTGACAGACTGAATAGCTTGGATCA
>Ga0308414_1001557_pt1 | contig 14998 bp, 11 predicted proteins | sample HotsprSampleOS50_FD_205667 | JGI IMG/M metagenome (GOLD analysis project Ga0308414, IMG submission 205667) | Hot spring phototrophic mat microbial communities from Octopus Spring, Yellowstone National Park, Wyoming, United States - 20090730_OS50 ... | reverse complement strand
GGAATCGGATGACGATTTTTGCACAGGGTTCTTTGATCCAAGTCCTCCTGAATGGCCGTAAGATTATTGATATGAATCTTGACAATTGGACACAGGCCGGTCAAAATCCGGACGGCTCGCCCAACAAGTTTGAGCCGGCCTATAAAGACCTGCCGCGGAAAGGATTTATCGGCTTTCAGGATCACCGCGACGGCACCAAGGTTTGGTATCGGAATCTCAACATTAAACCACTCTGACAGAAAGGGTTTCACGTATGGATTATAGTTTAAATCGTCGTCAATTTATGGCTTCAACGGCAGCGTTAAGCGCCGGTCTTTTTGTAGGCCGCTCGGCACAGGGGCAGGCCGAGGCCGATGTGATTAATGTCGCCCTGATCGGCGCCGGCGCACAGGGGCAGGTTTTGATGGATGCGATTCTCAAGCTGGGCAAGGAGTCCGGCGTGCGGTTCGCGGCGGTGTGCGATATCTGGAAGGATTTTAATCTGACGCGCGTCTCGCGGCGGCTGGAGGCCTTCAAGGCGCTGGGACACAAAGGCACGCCGTATGTCGATTACAAGGAAATGCTCGATACCGAAAAAGATTTGGATGCGGTGATTGTAGCCACGCCGGATTTTTGGCATGCCGAGCATACCTGTGCGGCGCTGGAAAAAGGGCTGCATGTCTATTGTGAAAAAGAGATGAGCAATACGATTGAAGGCGCCCGCCGTATGGTTGAGGCCGCCCGTAAATCCGGCAAACTGCTGCAAATCGGCCACCAGCGCCGCAGCAATCCGCGTTACCGCTACTGCTATGATAAATACATTCAGGAAGCCAAACTGCTGGGACGGATGACCACCATTAACGGCCAGTGGAATCGCAGCCGAGCGTCCTGTGAGGATTTGGTCGCTCCGGCCGGACGTGAGATCGATGAGGCGACGCTCAACAAATACGGCTTTAAGAATATGCACCAGTTTATGAACTGGCGCTGGTTTAAGGGTTTAGGCGGCGGCCCGATTGTCGATTTGGGCAGCCATCAGATTGATATTTACAGTTGGTTTCTGGACGCTCAGCCAATCAGCGTAACGGCCTCCGGCGGGATTGATTATTGGACCGGCCATGAATGGTACGACGCGGTCATGGCCATTTATGAATACAAGACCCAGGCCGGTATGGTGCGGGCGTTCTATCAGACGACCACAACCAACAGCGCCAACGGCTATTTCGAGTCGTTTATGGGCGATGAAGGCACGCTGGTCATCTCCGAGTCGGCCAATCGCGGCAGCGTCTATCGCGAAAGCTGGGTCAATGAGGAAAAGTGGCAGCCGTGGGTGGACAAGGGCTATCTGCGAAAGGTTGAAGGCAAGCCGGCCGTCAAAAAAGAAGACGAGGCGGTGCTGGATGTGCGCGAAGGCACTTATGCCCCGTCGGAGTATGCGATACCGGTTAAAATGGAGGTGCCGTACCACCAGCCGCACTTGGTCAATTTCTTCGACGCCATCCGCGGCAAAGCGACGCTGAACTGTCCGGCGGAGGTCGGCTACGAAACGGCGGTTACGGTGCTGAAAGTCAACGAAGCGGTCGAGAAGGGCTGTCGGTTGACGTTTGCGCCGGAAGATTTTAAGGTCTAACGATTTTAAACATGGAGTGCAGCGTTGACGCGAACGATTATTTTGATGATAGCGCTGCTGACGGCGGGGCGTCTGTCGGCTCAAGAGGCCAAACTCCTCGGCGACGGCAACGACGGCAATCGCAGTATGCCGGTGCATCTGTTGGATTTGCTGGATGAAGACGGCAAGCCCATCCGCGCCGGCGACAAAGACGCCAAGCCGTTTTCGACCCGCACCACCTGCGGCCAATGCCACGACTACGAGGCCATCCGCGGCGGCTGGCATTTCAGCGGGCATCGCGACGACGTGCCGTCCGCCCGTGTCGGCCAGCCGTGGGTGCTGACGGATGCGGCCACTCGCACACAGATTCCGGTGTCCGGACGCGGTTGGCCGGGGACGTTCAAGCCCGAACAAGTTGGCTTAACGGCCTGGGACTGGGTGATTCAATTCGGCAGTCATTACCCCGGCGGCAGCTATGGCGAAATAACAGCCGACGACCCCGAACAGGCCATCCGCCAAAACATCAGCGGCAAATACGAGATCAACTGTCTGGCCTGTCACCACGCCGACCCGCGGCACGACGCCAGTTTGGCTGCGCTGCAGGCGGCGCGCCAGAATTACCGCTGGGCAGCCGCGGCCTCCAGCGGCAAGGCGCTGGTCAACGGTACGGCCTCGGCGCTGTCCAGTTTTTTCGACCCCGAGTTTGATGAAGGGATTAAGACGACCTATCTGGACGGCGTCTTTGACAAGGACAATAAGGTCTTTTTTGATATCGCCGGAAAACCGCAGGATCGCCAGTGTCATTTTTGCCACTCACGACAAGACCTGCGCGTGCCGGAATCTGACGAATGGACGCGGGAATGGGATGTACACTCGGCTTCCGGCATACACTGTACCGATTGCCATAAAAACGGTCTCGACCATCAGATTGCGCGGGGCGTCGAAACCAACGACCCCAAGACCGCGGCGTTATCATGCCGGGGTTGCCATTTGGAACAGTCCGGTACTTTACCGCCGCAATCGGGCAGGTTGGGTGCGCCCCAGCCCGCCCATAAAGGTATTCCGCCGATTCACTTCGAAAAAATGACCTGCACGGCCTGCCACTGCGGCACATGGCCGCAGGACACCGCCGGACGCTGGCGCACCGCTCGAATACATAAGCTCGGACTGCACGGTAAACACAAACAGGACTTGCGGCTGCCGCATATCTACGCGCCGGTGCTGCTGAAAGGCAGCGATGGCAAGATCGGCTCCTATGCGATGATCTGGCCGGCGTTTTGGGCGACGCTGGCCGACGATACGGTAACGCCGATTCCGCCGGCCAAGGTGATGGCCGCGGCCAGAGATATTCTGTCTGTCGAGGCGGAGCGGCAGGACGATTGGCGGCCGTTGACAAACGAACAGATTGCCCAGACGCTGATACGGCTTAAAGAACGCCAGCCCGATGCAACGCCGGTCTATATCGCCGGCGGATTGTTGTATCGGTTGGATAATGCGGGACTGCTGGCCTCGGCGCCGCATCCGGCGGCAGGGGCGTACAGTTGGCCGATGGCGCACGATGTCCGTCCGGCGGCGCAATCGCTGGGCGTGCGCGGCTGTGCGGATTGTCATACCGCCGATTCGCCGTTCTTTTTCGGCGGCGTTGCCGTCGATACGCCGCTGCAGGGCGACAGGCGGTTTGTCCAAATGGCGGAATTGCAAGGCATTGATCGGCTGTTTATGTGGGCGTTCAATGCATCGTTTGTGTTCCGCCCGATGCTTAAAGTTGTTGCGTTTTTGGGCTGCGGGCTGATTGGACTGGCGCTGCTGGGGTATGGATTAAAAGCGCTGGCGGCGATCTCGCGGGCTTGCGCAAAGGAGGTCGAATAGATGTTTAGAGACATTTCCATTTTTGCGTTTGCGGCCGTATTGCTGTTCATTGCGGCGCACAGCGTGGTCTTTCGATGCGGATTTAAACCCTTGCGATTTTTGTGTCTGCGGATAGCGGAATTGTGGGGTTTGCTGTTGGGCGCTGCGCCCAACTGGATTATGGGTATCCGTGTGTTGGCGTTTTGGGCGGGGTTGTTCAGCTTTTTTGTCCTGCTGTTGACGGGTTTTGTTCCGCTGCTGCTGGGTGGGCGACTGGAAGGCGTCTGGCTGATGCTGCATGCGACGCTGGCGCCGGTGTTTGTCCTTTGCGCAGCGGTAATGGTACTGGGCGGCGCTCATCGCTATTGCTTTCAAAAACGCGATCTCGAACAAATAGCCGCGTTATGGAAGGCACGAAAGGAAAAACCGCGCTGCTGTTGCGTGATGGATTCGGAGGCGGCGGTCAAAGCGGGATTTTGGCTGTTGGCGGCGCTGACCTTGCCGCTGACGCTGTCGATGGTCTTAAGTATGACCCCGCTGTTTGGCACGGACGGCCAGCATTTTCTTTTCCGCTTGCATCGCTATTGTGCGCTGGCTTTTGCGCTAACGGCGATTTTAACTGTATATGCCCTGATGCGTCAGAAAAACAGAAAAGATACGGAAATCCTAACACAATAAAACGTTTTTTTTAAGGAGGCCTTTTATGGCAAACACAGGTTTACCCAATTATCTGGCGGCGGCAAAACCCAACCCGATGGACAACCGCGCCCCGTGGTACAAAAACACCGCTCCTTCGTATGCGGGCATCTTTTTGTCCGTGCCGTTTATGGCCGGCATGGCCGGCGCATTGCAGTACGGCAGCGTGTGGGCGGGATTTATCGGCCTGCTGGTGGGGGCGTTGTTTTGCCTGATGCTGTATTATGTACCGGCAATGCTCGGTTTTAAGACCGGAATGCCGCTGTATGTGGTCGGTTCTTCCACATTCGGCGCACAGGGCGGCATTGTAATGCCCGGCCTGCTGATGGGCGTCTTACAGATCGGCTGGCATGCGGTGTTCACGTTTTCGGCCGCGTCCTTCTTTATGCAGGCGATAGACAAAACCGCCGCACCGAACACGGCGGCCTTCTGGCTGGTGTGCGCGATTTGGGGGCTGGCGTTTGCGTTTGTCGGGGCGGTCGGGATAAGCTGGCTGGGTTGGCTGTCCAGCTGGATACCGGTTTTCCCCTTGGCGGCGATTGTGATTGCCGCGTTTGCCAATATCGGCGGCGTCGGCAAGTTCAGTTCGGCGGTGCAGGTGGCCGGCGTGATACCGATCATCCCTGTGCTGGGGCTGGGGATGTTTGCGGCGCTGCAGGCGACGGCGGGCTTTTTTGCCACCGCCGGTGCGGCCGGAGCGGACTTTGCAATGAACAGCCGCAACGAAAAAGATGTAGTAATGGGCGGCTTTGTCGGCATTACGCTGGCGGCGCTGGCGGCCGGCACACTCGCCTTGCTGACGATTGCCGGCGCAATAGGCAACAATCCGATGCTGGCGGTCTCCAGCGGAATGGGCACGGGCAAACTGGATGTGTTCAAGGCCTTTATTGATTCCATCGGACAAGTGGGCGGCTTATCCAAAGTGATGTTCTGGGTCTTTGTGATTGCCTGTATCTGTCCGACGGGCTTCTGTGCGTTTTTGGCGGCCAATTCGTTTTCGACCATGTTCCCCAAACTGCCGCGTCTGGGGATGACCTTGGCGGCAGGGTGCGTCGGCGTGGCGCTGGCGGCCACGGGCATTGCCAACAATCTGATCGGCTTTTTCCTGATTATCGGCGCTTCGTTTGGTCCGATTATTGGCGCGATGACAGCCGATTACCTCCGCAGCGGCGGCTGGAGCGGCCCGCGCAAAGGGATTAATTGGGCTGGTTATGTCGCGTGGGCGGCGGGGTTTATCGTCGGCATTCTGGGAGCGCTGCCGGGGATCGGTTTTGCCTACGGGCTTGAAACGCTGATGTCGTTTATTGTCGGTTTTGGCGTTTATCTGGCGGCGGCGGAACTGGGCTTAGAGTCGCCCAAAGCCGAATAAAAGCAGAGATTGGCGTAAAAAGAGTTTAACCACGAAGCACACGAAGCACACGAAGATAGGAAAGAAGAAAAAATTAAATCCTGTCTAAAAAATCCGTGAAAATCTGTGTAATCTGTGGATAAAAAATAGGTGTCTTTGCGACAGAAAGAATCAATCGATTGGCGTCTGTTTGTGATACAAGAGCGATTTCGCGTCGTCGTTTTTTGAAGGCGACTGCGGCGGCGGGGCTGTTTGCCGGCATGCCGACGATTGTCCCATCGCATGTGCTGGGCAAAAACGCCCCGTCCAATCGGATTGCCGTGGCCTGCATTGGTACGGGCGGACAAGGCACGCACAACCTCAAGGCGTTTCAGACCGCCGCAGGCGTTCAGATAGTGGCGGTATGTGATTGCGACCGCAACCATCTGAAAAACGCATTGCAGATTGCGGGGTTGACGGATCGGGACGGCGCAACGGACTTTCGGCAGATCCTTGCGCGGCCGGATGTCGATGCGGTGGTCGTCTCGACGCCCGATCATTGGCATACGCCCATTTCGCTGGCGGCGATCAAGGCAGGCAAGGATGTGTTTTGCGAAAAGCCGCTGACGCTGACGATTGCCGAAGGGCGACGACTGGCCGATGCGGAAGTTCGGTATGGCCGTATCGTGCAGACCGGTACTCAGCAGCGCAGCGACGCCTACTTTCGTAAAGCGGTTGAGTGTGTTTGGAATCAGCGTATCGGTCGTCTAAAGAGAATCCACATCATCATTTCGGCCAATAACATACCCAATCCGCTGGATTGGAAACCCGAGCCGGCGCCGGATTATTTTGACTATGATATGTGGTTGGGACACGCTCCGTGGGCTCCCTATACGCCGCAGCGGTGTCACTGGTATTTCCGCTTTATTTCGGATTATTCCGGCGGCCAGTTGACCAATTGGGGTTCGCACCATTTGGACATTGCCCAATGGGCCTTGGACGCCGACCATACCGGACCGGTGCGTGTTGAAGGTCGCGGGCAGATTCCCGCCGAGGGTTTGTTCAACACCCCAGACCACTTGGATATTCGTTATACTTACGCCAACGGCGTGGAAGTCATCTGCCGCACGGGCGAGCCGGCGCGTCGGGGCTATTCCGGTTTGATTACCTTTGAAGGCACAGACGGTTGGCTGGCGGTTAATCGAGAACGCATCGAAGCGTCCGATCCGGATATACTGCGCCGCCCGTTTAGCGACAATGAAAGACGCACGATTTACAGCGATAACCACGTAGGAGATTTTCTGGAGGCGGTGCGGACACGGCGAAAACCTGTTTGTAACGCCGAAATCGGGCATCGTTCAGCGACCCTTTGCCATTTGGGTTATATTGCGATACAATTAGCGCGTCCGCTGCGGTGGGATCCGGCGGCGGAGCGGTTTGTTGAGGATGCGGCGGCCAATCGGTTATTGGATCGACCGGCACGGCCGTTGCGGTCAAGCAGTTAAAATGAACTTTATTTCAGGAGTTATGCAATGAAAAACATGATGATGACAGGGCTTATCATTTTCATCGCTGCGGCGATGGGCGGATGCGGCAAAAAGACGGATACGGCATCGGCTCCCCAACCGCCGCAGCAGGAGCAAAAATCATGCTGTGCCGCAGAAACATCCACCCCAGACGCGCCAGCACAGGCGGCTGCGCCTCAGGAACCCGCCGCAGCGCCGACTCCCGCACCTGCGGCGCCGGCACAGGAAGAGTTAGCGCCAATCCCCCTGACGCTGCCAAAGCCGATGTTTGTCGGCACGCCCCAAAATCTGGAAGGCGTTAGCAATCTGGAGCCGCCGTTGGGCAAAGACCGTCCGCCGTTTTTGGCGCCCAAGGGCGTAACGAATGTCGCGCTCAATAAGCCCGTTACCGCGTCCGAATCGATGCCGTTTATGGGCGAATTGCCGATGATTGTCGATGGCGACAAAGAGGCCGCCGACGGCAGTGTGGTCGAGCTGGGACCCTTTGCCCAATGGGTGACGATCGATCTTGAAAAAGAATACGAGATTTACGCCATTGTGGTCTGGCATTTTCATCGTACCCCGTCGGTGTACTTTGACGTGGCCGTGCAGGTCTCCAAAGACCCCGAATTCATTGATGCGGTGACGGTTTTCAATAACGATACCGACAACACCCTTGGCTTGGGCGCCGGCGCCAATATGAATTATGTCGAGACCTCCGAGGGCAAGCTCATCGACGCCAAAGGCGTCAAAGGCCGCTACGTCAAGCTCTGGAGCCGCGGCAACAACCAAAACGACTATAACCACTACATTGAAGTCGAAGTCTATGGCAGATAATTGCCGATGAAGCTGTCGCGCACAGGGTGTTTGCTGTTCGGGGCGGCGCTGGCGTTCGGGTTTTGGTTTCGTGTGTATGATCTGAATCGGCGTCCAATGCACACCGACGAGGCCGTGCAGGCCGTCAAGTTTATCGCACTGCTTCACGACGGCGATTATGTCTATGACCCCCACGAATACCACGGCCCGACGCTGAACTACCTGACGCTGGCGGCCGCCCGTCTGGCCGGATGCCGCAGCGGCGCCGAACTGACCGAAGCGACGCTGCGAAGCGTGCCGGCGATTGTTGGGTTTTTGCTGCTGCTGACGCCGCTGTTGTTTTTTGACGGCCTCGGGCTGCGGGCGGCGGCGTTCGGCTCGGCGCTGCTGGCGCTGTCGCCGGCGTTTGTGTTTTACAGCCGCTATTATATCCACGAGATGCTGCTGGTGTGTTTTACCGCCGGCGTGTTGGGCGGCTTGTGGCGGTATCTGCGGTCGGGGCGGCGGCGCTGGATGGAGCTGGCGGGTCTGTCCGCCGGACTAATGGTCGCGACCAAAGAGACCTTTATCCTGACCGTCGCGGCGATGCTCATCGCGGCGGCGCTGATGCTGATTATTGCCGGACGTCCGACAGCGGTTCGTCTTTTCAATCGGGACGGCCTGCTGGGGCTGGCGATTGCGGCGCTGGTTTGGGCGGCGTTGTTTTCTTCGTTTGGCCGACATCCCAACGGCATTGCCGATTCTATCCTGACGTATAAACATTGGATCGACCAAGCGGGGATACAGAGTGTTCACGCACACCCATGGTACTGGTATCTGGATTTGCTGACGTGGAATGAGCTGACCGAGCGCATCACTTGGAATGAGGATATTCTGGTAGTCGGGGCGGCGGTGGGATTTTTCTTGGCGTTCAAAAGGCCGCAGGGACTGGCGCATCGATGGCCGTTTTGTGTGTTTTTGGCCTTGTTTACGTTGTTTTTGACGGCGATTTATTCGGCGATCCCTTACAAAACGCCGTGGTGTGTGCTGAACTTTTTATATGGGATGGCGCTGCTGACCGGTTTTGCCGCCGACCGCCTGCTGCGAATCGAGACGCCGCGTTGGAAGACGGCGGTACTATGGGCAGCGCTGGCGATTTTCGGGCTGTTAAGCCCGATAGCGCAGTCGTTGTTGTTGAATACGCGATACAGCAGTCATCCGAGCAACCCATGGGTCTATGCCCATACCAGCCCCGATGTCTTTTTGATGGACAACGCGGTTCGCCAAGCCGCCGCGGCGCATCCGGACGGCAAGGCAATGGCCATAGAGGTCATCGCCCCTGCTCATGATTATTGGCCGCTGCCGTGGTATTGGCGGGATTTTACCAACGTTGCGTATCGGGATACAGCGGACAAACTGCGGCCTGAAGCCGCATTGGTGTTGATGCCGGTCAACGCCGAATCGGCGGTCGTGGAACAACTCTATCAACGCCCGCCGGGACAGCGGCAGTTGTATGTGCCGTTGTTTGAGCATCCCGTGCGGCTTCGTCCGGGCGTGCTGTGGACGGGCGTCGTAACGCTGTCGTTATGGGAGTCGGCCTTTGGACGGTCGGCGGCGACGGTCTTGACGGAAACAAAAACGGAGCGATCGTTTATGGATTTGACAGCCAAACGCGATCAGATGAGCCAGTGTTTCAAGTTCAGCCATCAGGCAATGAATACGGTCTTTGAGATGTGGATTCAGCACGCGGACGGCTCGTATGCCGGACGCGCCGCCCGTGCAGCGTTTAATGAGGCCGACCGTCTGGAACAAGAATTGAGCCGCTATATTGAAAACAGCGATATCAGCCGCATCAATCGCGCCTCCGCAGGAACTCCAATCGTCGTCTCGCCGGATACGATGGCCTGTTTGGCGGTTGCCCAAGAGGTCTATGCACTGACCGACGCGGCGTTTGATATCAGCGTCGGTCGGCTGGTGCAATTGTGGCGGCAGGGCGAGCCGACAAACGACCAGATTGCGGCAATCCTTGCCCAGCGCAACGGGGCCGCCTTTGCTCTGGATAAGGCCGCTATGACGGTTACGGTACTGCGCGACAAACCGGAACTTGATTTGGGCGGCGTGGCCAAAGGGTACGCGATCGACCGTATGACGGAAATTTTGCAGGAATGGGGCATCGAGCGGGCATTGCTGCACGGCGGCGCAAGCTCGGTGGCGGCGCTGGCGGCGCCTTTCGAAAAAAACGGCTGGCCGATAACGCTGTCCAACCCACACCAGCCCGATCAGCCCCTGCTTGGTCTGGAGCTGGCGCATCAGGTGTTAAGCTGTTCCGGCCTGCAGCGCGGCGGCCACATTGTCAACCCGGCCACCGGTCAGGCCGTAACCGACAAACGCGCCGTCTGGCTTTTAGCGACCGGTTCATCCGCCCGCGCCGACGCTATAACGACGGCGCTGATGGTGATGTCGCCGGAAAAAATCGCCTCTGTTGCGGCCTCTTGCCCCGACGCATCCATCTTGTTGATTGGGGCAGACCCCGCCGCCCCTCCGGCTTATTGGGGAACATGGCCGACAGCAATCACCAGTCATTAAACACAAAAAAGACCGCGCCAATAATCATGGAAAATCCGACAAGGTGATTCCATTTCAGCGGTTCTTTGAGATACAGCAGCGAAAAGGCGCAAAACACCAACAGCGTAATCACTTCCTGTATCGTTTTGAGCTGTGCGGCACTGAATGTGCCGTGACCGATCCGGTTGGCAGGAACCTGAAAGCAGTACTCCGCAAAGGCAATCAGCCAACTGACCAAAATAACCACCATGATCGGTTTTTCCTTAAATTTCAGATGGCCGTACCATGCAAACGTCATAAAGACATTCGAAATCGTCAACAGTAAGATTGTTTTCATTGTGCTTATATTTTCCCAAAAGTCTTGTTTCATTTCAAAGGGGTAAATTATACCACATTCGGCTGGACATCTGTCAAGAAATATCAAGGCGTCGGCGAACCGACCTGAGGGCGGCGGTTCGGGGTTGCCACAGACTACAGGTCAGGTATAATACGGCTATGACCAAGGCGGAGTATAAAGAAGCGGTATTGTGGCGGCCGCTGGATGGCCGCAAGGTGCAATGCGGCTTGTGTCAGTGGCGATGTACCATTGCGCCGGAGCATACCGGACGGTGCCGGGTACGCAAAAACATCGACGGGATGCTGGTTTCGCTCAATTATGACAAAATCTGTGCGGCCAACGCCGACCCAGTCGAAAAAAAGCCCCTTTTCCACTTTCAGCCGGGTTCGAAGAGCTTTTCTATTGCCGCACCAGGGTGCAATTTTCAGTGTGTTTTCTGCCAGAATTGGCAAATCAGTCAGGTTCAGGACAAAATCGATATAGAAGGTGCGGCCTATTCCCCGCAGGCGATTGTCGCCGCGGCCCAAAAAAGCGGTTGCCGAAGCATCGCCTATACTTATACCGAGCCGACGGTATTTATGGAATTGGCGGCCGAGACGGCGGTATTGGCCAAGCGAGCGGGATTGTCGAATATCTTTGTCAGCAATGGGTATTTGACGCCGGAGGCGATTGATTTTGTCCGGCCGTGGCTGGATGCCATCAATGTCGATTTAAAGGCATTTTCAGAGGATTTTTATCGTGATTTGTGCAAGGCGCATTTGTCGCCGGTATTGGAATCGCTGGAGTATCTGGTCGGCCATACTCAGGTGTGGCTGGAGATTACGACACTGCTGATTCCGGGCAAAAACGACAGCCCGGCGGAATTGAAAGCGCTGGCCGAGTACATCGCGCAAAAATTATCGCCGAATGTGCCGTGGCACGTCAGCCGATTTTATCCGCAGTATCATCTGACGCAGACGCCTCCGACGGATGAGGCGGCGCTTCAGACGGCCTACGAGATTGGCAGAGCGGCCGGATTGCGGTATGTGTATGTGGGCAACCTGCCGGGCAACCGTGCCGAATCGACATGGTGCTATAACTGCGGGGCGCTGCTGATTGAGCGACTGGGCTATCAGGTTACGGCCAACCGAATTGTGGATTATCGTTGCCCCGAGTGCGGCGCAGAAATCGCCGGATATGGGCTTTAGAAGACAGAAGACAGAAGACAGAAGATAGAAGATAGGAGATTGCAAGGATTAATTTCAGATTTCAAATTTCAAATTTCAGATTTCAGATTATGAATTTCAGAATTTCGAATTTCATATTTCAGACTTCGAATTTGCGACCAGCAAAAAATCAAAGACAACAACATCTATTGGAATCGAGCAATGACAGACAATGCTTTGCGTGTGTTTCACACTCCTTCGCTCAATAACCCCACGCTGGTGATGGGATTGAGCGGTTGGATGGACGGCGGCAACGTTTCAACCGGCACCATCGATTATCTGCGCATCAAGGTCAGCGCGCTGCCGTTTGCGTCGATTGAACCGGAAGGATTTTATATTATGAGCATGCCCGGTACGATGGAACAGGCAACGCTGTTTCGCCCGCGCATCCAATACGCCGAAGGATTAATCAAAGAGTACGATTATCCCAGCGCTGCGTTTTATGTGCAGCCCGATTACAACCTGATTTTATTTTCAGGCAAAGAGCCGCATTTAAATTGGGATCGGTTTGCCGAGGCGATATTGTCGCTGTGCGAGCGGTTCGGCGTGCAAAAGATTTTGTTCGTCGGCAGTGTGGCCGGCCTTGCGCCGCACAGCCGCGACCCGCGCATTTTGTGTTCGATGTCACGGGCGGAACTGCGTCCGCTGATCGACAAAATGGGCTTTCACCTGAGCCAGTATGAAGGCCCCTCCAGCTTTGCCGGTCATCTGACGCATCGGGCGATGGAGCGGCAGTTGGATATGATCAGCTTAATTGCCGAAATACCGTTGTATCTTCAGGGCTACAACCCCAAGTGCATCGAAACAATGGTGCGGTGTGTGTCAAGCTTGCTGGGGCTGCATTTGGTGTGCGACGAACTGCGGGCGCTGGGCGAGGAATATGAAAAGCGCGTTACCGAACTGGTCAACCAGCAGCCGGATTTGGCGCAGCGCGTCGAGCAGTTGGAGGAAAGCTACGACAACGAGGTGTTCGATACCGGCTTGGATGAGCTGAAGACCTGGCTGCACCGGCGGGGAATCCGGCTGGACTGACCGGAGGTTGGATCTGAGGCAAATAACGCACGATGTGATTTTGCCGATGCACTTGCCAAAAAGCCGATTGAAAGCCCCGTCCATCCGGTTATAATGGCCGTGTGGACAAAGACAGAAAAAACTCGGTCGGGTTGGTGCAGACCCAAAAAATCCGCGTCGTCGAAGCCGACGCCCCGCTGAAGCTGCGCTGCGGCAAGACACTGGCGCCGATTGACGTAGCTTACGAGACCTATGGCCAACTAACCCCCGAAAAAGACAACGCCATCCTGATTTGCCATGCGCTCAGCGGCAATGCCCACGTCGCCGGCTACAACAGCCCCGACGACCGCAAGCCCGGCTGGTGGGAGATTATGGTCGGCCCCGACAAGCCCATCAATACCGATCGCTATTTTGTGATTTGCTCCAATGTGCTGGGCGGCTGCAGCGGCACAACAGGTCCGTCCGACCCCAACCCCGCCACTGGCAAGCCCTACGGTTTGGAGTTCCCGATTATCACTATCGAAGATATGGTGAATGTCCAGAAGCTCTTGCTGGACAAACTCGGCATTCCGCGTCTGCTGGCGGTCATCGGCGGCTCGATGGGCGGGATGCAGGCGCTGCAGTGGGCGGTCAGTTATCCGGACATCGTCGATGCGACGCTGTGTATCGCCTCGACCACGCGGCTCAACGCCCAGTCCATCGCCTTTGACGCCGTCGGCCGTAACGCCATCCTTAACGACGCCAACTTCAACAACGGTCAGTACCACGGCCAGCCGGACGTACCCAGCCGAGGGCTGGCCATCGCACGGATGATCGGCCATATTACCTATCTATCCGAAGAATCGATGCGCCAAAAGTTCGGCCGACAGCTCCGCACCAACGGCGACTACAAATATGACTTTAACTCCGAGTTTTCCGTCGAGACCTATCTGGACTATCAGGGACAGACGTTTATCGAGCGGTTTGACGCCAACAGCTATCTGTATATCACCAAGGCCATCGACTATTTTGACCTGATACGCGACTACGGTACGCTGCGGGCGGCGTTTGCACGCTGTACGGGGCGGTTTTTGGTCGCCAGTTTTTCCAGCGACTGGCTCTTTACGCCGCGTCAGTCCGAGGAAATTGTCGATGCCTTGGGCGCCGAGGGCAAAGATGTAACCTACTGCAATATCGAATCGTCTTACGGCCACGATGCGTTTTTATTGGAGGCCGAACGGCTGGGCGCACTGATTGACGGGTTTCTCAACAGCACCTATCAGCGCATCCGCACAGGCCGCCGCATCGTCGGCGAACACAAATCCGGCGGCCATACTCTCAAAACGCTCGAACGCGCCAAACGCGCCCGCGTCGATTACGAATTAATTGACGCGCTGATTGAAAAAGGCAGCCGCGTGCTGGATTTGGGCTGCGGCGACGGCGAGCTGCTGGCGCGGCTGATTGCCGACAAAGAGGTCAACGGCGAAGGCATTGAAATTAATGAATCGCTGGTGATTCACTGCGTACAGCGCGGGCTTCCGGTCATTCATCGCGACATCGAACGCGGTCTGGAGATGTACCCCAACGATACGTTTGACTATGCAATTTTGTCGCAGACCATTCAGACGCTGCGCGACCCGCAAAAGGTGCTGCTGGAACTGCACCGCGTCGCCCGAAAGGTCATTGTCAGCTTTCCGAATTTTGCGCATTGGAGTTGTCGGCTGCAATTGCTGCTGACCGGACGTGCGCCGCAGACCAAGCAGCTTCCATTCCGCTGGTACAACTCTCCCAACATCCATTTCCTGTCGCTAAAGGACTTTGACCAATTCTGCGCCGAGCTGGATATCAAGATTGAAAAACGCATCCCGCTGGGCAAACACAGTATCCTGCCGGTGCGATTCCTGCCCAATCTATTCGCCCCGCAGGCGGTGTATGTAACCAGCAAATATCAGCCCCCCTCGGTCTAAGCATGCCGGAAGTATTTTGGCTTGACCCAAATGGGATTTCGGGTATCATAAATGAAAATGGATGCCACCGTCAAAAGTTATTGTTTAAGCGGCGGTATGGAGGCGTTGGCGTTCTCCACACCGGCGCACATACGCTGTCATCCGTGTTTTGAGTGTTATTTGGACAATCTGGCTCGCC
>Ga0308414_1001555_pt1 | contig 15003 bp, 16 predicted proteins | sample HotsprSampleOS50_FD_205667 | JGI IMG/M metagenome (GOLD analysis project Ga0308414, IMG submission 205667) | Hot spring phototrophic mat microbial communities from Octopus Spring, Yellowstone National Park, Wyoming, United States - 20090730_OS50 ... | reverse complement strand
GCCCCATAAAGGGGCTAAAGTCTTAAAGCTTAAATATAGGTTTAATAGGCTCAGGTAAATTATCTCCTGAAGCACCTTTTGTGAAAAGAGAAACAAAAACTGTTGCAACTATTGAAACAACTATTGAAAGTGTGTAATAAGGGAAAGGTAATCTATAAATTCCAGACTTATCTAATATTGCCAGAACTATATTTAGAATAATTGCAAGAATTATTCCAGTCAGAACTCCTTCCCTACTTGTTTTTTTCCATATAAGTCCTAGAGTTAAAGTTGGAAAATTAACTGAGGCAAAGAATCCCCAACCAAGTGTTCCTAGTATTGCAACCATGTCAGATCCCCAATAAGCAAAACCTATTGATAGTAATGCGATTAATACCATTATTATCCTTCCCCAAAAAATTTGTTTTTCTTGAGATAGTTCAATGCCAAAAGCACCAAGCATATCTCTTGTTATACTTGAAGAAGACAGAGTCAAGAAATAACTTGCTGTTGATATTGTTGCAGCAAATAGAGATGCCATAACAAGAGTAGCTATAATAGGTGACTCAAGAGCATTTAAGAACACGAAAGCAGCATTATCAGCCTTTTGTAGTGGTTCTATTCTACCTTGAGACAATAGATACAATGCACCATAACCAACGAGTATCCACACAAGAGAAGCCATAGCATAAGTAACACCACTTAACAAACCTGCTTGTTTTAAACCCTTGTAAGACTTAACAGTGTACATCTTACTAAGCATTGTTGATTGTGACATTACAAAGACAAAGAATACAATTATAAAAGTTATTATAGTCTGTAGTGGAGCTGCACCTATACCATCAACATATTTAGGCCCAAGATTAGGAGCATTTGCAATAGCTATCATAGCATCTCCCTTAGTTAATACAAAGAATCCTATCACTACAGAAAAAACACCTATAAGCATTACAAGACCTTGGAAAGCATCTGTTACTATACTTGCTGCCATACCTGCTTTAAGTAAGAATATAAGCATAACACCCATAAATATTACAATAGCCCATTTTTCAGAAACACCAAGCATCTGAGCAAGTGTCATTGCAGCACCTTTCATTTGAGATGAAAGATATGCAATTGCAGCAATAAGCAACCCAAAGGCAAAAATAGCCCTTATTGCTTGACTCTGATACCTTACCCTCGCAATATCAGGCAGAGTTGCTACAGATGTAACTTCAGCCATTGCCCTCATCCTTTTCCCAAGAACCCAATATGCATAAGCAAATCCAGGACCACATGCTATTGTCATCCATATTGATGAAAAACCAAGTTTATAAACAAGACCAGGACCACCAACAAATCCAAAAGCACTCATCAGAGCAGCCATAGAAGCAAGTCCTATAGTAATAGGACCAAAAGACTTTGTACCACCAAAAAATCCCTCTGCTGTTTTAGCTTTTTTTGAAGCCCAAACACCCAATAAGACAGAAATTAGTAAGAAAATTATTGTATAAACAACTGTAAAAGTATTTGTTTCCATCTGTTCTGTTAATTTTTTATCTTGAGCAAAAACTGAAGAAAAACTTAATAAAGTAATGAAAAAAGGTAAAACCCTAGATATTATCTTCATATTATCCCCCTTATTTAAGTTTTTGATACTTATTTACTTCGTTCAAGAAGTCTTCCCATTCTTTTTCATCAACACTTTCATCAAAAAATACAACATAAGACAAAGCAGTAGTAAGAAGATTGCCAACCCAAAATATCAACAATGCAGCAGCCATTGAGGGATGCATACCAAGTATGAAAGAAGAAGTATCAACACTAACTCCTCTATAACTCAAAACAAGAGCAAAAGAAACAACCCATACAATAAATAAAACTATTGCAGGATAAAAAAGAGGAACTGGAGCCTTTACCTCATTTCTCTTTTCAATTCCCATCAATAAATAGAAAAATACAATGAAAGGTAATACAAAGAAAGTGATCTTTAGCAATCCTTCATCTTTAGACCAACTGGCTATTATAAGCCATATCCAAAGCAATGCATTGACCACATGTAATATGGTCTTAGCACCATCACTCAATTTAAACTTCATTAATACACCTCCTATTTAGTTTTTTTAAGTACATACTTATATTATGCAATTATCATTCCAAATTTTAATATATTGATTTTCAATATCTTTTTAAAGAATAAAAATATAATGTCCAAAAAATAGACAAATAAATAAGATCAAAAGTAAAGAAAAAAACAGAAATTTTTCTGAAAAATTAAGTAAAAATGCTATTTTATATTGATGTCTATTTTATAGACATAATTTGTACAAAATATAGACATAGTGTTAAATATCGAAACCAAAGTCTTTTATCTTTTTGTATAATAAACTCCTAGCTATACCAAGTATTTTTGCTGCTTGCTTCTTGTTACCATCAGCCTTTTTAAGTGCTTCTGCTATTAATCTTTTTTCTAATTCAAAAACAGAGCTTTTATAACTAATATTTTTATTTGTATCAATCCCATTTTCTTTTATAGAATCAACTTTGAAATTAAGAATATATTTAGGAATATCGTTAACACTTATTTTATAACCATTAAGTCCAACACTTATTGTCTCAACAACATTTCTAAGCTCTCTGACATTACCAGGCCAATAGTAATTCTCAAGTATTTCATATACTTCTTCATCTATTCCTATATTGCCAAAACCTATGTTGTCCATATATTCGGACAAGAAAAAATTAAACAATAACCTTATATCTTCTTTCCTTTCCCTAAGTGGTATCATTTCTATATGAAATACTGAGATCCTATAATATAAGTCTTCCCTGAAAAATCCTTTATCAATAAGATCCCTAAGATTCTTGTTTGTTGCTGCAAGAATCCTTACATTTACATTAATAGGTTTTGTGCCGCCTACTCTTTCAAACTCTTCTTCCTGTATAACCCTAAGCAATTTCGCCTGCATCTTAAGTGGTAAATCCCCTATCTCATCAAAAAAAATTGTTCCCCCATTAGCAATTTCAAACTTACCAGGTTTGCTGTCCTTTGCTCCAGTAAAAGCACCTCTTTCATATCCAAAAAGCTCAGACTCAAAAAGTTCTTCTGGTATAGCACTGCAATTTATTCTGACAAAAGGTTTATTAAACCTAGGACTCTCAAGGTGTATAGCATGGGCAATAATCTCTTTTCCTGTTCCACTCTCACCTGTTATTATAACATTAGAATTAGTTGTTGCAATTTTTTTAGCCTTATCTATTATGCTTAAAACCTTCTGACTTTTAGTCTTTATTGAATCAAAGCTATACTTTGCATACCAATCTGAGTTTTGAGAATCTTTATAATAAGCAAGCTCTTTCTCTATTTTTTCAAGCTTTTTTAAAAACTGAGAAACTTCAAGTGAGTTTCTAAAAAGTATTAAACCTATAACACCAATAAAAATACCGTTATCAAATAAAGGTATTCTGCTTACAAGTAATGGTTTTCCTCTTGTCTCCCACACATAACCAATTTCTGGCTTTTTAGTTTCAGCAACTATTGGGATTCTACTTTCCTTAATAACCTCTCTTATATACTTACCTATTGATTCTTCCCTATTTACTCCCAAAAAATCTGCATAATTCTTATTTATATAAACAATTCTGCTTTTTTCATCTGTTATAACAATACCGTCATATGCTTGTTCAAAAGAGTTTAAAAAATAATTAAACAAAACCTCTTTACTAACCTTAGTATAAGATATGTCTTCCACTTTAACACCTAACATACCGTTTAAGTCTTCAATCTTTGATATAGAATAAAGCTTACTATTATAACTTATTATCCTATTTTTATCACTAGAAGAAACAAAGTCTCTTAGAATCTCAATAAAGTTATAGTCCTTTGAAGTTGTAAAAATAAGATTATAGTTTTTATCAAACACAAAAAACATTTATACACCTAAAAGTACAAAATATGTAAAATACCTTTTATAAATATACCTATAATACCACCTATTATAGCAGGTTTAACAACCTTAGAAGATTTAGGACCACTTGCAAGTATAGCAACACCAACAGGGTCAAGAGGGTTTATTACAAAGCCAGCAATCTTATTTAAGTCAAGAGCACTCATCAAACCCTTGTCTATAAGATCTATAGTAACACCCATCATTGCAGTACCACCAGCAATATACTTTGTCACTATTGGCAAAACAGATATGGATGAAACACCAAATTGTACAAATAATGGTTTTAAAACTTTTTCAAGAAACTCTATTACACCAACATTTTTTAATATGTTGACAATAAAAAGTGCAATAATTATCATAGATATTGAATTAATAGCAAGATTAAAGCCTTCAGATCCTGCTTCCATAAGTATTTTAAGAGTCTTTTGATCTGATTTTACATAATCAATCTTTTTTAAGAACTTTAAAGTATGAACTCCCATATTCTTAGCAAGAAAATGATATGTTATTATTCCAGTTAAAAACATAGATATAACAGAAAATAATATAGTAATACCTAAGTTTAAGCCTTTTGATGTTAATGGGAAAGTAGCATTAGCTTGAGGCATAGCAAATATTACAGCAAGCATAGATGCCATTTCTCTTTCTGATATTGATTCATCCTTTTCCATTATTGTAATTGTGGCAAGTGGTGCAGCAAAGTTAATAAAAAGTATTTGAAGAACTGCAAAAAGACCAATAGCAGGAAGACCAGAAAAAAACATAAGTGGTGATATTATAAAAGCCAATTTTGCCAATATACCCTTTTTTTCAATAAGCCTCATTATTGCCATCATTATAACAAGTATAGGTAAAAGTATGTATACACCAATCTCAAAGCCAGTCTTACCCGAAGATTTAATAATATCAACAAACCACATTTTAAAATCCTCTATCGTATAAACTTTTTAATAACAGTAATCAGAGTATCTTCATCAAAAGGTTTAATCACCCATCCTGATGCACCAATTTTTTTAGCTTTTTGCATCATGCTCACCTCAGTCTCTGTTGTAAGCATAACAACAGGTATAAACTTGAAACTATCATTTGACTTGATCCATTCTAAAAACTCAATCCCATTCATATTAGGCATATTAATATCACACAATATGATATTTATTTCAAGTCCTGAGTTTAATATATCAATAGCCTCTTTACCATCATAAGCGTGCTCATACTCAAGACCATTCTTTGTTATTATCATCTCAGCATTAACCTTTATAACATTTGAATCATCTATACATAAAACTCTTTTCATAAATTAACCCTAAAAAAGTTTTTGATTAAATTTAAAAATAAATAAATAAATCTCTATTTTGAAATAGAGTCTTTAGAATTTATAAATCACGAAAGAATCTAACTTAGAGAGAAAAAATAAAATGAAAAATATGACTAAAGGAAATATAACAGCAAATATAATAAACTTCAGTATACCATTGATATTAGGTAATTTTTTACAGCAGCTTTATAATGTAACAGATACAATAATAGTTGGAAGACTAATAAGCAAAGAAGCTCTTGCCAGTGTCGGTGCAAGTTTTCCAATAATATTCTTAATAATAGCCATAATATTTGGTCTAACACTAGGTGCCACAGTATTAGAGTCTCAATTTTATGGTGCAAGAGACATTGAAAACTTAAAAAAAGTAAATGGAACATTATATTTTTTTTTATTTACATTTTCAATAATAGTTACACTACTTGGAGTAATATTTTCAAAAGAAATATTAGTATTAATAGGCACACCTTATGAGGTTTTAAAAGATGCTAACTCATATCTTAGAATAAACTTTTTAGGAAGTATATTTATAATAGGTTTTCACGGTTTAAGCAGTTCATTAAGAGGTGTTGGAGACTCAAAAACTCCTTTATATTTATTGCTTATATCTACAGTTTCTAATATTATACTTGATATTTTGTTTATACTGTATTTTAATTGGGGTATAGAAGGTGCTGCATGGGCAACAGTAATATCAGAAGGAATATCTTTATTTTTAGGTATATCAATACTCCACAAGAAAGACTCAATACTAAAATTAAACTTAAAATACTTTAAAATAGATGTAAAATTACTTAAAACAATTTTAAAGATTGGTATACCTACAGGAATACAACAAACACTAGTAGCATTAGGATTTATAGGGCTTACAAAGATAGTCAACAATTTTGGGAAAGATGCACTAACAGGTTTTACAGTAGCAGGAAGACTTGATTCATTTGCTATGATGCCAGCAATGAGCTTTTCTGCGGCACTATCAACTTTTACAGGTCAAAATATAGGTGCAAAAAAAATAGATAGGGCAAGAGAAGGTCTTAAAAAGACAATTCTAATATCATCAATCTATTCTCTAATAGTAGCAATAACAATTTATTTTTTTGGGACAGATATTATAAAACTATTTACAGATGACAATATAGTAATTCAAATAAGCCACGAATACCTTGTTATTGTTACATCTTTTTATATAGCATTCTCCTTAATGTTTGCTTTCCATGGTTTTTTAAGAGGTATAGGTGACACTTTTGTCCCAATGTTCTTTACAATTATTTCACTATGGGGATTAAGAATACCTATAGCATACATAGTCTCAAAAAAAATTGGCCTTATAGGTATTTGGTGGGCAATACCTATAGCATGGGTTGTTGGTGCATTTTTATCATTCCTTTATTATTCTTTTGCTGATTGGCAAAAAAAGATATCTATGTCAAAAATAAAACCAAAAAACATTGAAATTATTGCTGAAATAGAGTCTGAGTCAATAGAATAGTAGATCAAAGGAAAAGAAATTATAAGATATTATGTATTTAATAGAAGACTCATATTTTACATTATATTATATTATATCAATATAACAATTACAAAAAATTTTACTTTAAAATTTTAAATAATTTGTTATAAAATTAACTCAAAAACTAGACTTTTTTAATATTTAAAAGCCAGATAAATTAGTTAAAACTTAAAAAATATGTTTTCAATATTTACCAAAAGTAGTTTTAATCATTCTAAGATATTCTTTAATTTAATTTAATACATACGATATATGGGCTTTCGAATACGGTCCATTAGGCTTAAAACAAAAACTTTTATTAGCAGTTCTTGTTTCTTTTCTCTTACATATAATATTTAGTTTCTGTTCAAAAATTGTTTATATCTATACAATGGGTAAAAAATATAAGATTTTTAAAAAAAATTTTTACTACAAATTTTTATAAATTCTTCTCCCATAAACTACTACTCTTAATTTTTAAGGATTAAATAATTTAAAAAAAATAAAAGATTTTTTGATAAATATTTTATGTTTTGTTAAATTTTATCTAATATTTTTTCCTTGGAGAGGTGCTGGAGCATGGCCGAACAGGACCCCCTGCTAAGGGGTTATACCGCCAAAAGCGGTATCGAGGGTTCAAATCCCTCCCTCTCCGTTTCATTCATAAAATTAAATAAATAATAAATGGATTTTATAGATAAAATAAACACTCTTGCTAAAAAAAACAGAGAGTTTCTATTCATAATAGACTTTGAAATTGAAAAACCTCTAATATTCGAAATAGAAAAAATACCAAGTAACTTTTATTTTTCAATAGGAAAAATAAAAAAATTGCCTAAGATAAAAAAGACTACAAATACAGTAAGCTTAAATATAAAAAAAGTTATAACTTATAATGAATTTCTTAATTCATTCAATAGATTAAGAGAAGAAGAATTAAAAGGAAACTCTTATCTTACAAACCTAACATTTAAAACAGAGATAGAAATAAATCTTAGTTTAGAAGAGATTTTTTTAAGAAGTAAATCAAAATACAAATTACTTATTGAAGATAATTTTGTGGTCTTTTCTCCTGAAACCTTTATAAAAATAGAAGATGGTTATATCTACTCATTCCCAATGAAAGGAACTATAGATGCAAGTATTCCAAATGCCAAAGAAATACTTCTTAATGACCCAAAAGAAGAGGCAGAACACTTAACAATAGTTGACCTTATAAGAAATGACCTCAACAGTGTAGCATCTGATGTAAGAGTAATAGATTATAGATATGTTGATGTTATAAAAACTAACAATAAGACTATACTACAGACAAGCAGTAAAATCGTAGGAAAAATGCCAGAAAAATACAATGAAATACTTGGAGAAATAATACTTAAACTATTACCTGCTGGTTCAATATCAGGTGCTCCAAAGAAAAAAACAGTAGAGATAATAAAAGATATTGAAACAGAAAAAAGGGGATACTATACAGGAATATTCGGTCATTTTGATGGTAAAAACCTTGATTCATGTGTAATGATAAGATTTATAGAGAAGAACAATGATAGACTTTATTATAGGAGTGGAGGAGGTATCACTATATACAGTGATCCAGAGAAAGAATATAAAGAATTGATGGATAAAATATATGTGCCTATTTATTGAAACAATATGTTATGATAATGGATTAAAAAATATATCATTACATCAAGAAAGAGTAAATAAGGTATTTAATAAGTTTTTTCAAAACAAAGAAGTGATAAAAATAGAAGAAGTACTAAAAGAAATAAAAATACCTAATGAAAAAACAAAATATAAAATAAGAGTATTATATTCAGATACTGTAAAGGAGATAAAAATAGAAAAATATATATTAAAAAAGATAAATAAAATATATATTGTAAAAGATGACAAAATAGACTATGAATACAAGTTTGCAGATAGAAGAATATTTGATAGATTAAAAAAAGACAAAAATGAGATAATTATAATAAAAAATGGTTTTGTAACTGACACAAGTTTTTCAAATATTGTCTTCTATGATAAAAAAAGACTTATAACACCATCAACTCCTTTACTAAAAGGAACAAAGAGAGAAAATTTATTAAGAGAAACTATAATAGTAGAAGATGAAATAAAATTAGGAGACATAAAAAAGTTTAGCAAAATATTCCTTATAAACGCAATGCTTGATATAGGTGAAATAGAGATAGAAACAAAAAATATAATATTTTAAGTCAGCCTTTAAAAAGTACATTTTTAATTATCTTTTATAATCTTAAAGAATTTCATACCTTAATTTATAGAGTAAAAAGATTGACAGCAATCAGATTTGAGAAATTAGTTTTTAGAAAAAAGTTTTTCGTTAGTTTTTTGATTATTCACTTCTGTAAACTAAAAAAAATAGTACTACTTTTTATTCAAATGTTTTTTTGTTAATTACTTAAAATACTCCACTTAGTTATAAAATGTTTTAAAGTATTATATAAAACAGTAAATATTTATAAGTAACTTTAGGAGTTATGGTGGTTTAGTTATGTATGGTTTTAAGCATGAGAGGGTAGGCCATAGTAAGAGGTTTAGTAATTGGAAATATATAAATATTATAGAAGTATTGTCATATACAAAGGGGAAATTTTTAAAATATTATGGATTTTAAAGTGAAAATTTTATCCTGTACTTAAAATAATTGGAGTATAGGTACAATATGAATAAAGATATTTTTCAATCATTGTTAAATTTATTAATAGATTTGGAGAAAGAACCGTGACTATAATGCTTAGTTATGAGTTTTTATAAACAAATTATTATATTATTAAATAAAAGGTTTTTTATGAAAAAGTGTTTTATATTATTATTGATGTTAATTTCACCATCTTTTATCTCAGGAAATGATTTTATTAAAGAATATATTTTATATCTTTCAAATTCTCAACCTTACCAGAATAATTCTATTATTATAGAAAAAATTGATGATAAAAAAATTTTTGGTAAAATTGTTTTAGATTTTAATATAGGACCTCAGGCAAGGTATCCACATCCATGGGAAAAGTCTTATACAATAAATTTTAATGGAAATTTTGAGAGTGAATCACAGTAAATTAGTTTTTCAATAAAACTTAATTTGCCTAAATTAGTAACATATTCTTTTAAAGGCTATTTGATTTATATTAATGAGAAAGATAGTAATAAAATATATAAAGCTATTGTTGGAGAATATTATAAAAATAAAAAGCTAATTGGTGGCTTTTTTGCCAAAGAAAAGACAAATTAAGTCAATAGTTTTGATATATTATAATATTTTTATGTCAAAAATTTTTTAGTACAAGAAATAAATTTTGATTTTTTAAATTAATCCACTTTTAAAAGAAATATTAAAGTATAAAAAAGCATAATTCAAGTTATGACTTTGTTAAAAACTTACTACTATAGGGTCTTAAAAATTATAAATCTAAAAAAATAGTTTAATACTAGAAAGACTTATACTATGCTTTCCCGAATCTTCTTTCTCTTAGAGAAAATTCTTCTATGGCTTTATAAAGGTCTTCTTTAGTAAATTCAGGCCATAGTTTTTCTGTAAACCATAACTCAGAGTATGCTATTCTATACAACATAAAGTCACTTATCCTTAGTTCTCCACTTGTCCTTATAAGTAAGTCTATATCAGGTAATGATGGATTATATAAGTATTCTTTGAATGTATCAGTGGATAGGTTTTCTATATCTATATTTCCTTCCTTATATGCTTTTGCTATTTTTTTTGCCGCATCTATTATCTCATGTCTTCCACTGTAGTTAAAACATATATTTAAAATTGCTGCAGTATTGTCTCTTGTTTCTTCCTCTATTCTTTTTATTACATTTATGATAGAGTTATCTAACTTGTCATAGATTCCACTTTGTATCACTTTTATATTGTTATCTTTTATATAAGATAAGTCTGTCTCATAGAACTTTAGAATACTTTTCATAAGAAAACTTATCTCTTCGCTATCTCTCTTCCAATTATCTAGTGAAAAAGCATAGACTGATAAATATTTTATACCAAGTTTAAATACTTCTTTAGTTATCTCTTTAAATACTTTAATCCCTTCTTGATGCCCTTTATATCTTTTTAGTCCCCTCTGTTTTGCCCATCTCCCATTACCGTCCATTATTATTCCAAGGTGAGTAGGTATATTTAATTGGCTTATTCTATACCTCCATAATCTCTTTCTCTTTTACCTGAAACATCTTATCTATCTTTTCAATAAACTTGTCAGTCAATTGTTGAACCTTATCACTACCTTTTTTTGAGTCATCTTCACTTATAACTTTATCTTTTTCAAGTTTCTTAATATTTTCATTTGCTTCTCTTCTAACATTCCTTATGGCTATCTTAAAATCTTCAGCTTTCTTTTTTGCAAGTTTTACAAACTCTTTTCTCCTCTCTTCACTTAGAGGTGGTATTGGTAGTCTTATTACATTTCCGTCGTTTGATGGTTTTATTCCAATATTTGACTTTTCAATCTCTTTTTCAATCTCTTTTATTATAGACTTATCCCACGGGTCTATTATTATTGTATGAGAATCGGGGGTAGAAAGGGTTGCAACCTGGTTTAATGGCATATGCTCACCATAATATTCTACTTTTATAGAATCTAATATGCCTATATTTGCTCTTCCTGTTCTTATGCTTTTAAGTTCGTTAGCATAAAGTTCTATTGTTGTGTTCATTTTTGATTCAGTTACAGAAATAACTTTTTCCAAAGTTGGTTCGTTTATTTTATGCATAAGTCCCTCCTTAATTATACTAAGTTTATTTTATATAAATGAAGTTTCTTTATTTGAGACAAGAGTTCCTACTAATTCTCCTTCTACTATTTTTCTTAAATTGCCTTTTGTAAAAAGGTCACAAACAAATATTGGAAGATTATTATCCATACACATTGTAAAAGCAGTTGAGTCCATAATTTTAAGCCTTTTTATTATTGCATCTTCATAACTTACGAATGAGTACTTTTTGGATTCGGGGTTTTTTATTGGGTCATCCTCATATATCCCATCAACCTTTGTTGCTTTTAATACAACATCAGCATTCATTTCTATTGCTCTTAGTACTGCAGCAGTATCTGTTGTAAAAAATGGGTTTCCTGTCCCTGATGCAAATATTACTATTCTTCCTTTTTCCAAGTGTCTAATTGCTTTTCTTCTTATGAAAGGCTCAGCAACAGCATTTATAGTTATTGCACTCTGTACTCTTGTTGGAATCCCTAGTTTTTCTATAGCATCTTGCAAAGCCAAAGAGTTTATTAATGTTGCAAGCATTCCCATATAGTCAGCAGTAGACCTGTTTATACCTTTTACTGCACCTTTTACACCTCTAAAAATGTTTCCACCACCAATTACAATAATTATCTCTTTACCTAAGTCTTTTATTTCTTTTATCTCTTGAGCTATAAAGTTTATCGCATCAAGGCTAATGGATTCTTCTTTGGAGGGAGACTCTCCCATTAGAGCCTCACCAGATAGTTTTATACATAGTCTCTTAATATCTATATTGTGTTTCAAATTTACTCACCTATGGCAGTTTTAATGAATGATTCTACTTTTACTCCTTTAACCTTTTGCTCGATAAGTTGTCTTATTGTTATTTCTTCATTCTTAAAGAATGGCTGATTGTATAGTGTTTCTTCTTTTAAAAACTTTGATATTTTTCCTTCTACTATTTTTGCTCTCATGTTTTCAGGTTTATTCTGTTTTATAAGCTCTTCTTCAAACTCTTTTCTCTTTTCTTCAAGAATAGAAGGGTCTACTGATTTTTCATCAACTCCTATAACCTTGTTTGCTGTTATATGAACAGCGATATCTTTTCCAACTTCCTCAACAGAACCTGATAAGTCACCAGATAAAGCTACTATTGTACCTAATTTTGAGTTTGTGTGTATATATGAAAATAATTTACCTGTTGTGTTTATTGTTTTAATAGAGTTTATTATGATATTTTCTCCAAATTTAGAGATACCTTCACTTATCATGTTTTGAGTCTCAGTGTCTATTTTTGAAGGGTTATCTATACCTTTTTTAAAAATTGTATTTGCAACATTTTTTGCAAACTCTTTATATTCAGGTGTATTTGCAACAAAGTCTGTTTCGCAGTTTACCTCTATTAATGCACCTTTCCTTCCATCACTTGATATGACTGCAACAAGTACACCTTCACTTGCTTCTCTACCACTCTTTTTTGATGCTTTTGCTATTCCCCATTCTTTTAAAAGTTTTATAGCTTTTTCCATGTCTCCATTAGATTCTTGTAAAGCTTTTTTGCAGTCCATCATTCCTGCACCTGTTCTTCTTCTTAATTCTTGAACATCTTTTGCACTTATAGACATAATATCCTCCTAATTTTTTTAGTTATTATTGTTATTCATCGTCTTCAACTTCATAGCTTGCTTTTATTTTAACTTTTTCTTCTTCAGTCTCTTCAGTATTTTCTTGTTTTTGTGTATCCATTCCACCTGTTGATTCAGCTATTGCATCATTTATAACAGTTGCGAACTTATCAGCAAATAATTTTACTGCTCTTATAGCATCATCGTTAGCAGGTATTGGATGATCTATTAAGTCTGGATCACTGTTAGTATCAACGAGGGCTATTATTGGAATTCTCATTCTCTTAGCTTCAATCACAGCTATTCTTTCTTTTACTGTATCTACAACAAATAAAGCAGCTGGGACTTCATTCATTTCTTTAAGTCCACCAAGTATTTTTTCTATTTTTTCTTTTTTCTTAAGAAGAATCTTTCTTTCTTTTTTTGTAAGTTTTTCAAAGCTTCCATCTGTTTCCATTCTTTCAATTCTTCTTAATTTTTTTAGACTTTCTTTTACTGTTGCGAAGTTTGTAAGAAGACCACCTGGCCACCTCTTATTAACGTAAGGCATGCCACACTTTTGAGCAGCTTCTTTTATTGAATCAGAACCTTGTTTTTTTGTACAGACAAATAGAATCTTGCCGCCATTTCTGACTATGTTTTTTATTACTTCACAGGCATCATTTGCCATTTTAACTGTTTTTTGAAGGTCTATAATATGTATACCATTCCTCTTGGTATATATATACTCATTCATTTTTGGGTTCCATCTTCTGACCTGATGTCCAAAATGGACCCCTGCCTCCAATAGTTCTTTCATAGTAAAGTATTCCATTATTTCCTCCATACTTTTTAAAAGTTTACTTGTTTTCACACCCTTAGGTGGAGATTTTTATAAAATTTTGTAGATTAAAATTTAACATTTTTTCTTAATATGTAAATATAGTTTTTAATTTTTTGAAAAAATTTGGTTTTATAACTTGAAATTCTAAATAAAAAATTAGAATATTTACCTGTTAGATTACAATATTATATACTAAGGACTACTAAGGAGAATAATATGGTAAGTTTAATTTTGAGAAAAATATTGTATGTTTTTCTGTTTTTAAATCTTTTTATTTCACTATTTTCAGCAAGCTTTAAGATTGATAGTGGTGAAGTATTTAATGGGATTTTAAAAGAGATGAATAAAGAAACTTTTATTATAACTAACCAATATGGTACTATGACTTTACCGAGGAAGTCTTTGAAAAGTATGGACTTTTCTGGTGAAAATTTAAATTATGTTGTCTTAACAAATGATGGTACTAAAATACAGGCTAACCTTATTAGTATGGAAGAGGGATTTATTACTGTTAATACTGGTGGTGGTATAATAAATATAGACTTTAGTACTGTTGATGAGATTTTTAATCTTGATTATAAGATTCAAAAAGATAAAGAAGATAAGAAGAAAATAAACAATAGTTTTAATGAGTTTAAAGCATATTCAGGATATGGGGTTTTAAGTGGTGATTTTAAGAACTATTATAAAAACAGTATATTATTTGGTTTTTCTTATTCACTTTTAATTCCTATTACAATTAATGATTATCCTATATTCAGACTTGGACTTGATACTTTTTATCAGAGCCTAACAGCTAAACAGGTGGAAACTACAAAAATGAAAAACTACTCTTTTATAGGTTTTATTAAAATAGGTTACTTTTTTATTCCTGAAAAATTGGGTTTTTGGAGTAATTTTTACCCATATTTTAGAGCTGGATATGGTCAAAATGTTACCATTTTATCTACAAAGTCTGGTAGTGAATCAAATGATGATATGGGGCTTGATCCATTACATGGACAACATTACCAGCAGCCGACAATGTACCTGCTGCAGCTGCAAAGCAAGGGGGTGGGGCTGTTACAGTAGGTGATAATATATATATTTTTGGTGGATCAACTTCTAACACA
>Ga0308414_1001554_pt1 | contig 15006 bp, 14 predicted proteins | sample HotsprSampleOS50_FD_205667 | JGI IMG/M metagenome (GOLD analysis project Ga0308414, IMG submission 205667) | Hot spring phototrophic mat microbial communities from Octopus Spring, Yellowstone National Park, Wyoming, United States - 20090730_OS50 ... | reverse complement strand
GGAGGTGCAGGAGTGGGTAAAACTGTAATCATACAAGAGTTAATAAGAAATATAGCATACGAACATGGAGGATTTTCAATTTTTGCAGGTGTAGGGGAGAGGACTAGAGAAGGAAATGATCTATATTTAGAAATGATTGAATCTGGTGTGATAGACAAAACAGCTTTGATTTTTGGTCAAATGAACGAGCCGCCTGGTGCAAGAGCTCGTGTAGCTTTAACTGCCTTAACAATGGCTGAATATTTTAGAGATGTAGAAAACAAAGATGTTCTTTTGTTTATAGACAATATTTTTAGATTTACCCAGGCTGGTAGTGAAGTTTCAGCATTGCTAGGTAGAATACCATCCGCTGTTGGATATCAGCCAACTTTAAGTACAGAAATGGGGAAATTACAAGAGAGAATAACTTCTACAGATTTGGGATCTATTACTTCTATTCAAGCTGTTTATGTCCCAGCAGATGATCTTACCGATCCTGCTCCAGCAACAACATTTACTCACTTGGATTCCACTATTGTACTTAGCAGATCTCTAGCAGAACAAGGTATATATCCAGCAGTCGATCCTCTAGATTCGTCATCTACACTTTTATCTGTAGAAATTGTTGGAGAGGATCATTACTACGTAGCCAGAAAAGTACAAAGTATCTTGCAAAGATATAAAGAATTAAAAGACATAATAGCAATACTTGGAGTAGATGAATTGTCAGATGAAGATAAATTGATAGTCTCCAGAGCTAGAAAAATACAAAAATTTTTATCTCAGCCATTTTTTGTTGCAGAAAAATTTACAGGGTTCGAAGGTAAATATGTTCCTGTCAAAGAAACAATTCAAAGCTTTAGATTATTAGTAGAGGGAGAGCTAGACGAATACTCAGAGCAAGATTTTTATATGAAAGGATCGTTTAAAGATATAACAAAATGAATGTAGAAATTTTGTTTCAAGACAAGAAATCTTTAGAGTTTTCTAATGTGAGTTGTGTTACTGTTACCACTCAAAGTGGAGTAATATCAATTTATCCAGATCATCAAGATATTCAAACTTTACTAGATGATGGGTATGTAGAGATAGAGTTTGAGAATAGCAATAATAGCGAAGTTGTATCTGTGAATGGAGGGATTATTAGTGTATTGAAAAATAGAGTATTAATATTTATAGAACAAAGTTCAATGAGTTTAAATCTTAACGAAAGAATCTGATAGTTGATTAAATTAAGAAGCGAAGCTAGTGGTGATGCATGCACGCATACACTAGCTTCTGTAGGAGGGATTACTACTCCTCACTTGGGATGAAGGAATCCGCGTAGCGCACCCAGTCTTCGGGAATACTCCTCAAATTTGGACTCGTCAAGTACTGCAGAGCTGCGGAAATGGGCATAAATCCGAAAGCCCAGTTTAAAATGTAAGGGTTTTTTCTGATCTGCTGCAGGAACACGTCGAGCTCCTGAGGGCAGTAGATCACTGCCAAGTAATAATAATAGATCGTCGTCTTTGCTCTGAAGACCATGACGAAATTTCCTTGCCGCAGCTGTCCGAGTAACTTGAGATTTTCCGACCCCCTTTTGAACTTCTTAGAGCCTGGCACGCCCTCAACGGGCAGAAAAGCGCGTTGTGCTTCACTCACGGGGTTTAAGTAGTAACCCATCGCAAACCTCCTCTGGTTAGCTTATAAATTGGTGCTTTTTAGTGCACCTAGTTAGCTAAGTTTTTGGAGATGTTATAGATAATTAGATGCACTAGATTGTTTGTACAATATACAAAACTTCAAGTTTATCAGGTCCACTTAAAGACTAAATTATCTTTAAATAAATTTAGAGGTATATTAACAAAAATTCAAGTTTTTGTCAATATAAAAACTTGATTTAAAAGTTTTATATACCAATTTTAATTTATTAACTAACAAATTTAACTACAAAGTAATAATTAACATATTAAAAAAATAATTTTTTCAAGAAATATTATAAACTCAAAATTCTATTTAAAACTAAATATTTTAAACTTATTTATACAATTTTAGTCAAACAAAATTCCGCCATTACTTAAATGTTACATTTTGCAAAATCAAAGCTTAATTATATACTTTTGTTTAAAATACAAAAAATAAAAACTTAACAAACTTCAGTTTTTCAAATTTTTAAAAATTTATAGTATGCTAAACCTGTTTTTATTTAACAAATCAACCAAAATAATATTATTAACCATATTTCTGTCTATCATTGGCGTATTAAATATATTCTCTACAACATATTTTTTCTATACCGAAATCCCAAAAGAAGTAATAAATCAAACCGTTTTTTTTGTACTCGGGATTGTGATACTAATAATTTTATCCACCATAAATTCCAAGTTTTTAGTAGATAATTTTTATTTAACATTCGTTCTGTTTTTTAGCCTGCTTGTTTTATTAGTACTAGTTATACTTATAGGAGAAGAAGTTAATGGAGTAAAAAGATGGATATCGATAGCAGGATTCTATATACAACCGTCTGAATTTTCTAAAGTCATAATACCCATAATTATTAGCTATATTTTAGGCTTACTTAATTTCACTAAAAAAAAACAATTATCAAGTAATCAGAAAAAATCAAATATTAATAAACAAACTCTTTTTAGAAATATTTTAATATCTCTATGTCTTGTAGTTACAGCTTCTTCAATTATATTTTTAATATTTTTGCAAAAGTCTCTAGGAAATACAATTATTAACTTGATAATTATTATGTTGATGCTTCTGTATTATTTATTTAATACTTTTGGTATAAGCTTTCTTGCGTACTTCTGGATTGGATTTGTTGCATTTATATTTAGTATGATTTACATTATTACAAATACAAATAATATAGCATTTATCTTAGTTGCACTATTAATATTTTCTATTTTGTCCAAGAGCTACAACAAGTTTATTTTGATTTCAGTAGTGTCTATTTGTATAGTAATTCCATTCTCAATTAAGTACATATATGATAATGTATTGTTAGATTACCAGAGAACCAGAATTGAAAGCTTTCTTAGCCCAACAGAAGACTTAGAAGGCAGCAACTGGCAAAGACTACAATCTCTACGTGCCATATCGAATGGAGGAGTTTTTGGTAAAGGGTTGTTCAATGGAGACGTGGTAAATCAAAGAATGCTACCATTTGCACATACAGATTTTGCTTTTGCTTCATTAGTTGAACAGTTTGGACTGTTAGGTAGTGTAGTTCTGTTTTTAACATATTTCTGGCTTTTCTCTATAATTCTAAACATTTTAAGTGAAGTAGAAAATCAAACAAACAGAGTTACAATATTTGGTATTTTTTTAGCTTTGGTTGTTAACACTATGCAACACATTGGGATGAATATAGGTATGTTGCCTATTACAGGTACAACTTTGCCGTTCATAAGCTATGGAGGATCATCTTATCTATCTTTTGTATTTGGGCTAGGATTAATTTTGTCTATATACAATACTTACATTAGTAACTCCAAAGAAAAAATGAGTGTAGTAAACTTACGACAAAGTATAATTGATTAAATTTAGTTTTTTAGATAACTATTTTAAAACATATAAAAATTAGACAATAAAAAAGATAAGTTTTAATTTAAGAAACTTGAAAATAGTGATAAAATCCAAAAAGAGGTAAATTTTAGACAAAACCTAAGTGAAAAAATTAATATCCTACATATTCCCAGTTTATAATGAAGAAGGCAATATTCGCAAACTCCAAGAGGTTTTATTAAAAGAGATAGAAAAAAAGTCAGATAAATATGATTTTGAAATTATATGTATTAATGATGGGAGTAGTGATTCCTCACTAGATAAGCTAATTGAGATACAGAAAAAAGATAAAAGATTTAAAATTATCAATTTTTCTAGAAATTTTGGTCACCAGATGGCCATAACAGCAGGGCTAGATTTTGCACGTGGTGATGCTGTAATAATAATGGATGCAGACCTTCAAGATCCACCAAGTGTTAGTCTAGAATTAATAGAAAAATGGGAAGAAGGTTACGAAGTTGTTTATGCACAAAGAAGAACTAGACAAGATAAAAAATTCAAAAAATTTACAGCTTTTTTATTTTATAGAACTTTGGATAAACTAGCAGACATACGTATCCCAAAAGATACTGGGGATTTTAGGTTAATGGATAGAAAAGTAGTTGAAGCACTAAAAAAGTTTAGAGAAAAAAATAGGTTTATGAGAGGAATTGTTGCATATGTTGGATTTAAGCAAACAGGAGTGCTATTCGATAGGCAAGAGAGGTTTTCTGGCAAAACTCACTATCCACTAAAAAAAATGATTAAATTAGCTTTAGATGGGATAACAAGTTTCTCTACAGTCCCTTTAAGATTAATGACACAGACAGGTATCTTAATATCTATTTTAAGTTTAATGGGAATAATTTTTGCCCTTTTCGTTAGAATATTTATTCCTGAGGCAACAATTCCAGGTACTACTTTTGCAATAATTGCTACTCTATTTATTGGGGGAGTTCAGATTTTTATGATGGGCATACTCGGAACATATATAGGAAGAATTTATTCTGAAGTGCAAGGAAGGCCTCTATATATAGTCTCCTCAGTATATGCAGAAGATTAAAAGTGTATTTACTCAAAATAGAGAGATAATGCTATATAGCATTATCGGTATAACTGGCGTGTTTATAGACTTATTAACTTTTTATTTTTTATACAACAATCTTGGCTTTAATCAATATTTAGCAAACTTCATTTCAATATCTTTAGGCATAACTAATAACTTTTGTTGGAATAGGAGTATTAATTTTAGGATAAAAAATAAAGTATCTAAAAGATTTCTAAGTTTTTATTTAGTAGGCACATTTGGACTTATCTTAAGTAATTTAATTATATTTATTTTGGAATATGCTTTTGCCATCCAGGGCACACCAGCAAAAGTTTTATCTATACCAGTTGTGACTTTAGTACAATTTTATTTAAACAAAAATATATCTTTTAGTAAGTCTTTGTAAAAACAAAAAATAGTTATCGAATAAATTCAAAAGCATTTGTGTTGCTTTACGATTTCTATAAATAATGGTGTATATGATGACTTAATCTGAATCTATTAACTCAAAATTATTTATTTATATTTTAAATAATAATATGAATAAAGATAGTTCAAAAACGATTGGAATTGTAGGTGGAGGTTTTACAGGTCTAACTGCAGGATATGAATTAGCCAAAGCAGGATTTAAAGTAAAAATAATAGAAGCAAGCGAATATTTAGGTGGATTAGCTGGGAATTTTAGGATAGAGAGGCAAAACATAGAAATGGCATATCATCATTTATTTAAAACAGATCAATTTATTATTAATCTTACCAAAGAACTAAGATTAGAAAATGAACTTATGTGGTTTAAAAGTTCAGTTTGTGTAGTTACAAAGCATAAAAAAACATATCCTTTTACGTCTCCAATTGACTTAATTAAATTTAAAGAGATAGATTTTTTTAGCAGAATTAGAGGAGGCCTTGTAACCCTGTTTCTAAAAATGTGGAAAAACTGGGAGAAATTAGAAAAATTATCTGCAATATCTTGGATGGAGAAATGGAGTGGAAAAGCTTTTACTCAAACAATCTGGAGGCCTTTATTAAAAGGGAAATTTGGGAATTACTATACAAAAATATCTATGGCTTGGCTTTGGGCACGTATTCATATCAGAGCAAATTCTAGAGATAAAGGTGTAAGTTATGAAGAGTTGGGATATTATAAGCATGGATTTAAAATACTAGTAGACAAATTGGCAGAAAAAATTAAAGAACTTGGAGGAGATATAATAACTAATACATTTGTAGATTCTATACAAGAGGATCAGGACAAAAGGATTATTTTAAAAACACTAGATAATCAATTATATACATTTGATTCTGTAATTTTTACTACACCTAGTAATGTGTTTTATAAAATAATGCAAAATAGCAATAAGCATGATAATGAGTATTGTACTAAACTAAAAGATATAGAATATTTAAATGCTGTAACCCTTGTGTTTACCTCTACACAAGATATATCGAAGTTTTACTGGCATAACATTTTAGACGAAAACGCTCCTTTTTTGGTTTTTATTAATCATACTAAGCTAGTACCTAAAAGTTGGTATAATAATCTAAATGTTTACTATATAGGAGCATATGTTTCAAACGATGATGAAATATTTTCAATGAATGAAGAAAAAATAAGAGAAAAGTGGTTTAGTTTTTTAAAAGAAATATTTAATAACTTTGATAATTCACAAGTTAAAGAATCTTATGTCTTTAAATTCAAAAACGCACAACATATAGTTGATAAAGAATATAGATCTAAAATCCCTCCATACGATACACATATAGATAGAGTATATTTAGCCAATTTTTCTCAAGTATATCCAGAAGATAGAGGAACAAATTATGCAGTAAGAGAAGGTATAAAAATCGCAAAAATTATAAAAGAGAATTTAGTCATACATAAATAATTAGAGTTTAAATTTATTAGCAGATAAATTAATTTATATTAAAGTTGATGTGACCACCTTTAGTAATAAATTTAAACTTATAAAAATTTTAGAATAGGGTTTGGTTAATATTAAACAAATTAGCAATTTTCTATTATTAAATAAATAAACAATTAAAATTTATTTGTAAACAAGAAAATACATAACTCTGTTAAAGTAATTTTATTAATTTGTATATAAGTTTTGTAATTTTGTTTATTTAGTACACATCGTCTTTATTTAAATATTTCAAAAACTTATATCCTAAAAAGAATATAACCGCAACAGCCAGTAAGATAACTAAAACTACTATGACAATATTTCGTATGTTTCTAATATTTACAGCATTCAAATAATCATCTGGTGGTTCAACAATTTGTTGACCATCGTTTTTTGTTTTTAAAATTATTATCTCACCTTGAAAATTCGAAAAAAACTTTTTTCGCAATGAAGAAACTATGCTAGTATTTACAAAAAATGCCTCTGCCTTACCAATTATTTCAGATACGCCAAAACCGTCTTGAGTAATACCTGTAGGGATAACATCTATTGATACAACATAAGTTCCACCTTTTTTTACAGACAAGGCTTGTTTAGCTTTATTTGGGTTTAAAAATCTACAATTTCCGATTATTGTCCACGTAACTAATACTCGATCGGAATCAATACCGGAATTTATAACCATATCGAATCTAACAACTTTTGTATCTGGATCTTGTACATTTTGGACTAAATCAATTCTAAGCCCTTCGGCATTATTTATTTGAGTTTCAGTATTTGTGACGCCATTTGCCAAAACAATGTTTAAGTTTGAGAGTTCAAATAAAATCAAAATAACAAAAAATATAAAAACCAACAGTCTGTGAAATAATAATTTCATCTCTATTTTATTAATTAATAATACTGTTACAGTTAATCATTATTAATAGTACCTTTATCATGACTTAAACCGAAACTTGGCCCTACAAAATTTTCAGACCCAATTAAAAATTTTTTAATTTTTTATATATTGTTTATATGATATTATATACAAAAATATTAATGCATTAAACAAATACTAATATATGGTATCTACAATAATAAGAAATTGCGTTTTAATTACTATTTTTTCTGGAATAATTGGATTTACAACAATTTTGGTTCTATCTTTTAACCCTAGATATATCCAAAAAGATTCTAAGATTGCTGGAATTGACACAAAAGTAGAAGAGTTCAAACAAGAACGCAAATTTACCATTGAAAATCTAGGAAAACCAATAGTAAATTTAAATAAAATAAGTGATTATTATTATACTGCTTCTTTAAATAAAAGTAATTTGTTTAACTTCGAAAGTATTAAATTTTTTCAAATTTCTAATTTAGAAGATTTTGAAATTTCGGTTAATATAAAAACTTATATCATAGGAGATGTGCAAAAAAACTTGCATATAGAGATTCAAGATTCCAAAGATATTATAGTCTTAAAAAATTTAAATACAAATCCAATAACCAGAAAAATAACTTTAAAACCAAATGAAACAAGAGTATTTTATTTAAACATAAATTCAGATACTAAAATTAACTATCCTTTTGCACTTTTCTTTGATATTGAATAAAAAAGATTATCAGTTTAAAATCTAAATAAAATTAGTTTATATTTTTATAAAGTAAAAAATGGGTAAAGAAGATAACTTAAAACAACAAGATAACAATAAAAATGAAGCTCTCAAAATAGCTATACAACAAATAACCAAACAATTTGGAGAGGGAGCTATTATGACTTTAGGTGACGAAAAGATAAAAAAGATGGATGTAGTATCTACAGGAGCAATAGGATTAGACATAGCTCTTGGTGTCGGAGGAGTACCCAAGGGAAGAATCATAGAAATATTTGGTCCAGAGTCTTCTGGAAAGACTACATTAGCAATGCACATAATAGCAGAAGCACAAAAACAAGGAGGTATATCGGCATTGATAGATGCAGAACACGCTTTTGATGCAGAATATGCAAAAAAAATTGGAATACAAACCGAAAATTTACTAGTATCTCAACCAGACTATGGTGAACAAGCTTTAGAAATTTTAGAAACTTTACTAAGGTCATCATCTATCGATGTAATAGTTGTTGATTCTGTAGCTGCATTAACTCCAAAAGCAGAAATAGACGGAGAAATGGGAGATGCACACTTAGGGTTACAAGCAAGATTAATGAGTCAAGCACTTAGAAAAATTACTAGTATAGCAAGTAAAACAAATACTGTTGTTGTATTCATTAACCAACTTAGAATGAAAATTGGTGTGATGTTTGGAAATCCAGAAACCACAACAGGTGGAAACGCTCTTAAATTTTATGCATCTGTAAGGATGGATATAAGAGTAAAAGAAAAAATTACAAGAGGAGAAGAGATTATTGGAAATATAGTTAGAGTGAAAGTTGTGAAAAACAAAGTAGCCCCACCTTTCAAAGAAGCTGAATTTGAAATTAGATATGGTGAAGGAATAGACAAAGTATCTAGTTTAATCGATGCAGCTCTAAAATTTAATATCATAGAGAAATCAGGAGCTTGGTTTAAATATAACGGTGAAAATTTGGGACAAGGAAAAGATTCAGTTAAAGAAATTATTAAAGGAGATAAAAAACTATTGCAAGATATATGGAATGAGGTTCGCAAGGCTGCAGGGTTTTAGTTTTAAATGGCAATAAGCAATTTTTATTAAAGATATAATCTTGGGTATTAAACAAGAATAAAATGAAAAGTATGCTTACAAAAACTTTAACAAATTTGTTCGTTTCCGAAGTACGCATAAAAGTACTTTCGTTTTTTATGTTAAATCCGAAGAAAAGCATACACCTTCGAGGTATGGTAAGGCATACTAATGAAGAAGTTAATGCAGTTAGAAGAGAATTAATAAGATTAGAAGAGTGTAAACTAGTAAGTTGTGAAGGTAAAAGCAATAGAAAATACTACACACTCAATCAAGACCATCCATTTTTTGAGGAATTAATATCAATTTTTCATAAATCTTTTGGACTTGGACTAAAAATAATATCTAACGCAGAAAAGCTAGGAAAAATAAACTATGCACTGCTAACTCCAGTATTCACTAAGGGTATGTCCCAACTTGGGAATACTAAAATAGATATGTTAATAATAGGTGAAGTAGATCTAAACTTACTTGGAGAAGTAGTACATGAAGAGGAACATAAGCTAAATAGAGAAATTTTATATATGGTACTAAAGCCGGGTGAGTTTGATATAAGAAAAAGGCGAAGAGATCAGACCCTTTTTGATATATTTTCACAAGACTTTGTGATATTAATAGGTAACAAATCCGCCCTCTTATCTTAAAATAAGATATGTCAAAGATATGAAAATCCAAATAATCGGTCCTTACTTTACTAACTATAGCCTAGCTCGTATGAATAGGTTTTTAGGAATAAATTTAAAGGCACTAGGCGCGGATGTAGGTATATGGTGTGAAGATTCAGAAATAGATTACAAACCCAATGATATAGAATTAGAGAAGTGTGGTTATAAAGACTTAGTTTTTTTGCATCAAGATCCAGATGTAGTAATTTGGAATAATTTTCCAAAATCAATTTCGAATAAACTAGGCTTAGATAAACTCAAAGGAAAAATAAAACTAATGTATGCTGCATGGGAAGAGAGTATATATCCAAAACATTGGGTAGAAGAAGTAAATCAAAATTTAGATGGCGTAATAGTAACATCATCATTTGTAAAAAGGATTTTTGAAAATAGTGGAATAGAATTACCTATTTTTGTAGGTCATTTAGGTATAGACGAGATAGATAGTAATAAAACTTATTCTCTAAAAAGTAAAAAAGCTTTTAAAATTCTTCACGTTAGCACACTTAAAGAGAGAAAAGGCGGAGATATTCTTCTAAAATCTTATTTTAGTACGTTTACTCAAGAAGATGAAGTAGTACTAATAATAAAAACTACACAAAATCCAGACAACACCATACAAAATATTATTTCCAAAATTTCTAACTCACAAAAACTTCCAGAAGTAGAAATTATAATAGACAATTTATCCGACGAAGAGATGGTAAGTTTACACAAATCATGTAGCATCGAAGTTTATCCAAGTAGAGCAGAGGGATTTGGTTTCCCTCAGCTTGCATCTTTATACTTTTGTAATCCATTAGTAGTTACTGGATATAGTGGTTATATGGATTTTGTAGGTGATCATAATGCTTTTTTGATAGATTACAAAATAGAAAAAGCTCTAAAATCTGATCTTGGATTAATTGGATCTAAATGGGCAGAACCAAATATAGAAGATACTCAAAAATATTTGCGATATTTATACGAAAACAGAGACAGTATTAACAAAATTAAAAATTTAATAAAAAATGGTGAAATTGACAAAATAAATTTAGTAAATAAAGATATAGGAGAGAGGATTATTAATGGACTGCAAACAGCAAGAAAATTAACTTGGAAAAATACTGCCAAAACTATTCTAGACATTGCTACGAATTATTTAAAAATAAAGAATATTCACTATAATTTTAAAAACAAAAATTTAGGAGTGGTAAGTACTTTTGCCGACTTCTCTGGAATATCTGAATATTCTCAAGATATATTTACTAAACTGAACAAATTTTTTAGTAAAATAGTATTTTTTTCGAACAGAGATATTTTAGAGAGAAAATTTGAAGATTCCAAAAACGTGATTAGAAATTGGGAGATATCAAACTCAAAAGTTGATGATTTAATAAAAGATATAGAACTGAACAAAATAGAAATTTTGCATATTCAATACCACTCTGGACAAATGAGTATAGATTTTATTAAAAATTTATTTGATTATCTACACAAAACAGAGATCGAAATACATATAACTTTACACAATTTAAGCTCAAATGGTCTGGAGATTGTTAATACACTTAAATTTACAAAGAATCTAAAAAAAATATATGTACATTCAAGCAAAGATGTTGATTTTTTAAACAAAATTATAGGGCTAAAAAATATTGCCCAATTATATATTCCAACTATAGAACCATATTTCCGACCCAAAAATCCGTTAAAAAAAGTATTTAATTTAGAAAACAAGTATCCAATAATTTGCACACATGGATTACTTAATATAAACAAGAATATCCCCAAAGTAATAGAAAGTATTAGTATATTAAAAAGAAAATACAATAATGTGATGCTTATACTAATGAATGCAAAGAAAATATATTTGCAAATAGCTTAAATCTAGAGATACAAAATTTAATTTTGGAGTATAAATTAGAAGATAATATAATAAAGATAGAGAAATTTCTTAATGAAGCAGAAATATTAAACTTAATGAGTATCTGTGATGCAGCAATTTATGCTTATTCTGAAGTCGGTGAATCGGCGAGCGGTGCAATAAATAAAGCTTTTAGCTCTAATACAATATCAATTACTAGCGATATTCCAACTTTTAAAGAATATACCGAGGAAGTATTTAAAATTTCAAACATAGAACCAATTACTATTGCAGACTGTATCGAAAAAATACTTCTAAATTCAAATTTACGTGCTAAAATACTAGATAGTGCAAAACTACGTGTATTTAGTAAAATGAACAAAGACACTGTAGCGCTTAAGCTAATGCAAGAATATTTATCTTGATTAGTACTAGATAACTTAAACTATTTTATATATTAAGTTTATAAACTATGATAGGAATAGAAATCTTTTTGTTGTGTATTTGTACTGCTTTATTTTTTTTAGGAGGTTTGTTTTTGTATCTAATATATTTATATAATTCTCTTGCCTCTTTTCGAGTTAGAGTAGAGGAAACATTAAAACAAATAGATGTAAGACTACAAAATAGATACGACCTTCTACCAGATCTAATTAATGCTGTAGAAAAAGCAACTTCTACAGACGAGAATATACAAACAAAAATAGCTGAAGTTAGAAGTGGTTTATCTCAACTAAAAGATCAGAAACTTACACCAGAAAACGCTGCAAGCGTATCGCAAATAGAGAATAGATTGCTATCCTCTTTGGGGGCTATTAATATAGCCGTAGAAGCATATCCAGATCTAAAGTCTCAAGTAGCTATACAAAACTTTATGAAACAAAATCAAGAGATTGAGGAGATGATTGCAGCAGCAAGACAAATTTACAATTCAACAGTTCGAGAATATAACGAAAAAATTGTAATATTTCCTAGTAACTTAATAGCAAATGCTTTTGGTTTTAAGAAAGCTGAATTTTTTGAGGCCGCTGCAGAAGCAAAAAAAGATATAATGCCAGATTGGGGAGCAAAAATTCAAAGTAGATAAAATATAAAGAATAAATTTTCAAAATATGTATTCGCAAATAGATAGAAATAAATTTATGTCTATATTCTTATTATTTGGGTTTATTATTTTTGCAATTTTTATTAGCTTTGTTTTGAGCTATTTAGTTTATGTTGATGTTGTTTCATCTCTGTTTTTTAGTTTATTTGGGCTCACTCTTTCGGTAATTATCTCCCTTGTTTCATATTACTATGGAGATAGGTTTGTTTTGTCTTCAACAGGGGCTATAGATGTAACTAACAACAAAAACTACGAATCGTTAAACAAAATAGTAGAAATCTTATCCATAAAGGCTGGGATACCTAAACCAAGAGTTTATATAATACCAGATAGCGCACTAAATGCTTTTGCAACTGGACGAGATCCAAAAAACTCACATGTTGCTATAACACAAGGTTTATTTGAAAAAATGACAGAGAAAGAGCTTGAGGGTGTTATTGCCCATGAACTTGCTCATATACGAAATTTCGATATAAGACTAATGTTGATTGTATCTGTTTTTGCTAGTACAATTACATATATAGCAGATTTTTTTCTTAGAACAATAGCATTTCGAGGGAGTTCTAGAGATAATAAGAATCCGTACTTACTAATAATTGGTTTTATAGTCGCGATAATTACACCTATTATAGCTTTATTAATTCAATTGGCTATATCAAGAAGAAGAGAATACTTAGCTGATTTTTCTGCTGTAGAAATTACCAGATATCCAAAAGGTTTAATAGACGCATTAAAGAAACTAAAAGAGGATACAAAGCCTGTTTCGAAAGCTACAGAAGGGAATGCCCATATGTTTATTGATTTTCCACTAAAAACTTCTAATTCTTTTATTGGTAAATTGTTTTCTACTCATCCACCAATTGAAGATAGAATAAAAGCATTGGAGGGATTATAGTTTAAAATTTAAGAATAACTGTTTTGGTACTAAATTAATAATCAATCATTTTGAATTTATTTGACAAAATAAAAACTAAATTATAGACTGTTTTGTATAAATTATTTTTGTTTTATTTGTACGTTTTTTGTATATGTCAAAACGCGTATTAATTATCGACAACGATTTCTACACTCGCTTATGTATTGCTAACTCAATTAAATCCACCTTTAATAATCTATTTGAAATATATACATCATCTAATGGTGTTGATGGACTCGGACTAGCTTTTATTCTTAAACCAGATCTTATTCTTGTTGATCTAACTTTACCAAAATATGCTGGTCTTGAAGTGATTGACTACATTACTTCAAATAAAAATTTAATGTCTCTAAATATTCCTATCTTTGCTTTGTGTAGCTCAAAAAATCAACTCCAAAAGTTATCTTCTCTTAATTCTTTACAACCTAATGTTAAGTTTCTTTTAAAATCTAAAATCTCTTTTTTAGATGATTTAATTTCTGAAGTTTCTAAAAGTTTTAATATTAGTGTTTCTAAAAAAGTAAATACTTTATCTAAATTGATTGTAAAAGTATCAAATACCATTCAACAATTTAGAGATCTTAATTTGCCTAGACTATTTGAAATATTTATTTTACCTTTGCATTTAATTTTATTGTTACTTTTGATACCGTACTATCTTATTAAAGGTAAGGGGTACTTGAATCAAAATATTCCAAGTCACAGAATAGATTTGATAGGTTTAAGGGCTAGGTTTTATCCTGCTGTTATTAGTGTTGTGGCTTCTTTTTTGATTGTTTTTGTTAACTTAATATTTTTTGCTGGTAGTGGAACACTATTAGTAAGTAATTACACAAAAACTCCAGTTTCTGCTAATCCTAATGCTTTCAAGATAACGGTAAAAACGGATAATCCAGGGGTATCATCAAGCAATCAATTTCAAATACCAACCACAGGACCATGGCCATACAACTACAATGTAGATTGTGACGGAGATGGAGTAGATGAATTTACAGGGCAAACTGGAAATGTTACATGTACATATACAACTGCAGGAACATATCAAATATGGATAACTGGAACTTTCCCAAGGATATTTTTTAACAACACAGGAGATAGATTAAAGCTACTCTCTATAGATCAATGGGGTGCTATTGTGTGGCAAAGTATGGCAAGAGCTTTTTATGGAGCAGCAAATATGGTTTTAAATGCTACAGATGTTCCAAATCTAACTAATGTAACAAGTATGATTTATATGTTTGCTTATTGTGCTTCCTTAACAACAAATCCAGCAATGAATTCCTGGAATACTCAAAATGTGCAAAATATGTTCGCTATGTTTTGG
>Ga0308414_1001551_pt1 | contig 15014 bp, 12 predicted proteins | sample HotsprSampleOS50_FD_205667 | JGI IMG/M metagenome (GOLD analysis project Ga0308414, IMG submission 205667) | Hot spring phototrophic mat microbial communities from Octopus Spring, Yellowstone National Park, Wyoming, United States - 20090730_OS50 ... | reverse complement strand
CTCGCCTCGCTGTAGCGGCCCATCTTCTGATACAGACGGGCCAGCGCAATCAGCGCTTGCTGCCCCGCTTTCGAGGAAAGCCTGGCTCCGTGGGTCCGCAGCGGCGCGACCATCTCGCGCACTTGGTCGAGGATGTTGGCGAGTGCAGGCAAATGCTGAGCAACTTCTTGTTTCGTTCTGTCGATTGCGTTCAAAAGTCCATTCGCTGATGCGTGTTCACCGATGAGCAACGAGCCGGTGCGGATGGTGGTGAAGTCGTCGCTGAAGTCTCGGAGGGCGTCGGCCAGTTCGCGAAGTTGCGGTGGTTCGCCTTGCATACCCGTCTTAGCCCACTGCTTTCTCAGTTCTCGACCCAGTGCTTCCGTCGGCTCGACCACCTCATCCGCCTGGCCGGTGCGCAGAAACATCATCAGACTCCGCGACCACTCCAGCACCTCCAGGAACGGCGTCAGCTCCCAGATGGGGCTCTCCTCGTCTTTATGATACTCGCCGTAGACCACGCGAATCGACGGTGGGTTTGGGAGGACCGATTGAACATACTGGATGCATGACGAAGCAAAGAATGGATGTGCACGGAAACCGTGGGTAACATCAAACAGTATCTTGCCCTGTGGAGCGCGAATTAACTCGACAATCTTGCCGAAGATAGCCCATAGGTTTTCAGGTTCACCGGTAGTTGGTATCCATACCTGCTCAATATTGGTAAAGCCGTCTGATTTCAATGTGTCTGTCAGTAACTGACCGTGCTGTTGCCACGCTTCATTGGTCGCGATCAGCCGAATCTCCCACGGCTGAGTGAACGATGCCAGGGCATAAGCCACATACCGCGTTCGGCAAGTTTTTTCCTCGAACGAGTAGGTGGTTTCACCGTAGTTGCCCGTGCCGAGGAAGCTGATGAGACGCATGCAGTACCTCACTTCTTGGTTGCTGGGGGCCACCTGAATTGAACTTCACGCTCGTTGATCGCAGCGATGACGAGTCGAACGACATCGCCCGGCTTGGCGTCAGCGGGCACTTGGTCGGAGTTTTGGATCGGCCCGACTTGTGAGTAACCCTTGATCTGTGCCCGCCAGCCACCCTTTTTCGTTTTCTCTTCCAATAGAACCGCCTCAATCACATCATTCGTCCTGCCCTTGTAGGGACTCGGCGGCGGCGGTGGCGGCGGAGCGGCGAGCCGCCCATAGCCGCTGCTGGTCTTGCCGCCGATGCCCCAGTAGTGGAGCGCGTCGGCCAGCAACGACAACGTCAACTCCGTCCAATTCCGGAACCGATCATTGGCTGGCCCGCACCAGCTCACGGCGATGTGGAACTTCCCCGACACCGACAGGAACGGCACCGGCGTTGGGCTGTCGAAGTCGGTGGGCGGCACCGAACCATCGAGCCAGTTCAGGTGGTGCGGCGTCATGACGTCGAGTTTAAGCGGCTGCTCGTCCGACTTCTTTTCATCAAACACGAACCAGCCGTCGTGGAAGATGATGCAGCCGCTCTCGTCGGTCGTGCCGAACAGCAGTCGGTGGTACTCGGCCTCTTTGCGGAACTTTGGCTCGGTCGGCCCCCAGACCTGATCGCAGTAGTGGGCGGCCAGCCCCTTGAGGCCGGAGCCGGGCAGCACGGGCAGGCCGTAGGTGTGGTGCAGCGTGATGCCGGTTTCCAGGACGTTCTCCGAGCCGAGGCCGACGATCAGCCGACCGGCCGTGTGCAGTTCGGTCGTCTCGGTCAGCATGGGCAACGACTGCTTCCAGCGGCTGAAGGCGGCCTGATAGAGTTGCCGCACCTCGTTGTTCGCAGCGGCGTTGATGGCCGCCTGAAGGATGGCGCGTTTCTCCTCGGGGTTGCCGCTATCGCCGGTGGCATTCTCGCACAGGTAGCGCTGCAACAGCAGGCCGGGGTGCTGGCCGCATCCCAACTTGAGGTGTTGCCCACGACGATCTTGGGGCCGCTTCTTGGTCTTTTGATCGAGCGGGCCAGCAAGGTCGAGGATGAACTTACGCATCACTCCTCCTCCCCGGCGAGGGCTTCGACGTAGCGCTTGAGCCACCCGGCAGCGGTCAGCGTGTCGCGGCTCAGCCGCATGTACAGGCTGAGCTTATCCGTGCGGCTATGCTCGGCCAGGCTTTTAGCATCCTTAATTTCAGGATGGCCAGCGTGCCCGACGACCTTCGCCAGATCTTCGAGGTAGTCGCTGTGTCCCTTGGCTTGGTAGAACGCAATCGCTTGGGCCAGCCCGCAGGTGTGGATGAGAGTCGGGAACTTGCGGGCGATCGTGCGATATTCCTTCTGCTCCGTGCTGAGTTCCTTCGTGGGCTGCGGGTAGTGCCGCTGCACGGCCGGGAAGGCGGCCTGGGCGTATTGTTGGCTTCGCGTTTGCATCACTTCACCTCCGAGAACACGCAGCGGACTTGCCCGCGGCCGACCGTCGCTTTGCCGCCGATCTGGAGGGTCAACGGCTCTTTGGCGAAGCGATCCAGCAAGCCCTGCGGCGTGATGTCCTCGCCCCGAGAGCCGAACACCCGGTCGCAGTGGATCAGGCCCATGAGGATCGTCTCGGCGGGCAGCGATTCCTCGGTCCACAGGGCACCCCGGGCCACCGTCTTCGTGTCGTCGTCGATGCGCACCCGCGTATGCACTTCGGTGCCGGTTTCGCACAGGAAGTCGAAGGCGTTATCCGGCAGGACGACGAACCGCTTCTGGAACTGCTCCTGCCAAGCGGGGTCGTCAGCGAAGACGTACCGCGCGATTAGCTGTGCCCACGCCGTCGCCATGTCGCACCGTTGGGCGGTGAAGTCGAGGTCTTCGAGGTAGATGCTATTGCCTTCGGTGAGTACGCTCGTGGTGGTGTGGTGCGCCTTGCTTTCGTGGAGTGCGTCAGGTGCATTCGGAACACTGCTGACGCCCGCCAGGATCAGCGTCCGTCGCAGCATCTGCAAGCACAACGGCGAGGTGGCCCAGGCCAGGGTGCTGCGGAAGCTGCGCACCGGCAGGCAGACCAGCTTGGCATCGGTCGGGATCAAGGCCCCGGAGTTGGATTCGTTGCTGTCGCCGGCGGTGCCGAAGGCCGCTCTCAGGGTCGGATCTTTCTTGCGGTTCTCGTCGGTCGCTCGGAAATAGTCGGCGAAGACGCCCTTGAAGCCGGAGCCGCGAATGATCGGCCAGTTGGTGACGCCGTCGCGGTCGATGGGCAAGTCGATGTAGCTGAGGCCGCGCCCGATGCCGGCGTGCGTCGGGCTGAGGCAGTGCAGCCAGTACAATCTCGTGTTGGGCATGATGATGACTCTCCTTGGATTACCAGGTTCCCCAGAGCGCGAGGCCGAAGCCATCGCGGCGAGCTTGTGGATCGTCGCTCACGGATTCCAACCAACGATCTGCGAGTTTCCCCGCCGCGCCTTGTTCGCATTCAAAAAAGTACACACCCCCCGCCGGCACCATGCGGCGAATCGCCTTCGGGCCGCGCGGCGGGGCCAGCGACCAGCCGGAGACGGCTTTCCAGCGGTTGATGCTGACACCGACGAGCTTCAGCCTGACGGCGCACCCCGGCGGCGTGCCTTCGAGTTGTTCGTTGAGCCAGCCGGGCTTCCAACCGCCGGCGAAGATGCCCGGCGTGGCCAGGATCAGGCGAACCTGGGTCGTCTGGGCGAGGGCGTCGCGGATGGCCTGCGGGCAATCCCAGCCAGTGACCGCCTGCTGACTCGGCTGCCAGTGAACGAGCCGCCGCTCGCCACCCAGCGGATGCCAGAGGCTCACGTTGCTGATATTCAGCCCCGATTCCCCGGCCTCCACCCGGGCCGAGAGTTCCACCGGGGCGAAGCGTTCGCCGAACGTCAACTTTTTGTCATCGAGCTTGACGCCGAAGCGTGGCAAGTGCGAGACGTGCAGGTTGGCCGTCGCGAAAATCTGGCTTTCGGCCGCCGCCCCACGCTCGGCATCGAGCGCGACATGATCGCGCGTCAACTGGCGGGGACTGTTCAGGAACGCCGGCGAAAACCAGTCGGCCTGATATTGCACCGCGCTGGAGGTCAACCATTCCTCATAGTTGCTCAGCGGCCACCATGCCGGCGGTGTCTTGGCTTTGAAGTCTTCCGTCGCTTGCTCGGCCGTGAGCCGAACGGGCCAAAGCCCGTTGGCCGAATCGGGAAAATCGACCCCCTCACCGTCTTCGAGCTGGATCGGCTGCACGCGATGCACCGTATTGGTTTTGTCATCCCAGGCGCAATCGTTGGGCGTGGGCAGGTACAGATTGCCGCCGTGAACCGGGAACACGCCCGCCACCGCGATCTGCATCAGGCGCTCGGGCATGTTGCCGCTGAAGTCGAGGTCCGGCGTGGCCTTGACCAAGGCGGTGCGGAACGAGCCAGCCACCACGGACGGTAACGGCCAGGGCAGCCCGCGCATCCGGTTGCCCTGGCCCGCGCCGAAGGGCCGACCATCGCGGGCGATCAGCGGATCGTGCGGCGTGATTTGCAAGATGGTACTCATGCGCTGGCCTCCCCTTCTGCCAATGCCGCTTGCATTTCGCTCGGCTCACGCCGCGATTGCTCGAACGCCGCAGCCAACTGGCGGGCGATCAGCAGCTTATCGCAGAACTCTTCAAGCTGCTTGACTTCCTGCAATTCCTCGATGATTCGGCGGACGATGTTCATATACCGCCGACCTGCACGCGGTTGCTTGTCGGCGATGATCCGCAGGGCGTCCTGCTGCATCGCTCGCCGGCGTTCGCCTTCCGGCCAGCCGTCGGCTTGATAGATGTCGATGAGTTTCATCAGGTCGTAGGGCAGCTTGCTCGGCAAGGCTTGCTCTTGCATTAGCTCCGCGTAGAGCGTCAGCCGCTGCTCAGGCTCTGTTTCCCACCGTGAGGCAATCTTGATCGGTGAACCGCCGCGCTTGTGCAGATGCACGGCGAGAGCATCCTTGCCGGGGACGCCCTTGGCGGCCTTCTCGGCGGCCCGGCCATACTCCAGCAGGTCTTCGAGGTTCTCCAGGAAGTGTCCAATCGCGATGCCGACGGAGAGCGTGGGCGTGTTCTCAGGCACTTGTGACTTCAAGCACGCGATAAACTTCTCCCGCAACGCCCGGGCACACGCTAGGCACTTGTCCACGGGCAGAAATGCCAGCACGTCGTCGCCGCCGGCGTAGACCAACACGCCGTAATGCTCCGTGACGATCGAGCGGGCTTGTGCAGCGAACCCGGCCAGGGCTTGCGAGAACGCGCGGTTCGCGTCGGCATTCGGCAACTGGGAGATGGCCGCCCCCATCTTGTCGCCGTCGGCCACGAGGACGGCGAGGTAGGGCGAGGGTTCCGGCAGTTGCTCCAAGGCATCCTGAATGTCCGCGATATTCAAGCGGTCTTCTTCGTCGATTTCCTCACCCCACTCATGATGCCGGCTGAGGTAAACGGCCGTGCCTTCGTAGGGGAACGCTTGGAACTGTGGGAATCGATCTTCGTCGAGGCGGTGGAGGACTCGATTCGGAAGTTCCGCGCAGGCGGCTGTCAGTTCCACGAAGGCATTCTTGCCGTGATTGCCGCGCACCCACGGGTCGGCTGCCACCCGCGACACGGAGGGGTAGGGCCGCGAACCGCCGGCCACGCGCTTGACCAGGCCGACGACATCGAGTTGCTCGCCTTCGCGGATGCGGTATTGACTGGGGAACTTCTTTTGCTTCTGGAGAACAGTCGGCCGCTGCCCATCGAGCGATGACTTTGGCAAGCCCTGATCGCGCCCCTGTGCCGGCAGAAAGTCCCGCAGGTTTTTCCGGCCGGCGAGCAGCCGCATCAACTTCTGGCGGTCGGTCCTGTAATCGGAAGTAGCGGGCACCCAGGCAGCGTAGAACTCGATGACATCCTCGACCTGGTCGTACCAGACCTCCAGCCGAATGATTTTTAAGGCTGCTGTATATGCCTCGGCGGCGAACCTGTGCCAGCATGTTTCGGCCGCCCGCTTTGCCTCGGTCGTTATGGTCTTCGGCTCGCCCGTCGGCAACTCCGCCAGGATGACGTTGGCGACGTTCACCTGGTCATCACCGGAGGTCAGGTCGGTTTCGGGGTGGGGGAAAATCAACCGGCCCCCGTGGTCCTGCACGGACTGGGCGACGGCTTTGCTGATCTCCGACAGCAAGTACGAGCCGAACCACAGGTCGCGGGTCCGCCGGGCCGCGGCGATGAACTCCTGCACGGGGCCAACGGAGATGGCGATGAGGTGACTCATGAGCGCGACACCTCCGTGAAGCCTTGGGACTTGGCATAGGCGAGGAATGCCTCCAGGGCGGAGCCGTTTGGCGAGCGATTCTGCATCGGAGAATCTCGATAGGTGGCCAGCTTGGGATGACGAATGACCGTCGGCTGCGGCAACGGCAAGGATTGCTCCCCCTGACGCAGATCGACGCCCGTGAGTGCCGGCGTCTTCAGCCGCACAATCAGCGGTACGAACTTGCCATTCGCCAGCGCCAGCGGTTTGAGGATCAGCGGACTGGCCATCCGTTCGCGGTCGCCATCTGGATAAAGAACCGTGTCGGGCGGATCACCTCGTTCTTTGAAATGAAATACTATCGGCAATCCGAGTTCACCACGAGGAAAAGCATCGTCGGGAACATGAGTCAGGCGTGAGTGGCTCGGCAATCGCCGTCCTGTCACACGCCGGATCGTTTCCGGTTCCGGCCAGCGAGAGCGACCGGGCCGGTTGTGTTGTTGACCGCGATACCGACCGAGGTCAACCCCCTGCCGGAAATGGCGGAATCGGTCGATGACCTCGTTCCAGGCCATGATGGCACTACTTTGCTCTTGTCCGACCAGGAACGCTACGGCCAGCGTCGGCCACTCGCGACTTTGTGCGTTTAGTGCTTGCAAGAAGGTCTTGAGCCTGGCGAGCAGTTCATTGCGATCTTTCGGAGCCAACTCCTTGCAGACAATCGCCCCGCAACCTCGTCGGGTGCGGCTCCCCAGCCCGCCGAAGTTCACCCACGCCCACAGGGCAGGCTCAATCTCCTTGGCAAAGTCGATCTCCTTGTGGCAAATCAGCGTCAGCTTGAAACTAGCTTTGTGGATGCACGAGGCCGGCGGCACGGTCACCGTCGCACTTCTGTTTGGCGGTGGTGTTTCACCTTGAAAGGGAAATAGTGCATACGGTAGGGCGGAGCCGTTCCCATTGAACGGTGCCTGCCAGTTGGTTCTCCATCCCCCTTGTCCCCCGCGCGCATGCTGATTCCATTCGATCACAGCACACCGACTTTCCTTAGCCGCTTGCACATCTTCCACCCGCACGATCACCCGGCTGGCTTGCTCGGTGTTGCCCCAGATGGCCGACTGGGCCGCTCGCAATTCCTGCCGGGAAGCGTACTGGGCACCCACGGTTGCCCGCCACCAGAACTGCAACTGGCCGCGGATCGAGGTAGCGCGGATCGGAAAGGTCGGATCGTTGACCCGCGTCTCGACACCGCCCCCGAACAGCGGCGTAATCAGCTCGATCGCGTAGCTGCGGCCGGGGTCGGGCTTGGGCTGCTTCTGCTTCCACTCTGGCGGGGGGTCGGGAATATTCCTGGCTTGGGGCATGGGCGGCTCCTGGTGGTGCTCACTCGGAATTGACCGCCGCTTCGGGGCGAGGCTCGGCCAACGGGTCTGAGCAAGCGGATCGTTGATAGGCAACGGACGACTGTACCATCCTAAACGTAGAGATGGTATGGCTTCGCGACGTGTCGTCAACCCTAGTTGTGGAAAAAAATGGCAGCCCCGCACGCCAGCCATGCCAACGGGGCCACCCGCCGGATCGAGCCGGCGGCATAGCCAGCCCCAAGCCGGGGACTCATGCCCCAGCGTCGGCGTGGCTGCCGCTCGGCCGTGGCTATCGGGGGCTGCGGGATATTCACCCGGCGCGATGCCTTGGCTCGGCCAACCCGCGAAACCGCGTGCGGAACTTCGACAACGGCAGCAGGCTGGTTCCTTGCTCGTCGGTCATTTCGTCAATCTGTAACAAACCGCTCCCGCAGACGACGATTGGTTTTAAGTCGCGAATAAAGATCACCTTACCGGGTGTCCGGTTCTCGATTTTAACGTCGCTCAGCGCTTGCGCCTTGAATATGCGTGCCAACTTGCCGTCTAAAAACGACGCCGCCCCTTTATACGGAAAGCCAACCGCATCAATCATGCGTTTAATTTGGGCAGCCGACGCAGACCAGTCGATGAAATAGTCCTCGTCATCGCGCCAGAGGCTGTAAGTGGCTTCCTCGTCGGCTTGTGGCGAGGCGGTGATCGGTGCATCGCGATAGAGCTTATCAGCGATTTCCAACCCCAGCGCGACATAATTGGCCTGAATCGTATCAATCGCCTCAGCTATGGTGATGGGGTATTGAATCGTGGTTTCTGACTGGGCAATAATATCACCCCGATCATATTCCCCCGTCGCAAAGAGGGCCGTCACCCCAATTTTAGTGTCACCGTTAATAAGAGCCGTCACCAACGGGTTAAAGCCACGATAGCGTGGTAGCAACGAATCGTGAAAGACGATCAAACGTGAGGAGTGAACGTCGATGAGCCAGCGCCACGAAATCGCCAGTGAATAGTCGGTGTTAATCGAGTACGGACTCTTACGATCGTAGAATGGGATGGTATGGCGGTCACAGTAATCCCGAATATCCTCGTAGCAATCCTCGGCCATGCCGTTGTCGCGGGAAGCCACGACGGCGGCGATCATCCCCGGATATGCCGAATGGACCGCCGTAACCACGGCTTTGCCCTTTTTGGTCATCGCAAAGACAGTGAGTTTTTTCATTGGCAATTGCTTCCTTGCGGCGAAAGAATCCATGCAAGCCGGGGGCGTGGCATCGACGCTTGGCCCCTCAGCACCCACCGGGGCTTGCTGGGTCATACCCGATTATTGCGACTGACCTTGAACGGTACAAGACTTGGTCAGGGCTATCGCGAAGCAAATCAGCTCCGACGGATGACCGCCTCAGCTCGACCATCCACCAGCGAAGTAACATTCCGTGGAAAGTGATACGTCACCTATGGTGGCTGCCGCAAGGTTTCATGCTTCAATGCGGCCACGGAGTAGAACTCCGTGGAAAGCCAGGAAGACATCTGCGATGCGATGTTCCTGGAGACGCTTTAATGCGGCCACGGAGTAGAACTCCGTGGAAAGGCGTGCACCGCCCCGCCGCCGCCAGCCCAGGAGCAGCGCTTCAATGCGGCCACGGAGTAGAACTCCGTGGAAAGAAAGAGATACCTAATCCAGTATTACGCGCCGAGCGGGCGCTTCAATGCGGCCACGGAGTAGAACTCCGTGGAAAGCCGCCGGTTCTAGGGGCCCTCATCGGCGGTGGCCTGCGCCGAGCGATTGCTTCAATGCGGCCACGGAGTAGAACTCCGTGGAAAGATCCGGGCAGATACCCCACCGTCCGCCCCCGGTACACAGCACACATCGGCAGACGAATGTCGTCTGGCTCCAGCGTACCCATCAAAGCATGGAACCCGGTAGTCGGCTGATACACCAGCCGACTACCGGGTTCCGGCCACTCCCCTAACCCCGCTTGCCGCCCCCTTGCCACGGCAAGGGGGCGCAAGTAGAACCGCAACTCATAGACCCCCTCGGCCTCCCGCTGCACCGGGTACACTTCCCACGGCGACGGGCCGCTCACCCCGCCGGTCAGGGCCAGGGTCGCCAGCTCGTCCCCCGCGCCCTCCCGCGCCAACACGTCCCTCGGAACGTGCAAAGGCGCGGGCAACTGGGCCAGTTCCAGCGTGTACGCACGGGCCAGTACCGGGAACCGCGCATGGCTCACCCCGTGCTTGACCGCACCCATGCAGTATCGCCACCGATACCACCCACGGTCGCTAGCGACCGTCCGCTCAATGCACGCAACCGGCACGCTGCTGCCCCACCGCCCACGCGCCGCCACCCAGACACGGCTCACCATCGCTACACCACCCTCCCCCGGTCAAGGTACTCGCTTCCCAGCCCGCCCGACCCCCGGTCACTTCTTCTTCGGCAGCGGCTCTGGATCGGGCAGATTCTTGGCCAGATCGACGACATCTTTCGGGTTCTGATAGGCATTCTTGTAGGCCATCAGCAGATTCTTCGCAGCTGTGATTTTGTTTTCCCTGTCCGTTTTGATCTGCGCTTCCGTCCGTTTCCGAGACGGCACTTCAAAATGCACATCGTCGGCAAGATGCTTCATCACATGGTAGGCGACCTTTGCCTTCGCACGGTCGAGTTCCGCTTCGTCCGATGTGAGCGCGGGAGGCGGCGTACCTTGCTTTTTCGGTGGACGTTGCGCGGAGTGTGTGTCGCTGAGGATGCTCAACGCCTCTTTGTGCAAATCAGCCATCTCACCGTGTCGCTTGTACTCTCCCGGCCTGATATGACACAGGATCGCGCCCGTCGCAGCGGCATTCACTTCTTGGAGCCTGACCGACAACGCTCTGGCTTTAGCCTTGTCGGCCTTGTCGGGAGCGGCGGCCACTATCGCGTTTAGCTTTCGGCACCTTGCATCCACGGCTTCTTTGCGTTTCATGGTGCCTTCAAAGCTCCTTAACAGATGATGCCGCAGAAACTCTTGCGAAGTGTGCGCGTAGGGGTTCTTAAGGGTTATGGTCTGGCCGTTGCTCCCAATCACAACCTGCTGGCTCGCTGCTTTCGCGGCGTGAGGGGGGTTGACCACGCCAAAATTATTCAGCGCCTCAGTCACCGACTGATCCACGTCAAAGTCGGCCACTTTGTGGCCGGGGGTGCCGGCACCCCCATCGGCAAGGGTGTGGCCAATCGTTGCAAGGGCATAGTTAATCCCAGCGGCCAGATTCACTAAGTGCGGTTGTCCGCTCATAGTTAGAGACAGTGCTTTTCTGCCACCGTGTTTCTCAACGTAGGTTTGGTGCCGGGCGAAGTCGGCGTCAAAACATATCTTCTGCGCCTCTGGCGTGACTACCGTACCCTCCCCCATCTCGGCAGAGGCGATCAGATGCCCTTGAATGTCACTTGCGACCTCTTGCTGCTTTGCTTGACTCACGACCAGTTGTTTTCGCGTGACCTCTTCCACGTACTCGTTGTGCTTGAAGTGCTTCGCGTTCAGCAGGTGGTTCTGGGCCACTAGGTGCATCATCTGGCCGAGCTTCACAGGGTCTGCAATCATGCCTTGTACTCCTACGTCCTTCTTCAAGCCTAGGTGACTGTGACAGATGGGTATGCCGTTCTCTTTGACGTTGTAGCCCGCACTCTCCAGGTCGCCCCGGTCAGCGTGAACTATCAGGTCGGCGGGGATCGGCTTGCCCGCCTGCACTTCGTACACATTCCGCATCTCTTGCGTCGTGACGTTGTTCACCGTCACGGGAACCATCTTCTGAGTGATCTTCCCGTGATTCCCGTGGGCTTTGGAGACGTCCACGTCGGGCGGGAGCTTCAATGCGGCCACGGAGTAGAACTCCGTGGAAAGAAGCAGCAAGAGCAAGCGGATGCTGCCGAAGCGGCGGCGGCTTCAATGCGGCCACGGAGTAGAACTCCGTGGAAAGCGACGCCGGAGCCAAACTCCTGACCGTCGCGGATTTGCTTCAATGCGGCCACGGAGTAGAACTCCGTGGAAAGGGGAGCTGCGGTACTTTCTTCTGGAGCTCGAGGAAGAAGCTTCAATGCGGCCACGGAGTAGAACTCCGTGGAAAGTGCTCTGGGGTCTTGTTGTTCACTACCTCCTGGCAATACTGCTTCAATGCGGCCACGGAGTAGAACTCCGTGGAAAGCCGGCCTCCGGCTTCTCGTTGGCCAGCAGCTTCCGGTAGACCAGGTAGTCCCCGCTTCAATGCGGCCACGGAGTAGAACTCCGTGGAAAGGTTAGGGTCGAAATCCGTCGGCGTCGGTCGCACCGACGCTGCTTCAATGCGGCCACGGAGTAGAACTCCGTGGAAAGGAGCTGGAAGCGGCAGGAGTCGCTAAGGAGACCACCCTCCGGCGCTTCAATGCGGCCACGGAGTAGAACTCCGTGGAAAGGCCGCTCTCAACACGCGGCTCGCTCAGTTGGAGTGGGGGGAGCCGGGGCTTCAATGCGGCCACGGAGTAGAACTCCGTGGAAAGGCGTCCCCCAATTTGCTCTGCTGCCGAAGAACAGGAGGCATTGCTTCAATGCGGCCACGGAGTAGAACTCCGTGGAAAGCCGTCGGCTGCTTTACCTCGATGCCGACGCTTACTGCGGCTTCAATGCGGCCACGGAGTAGAACTCCGTGGAAAGTCCGTTGACCGCCCTCCGGCGAGACGGCCATCGCCTGCAAGCTTCAATGCGGCCACGGAGTAGAACTCCGTGGAAAGGTCGGCTTCGTAAAGCCTTATCGGAAGCACACTTACCATGCGTTCCGCGAGCGGGTCGTCTTGTCAAATAATTTTTACCTCTGCTCCAATCTTAGCCCCGACGCATCTCCTTGTCAAGCCTGATTTTCTGACTCGCGAGCGGGTCATTTTGCCAATTTTTGCCCTATCCCTATACCCAGCATCAACTTACGTCCAGAATTGTTGTCACAAGATTTTTTGGCACCTTCCCGCTCGCGGAACCACTCGACCCTCCCCTGTTGCATTTTGCCGCACCCGCGCGCCCCTTTTCCCCGCGAAACGCGACCGCCAGGTCATCCGTCCGCCCCTCGGCCTGGACGGCCGTCCCCCGCCAGCCCACTGCTTCGAGCAGTGCGACGCGCTTGCTTCCTTGACATTGCTTCTACTGGTTTTGGTCAGTCGTTCCGTATGCCGTGGGTCGCTGACTCGCTTCTGACCGTCCGCTATTGCAGCGGGGTGGTGGCCGAGTTGATCGAGCTTGCCGCCGTGCCGTTGGTGGGCCGCGACCGGGCCGAGGGGCTGGCGGCGTCGTTCGGTCGGCTAGCTATGCGGATTAGCCGGCGCGGCCTAAAGATGCCGGGGCTGACAAGCCGCTGGAGCCGCCGCTAATGGCAGTTCACCCCGAAGCCAATCGAGCGACCAACAGAAACACCGCAGCAGGCTATCGCCTGAGGATCGCCCAACCGATGGCTTGTGCGCCGCCAAGCGAGCAAAGCGCGTTGGTCTGACTTGGTCGCTCGGTAGCTCGTTGGTTGCATCGCGTTGAGCATCGGTGGTTCAACGGCAGCGTGTGGAGCGGGTGTGGTATCCGCCTACGCCTCATGATCGCACAGGCTGACGGTAACCCAGCTAGGCTTATCGACAGAAACATGGAGGTTGTTCTCTTTCAAAAACAAGCAGCGCAAGTAACCGCTCTGGCTGTGTTCGTTGAGACTTCCCGGTAGACGGGCAACCTCAGAGACTAGGAGAGACGACGATGAACAAGTTCGTGAAAGCCATGGTGGCGGTGGTGGTGGCTGGGTTGGCGGCTGGCTCGGTGCTGGCCGATCCCAACGACTGGCGGCTCGGGGTGAAGATCTCGGCCAATCCCAGTGGTGGGTTGCGAATCCACGACGTGTTCCCCGGCAGTCCAGCGGAGCAAGCTGGCTTAAAGCCTGGCATGATCCTGCTGACCGTGGACGGGGTATTGTACAACGATCCACTCGCCGCCCGGGACAAGATCATGTTGAAGAGCGGCGACCAACTGAACCTCGTGTATCAGGACGGGTCGGCCTTCTATCAAGTCACGGCCCAACTGACCACAACGACGGTCGCGACCATCATCGCGCAACCATACGCAGGCCAGCCGGTTCAAAAGGCTTGGTCCAAGACGGTACAAAAGACCCAGCCTAAGGTCGTGCCGCTACTCAAGGATGTAAGACGGGTGCGGGTGGCCGACCCACGCCTGAAGCAGTGAGCCGAACGGCACGGCAGGGCACCAAGCAGTGACGCCAAGCCCGCGACGCCAAGCCCGCAGGTTACTCGGCCTGCGGGCGGTGCCTTTTCCACGTCGTGGCTATCGTAGCCACCGGCCAACCCTGAACTGGGCCAGACAGTAGCACACGGAATCGCTCGCCATCCGACGCGGACACAACTGGCGAATTGGGCGCCGAACCCGGATTGGAAGCCCGAGGTCGGGTTATTGTCTGTAGGCGAATGTGAACCGACCATCGGTGTAGGATGGTCTGTAAGCCAACGACCTACCAGGTTACGGGCAGATCAGTCTCAGACCAGGTGCGTCGCTTACTCGCAGCGTTCGTGTCCCCCACCAGCAGCCCCGGAGGCGATCATGGGATTCTTTGAAGAACTGGTTCGCTACTGCATCAAAGAGGCTTTCGGCCACGGAAAGTCTCGCTACGGGGATCGTGACTTCAACTACACTCGGGGCCATCGGCACAAAACCAATACGGTTGGCGTCCGCTTATTCGGCGTCAGTGTCCGTGAGGTGTCTGGAACCTGCAACCGGTGCAACGGCAGCGGAACCGTGACTTTCGACTGCCGGACTTGCGATGGCTCGGGTGTGTACAAGGGCACCTGCCGAACCTGCGCTGGAACCGGGATGTTCACGTTTGCCTCTGGCAGGCAGGCTCGGTGCAAGCGCTGCGATGGCTCGGGCAGTTTCACGGCCACCTGCAAGAAATGCTCCGGCTCAGGACAGTTCACCCCGACCTGCAAGAAATGCGGTGGCACTGGGACGTACAAGCGGACTTACTACAGCTAACCCCACTGACGGTGAGCCGCGGCGGCGAGCAAAAGGGTAAACGGGCGGGCTTGGCGCAGTCGGTCCTGTAGCCCAAGCCCTCTGCTCGCCCCCCGCCGTGTATCACCCCATGACTTTATTGCTGCTTCGGCCCGATCGTGCCGCCGTCCCAGACGATCTTGCACTGCGGCAAGGCGGCGGCCAGCCTGGCGATGCCCGCCTGCGTCAGCTTGACTCCATCCTTGCCTTGGTTGTGGTTGACTTGGAGATAGCGCAGCGTCTTCAGCTTCGCCAGCGACTCCAGCCCCGCGTCGGTCAGTTGATTGCCCTCCAAGCGAAGGGATTGCAGTGATTGCGACTGAGCCAGTTCCGCTACCACCTCATCCGTCAAAGGCATCGCTACACCGTAGCCCCAGTGAATCGGATAGAACTCCACCAGCTTGGGCATCGCCGCGACCTTCTTGGCGAACTCGCGGTCGAAT
>Ga0308414_1001548_pt1 | contig 15031 bp, 19 predicted proteins | sample HotsprSampleOS50_FD_205667 | JGI IMG/M metagenome (GOLD analysis project Ga0308414, IMG submission 205667) | Hot spring phototrophic mat microbial communities from Octopus Spring, Yellowstone National Park, Wyoming, United States - 20090730_OS50 ... | reverse complement strand
TCCTTTCTGGTCCGAGGTTCCTCGGCCGTAGACCAACCCATCCCGGATAGTTCCCGAGAAGGGATCTTCCTTCCATTGACTACGGTCCCCCACCCCTACGGTATCGATATGGGCATCGATCACGAGCTTCCTTGGCCCCGACCCCACTCTGGCGATGAGGCTCCCCAACCCATCGATCCTCACCTCATCGAAGCCGAGGGTTCTACAGATCTGCTCCAATTCCCTGATCACTCCTTCCTCTTCTCCAGAAAAGGAAGGGATCCGGACGATCCGGGATAGGTTCTCCGCCGTCATAGAGGCGTACTCTTTCGATAGTTTTAGAACTTTTTCAGGGCTCATACCTGTTCTCCTTCTTGATTCATCCATCGTTGATCTGCCCACCGGGCAAGTACGTAAAGATAATCGGACATGCGATTCAAATACCGTTGACAGGCGGTCAGTTCCTGCAAACCCCGGCTACGGATGAGAGCCACCAGGGATCTTTCCGCCCTCCTGCAAACGGTTCGGCAGATATCCAGCCTAGCCGAAAGGGAACAGCCACCCGGTAGCACGAACCGATCGGGTAGAGCGATGGATTCCAACACCTTTTTTTCCGAGATTTCCAGAATCGAAATATCCTGATCCGTCAGGTGATCGAGGGAATGGAAGCGGGGATCCGAAGCCGGCGTAGCTACCTCGGCTCCTATTCGAAAAAGATTCAATTGGAGGGATTCTACTTCGTTCCTGAAGGGAAGGTCTGGCTCGTCCGCCTTTACCCAGCCAAGAAAGGAGTTCAACTCATCCAGATCTCCCAGCACTTGAAAGACTAGATCGTCCTTCGAGCGGCGTTCCCCATTGTACAGGGTGGAAAATCCTTCGTCCCCTCCCCGGGTGGTGATCCTATCGAAAGGAATTTTTCTAGCTGGCATCGGTTATCCTCACATCACAGTACTCCGAAACGAGGAAAAAAGCAATTTCCCTCCCCTTTACTCATCTATCCCTTCCGTATTACAAAAGAATATCAGAACCCTAATCATAGAAGAGGATACCTGTATGAACCAGACGTCCATTTCCCAGCTACTGAAAGAACTGGAAACCCTTCCCTTCGACATGTACGAGAAGGATTTCTTACTTACCTGGGAATTGAGTAAGGAGAACCTACTTGCCATCCTGAAAACGGGACTTTTATTGAAGGAGCTTCATAGGACCGGGCGCTCCATGCGGATTTTCGACACCGGGCTAGCGGTTTCCATCTTCAGGGATAACTCTACCCGTACCCGTTTTAGCTTTGCTTCTGCGGTGAATGCCCTGGGACTCACCCTCCAGGAACTGGATGAACGAACCTCCCAAATCGCCCATGGAGAGACGGAACGGGAAACTGCGGTGATGATTTCCTTTCTCACCCAGGCTGTGGGTATCCGGGACGATATCTTTCTCGGAGAAGGGGACCGGTACCAGAGGAACTTCATTCAGGCCATAACAGAAGCTTACAAGGAAGGAATCCTCCACCAGAGACCGGTCCTGGTAAATCTCCAGTCCGACATCGACCACCCCACCCAAAGCATGTCAGACCTCGCCAAACTGATCGACTATTTTGGAGGGGTTGAACAGCTGAAAGGGAAAAGGGTTGCCGTTACCTGGGCCTATTCCCCTTCCTATGGAAAACCCCTATCGGTGCCTCAGGGGGTCATCGGGCTTTTGACCCGCTTCGGGATGGAGGTAACCCTTGCCCATCCCCAGGGGTACGAACTGTTGCCCGATGTGGTTACTCTCGCAAAAAAACAAGCACAGGCCAGCGGAGGATCCTTCTCGACAACCGATAGGATGGAGGAAGCATTCAGGAATGCCGATGCCGTGTACCCCAAATCCTGGGCCCCCTACCAGGTGATGGTTCGCCGTACAGAACTCCTCAAATCGGGAAACACCGCTTCCCTTAAGGAGCTGGAAAAAGAATGCCTGGCAAACAACGCGAAGTACAAAGAATGGGAATGTACCGAAGAAAAGATGAAGCTCACAAGGGGTGGGAAAGGTTTATACATGCACTGCCTTCCAGCAGATATCAGCGGGGTGAGCTGTAAGGAAGGGGAAGTGGCTGCCTCGGTGTTCGATGCATACCGAAAAGAACTGTACCATCAAGCGAGTTTCAAACCATTCCTCATTGCCGCTATCATTCTCCTGTCCCGAATGAAGGATCCTCTCTCCACTCTGAAGAGGCTCTCCGAAGGGGCACAAAGGATGCACCTTTAGAGAGGGCACCTATCCTTCAGGTAAGGCACCTATTAAAAAGTAGTGCTATAAAAAATCAGGGGGCCTTTCGGCCCCCTGTAGTTCACTCTCCTTTCGAGAGTGATTTTCTCCCTAGGGGAAAGGAGCTTAACCTTCCCGCACCGGGATGGACTTCGGCTGCGCAGAGGCGAGTTTCTTCATATCCAGGGTGAGTATCCCGTTCTTGAACTGCGCAGTAATGTTTTCCTTGTCCACATCGGTGGGCAGCACGAAGCTCCGTTGGAAGGCAGAGGATCGCCGCTCTCGGATCAGATATCCGTTCCGTTTTTCCTCCCGCTTCTCATCCTTCTTGGAAGAGATAGTCAGCAGGTTATCCTCCACCTTTACCTCGATATCCTTTTCAGTCAAGCCGGGCAACTCCGCCTCCAGCACATACCGATCCTTCTCTTCCCGTACATCCACCGCGGGAATCCGGGCTTCCCAAATGGGAGTATCGGAAAAGATCCGGTCAATCATCCTGTCGAAATCGCCCCAAACTTCCCCAAGGGTGAAGGGTTTGTAGGTTACCAAGCTCTTCATAGGCACCTCCTCCTATCATTAGGATTTTTAACTTTTTCACTAATTAATTAAGCAATTTCTATGCCAATATTAGCACTGAGAAGCTTAAAAAGGTTGCTTGATAGATCATTTAACTTCTTGTATAATAAATATTTATATAATATATACAATTGTTTTTTGAAGTCTCTACAAATAGCTCCATTGAGGATACCTAGAAGCTTTCCCTAAATTGTATCATTTTCACTCACTGGATAAGACAATATGATACATTATGTCATTTTGATACACCGATCGGAATGATACAGACCAATTTGGTACTCTCCGAACCCAAAAGAAAAAGGGAACCGACCCTGGTAAGGGTGATGGCGGCTTCTTTTTCCCCCACTACTGAACTGTTCCCATCTTTCGGTATGCTCAGAGCTTCCAGCTCTTTGATCAGGCTCACCGCCACAGGCTCCCCTTTCGGATCCGGATAGGCGGTGTACAGGTAGGAGTACAGTAGTGAACGCTCAGCCGTAAAGCTCTTCCCCTCTTCCCATTTCCCCTTGAACTGGTACGTGTACTGACCGGGAGCGACGAAGACGATCGAATAGGTTCCCAGCACCTTTGCATCCTGAACCAACACAACCTGAACTCCTTCCTTGGAAGGGGGAACCAGGTGAAGGATCAGGAGCAGGAGACGCAGGATGACCGGATTCATGAATGGATTCATGCTAGGCAGTATACCCACACTTCTCTGTCAATGGAATCCCTTGACAGGATCTTTCCCCCCTGCATAGTATGCAAGGTAACACTATCGTAGAGGAGTGATGTATGATTTCCTATAAAGAATTAGGGCTGGTGAACACAAAGGAACTGTTCGCCAAAGCGATGAAAGGTGGATATGCCATACCTGCCTATAACTTCAACAATATGGAACAACTGCAGGCTATCATTACCGCCTGCGTAGAAACCAGGTCACCAGTTATCCTTCAAGTATCCTCTGGCGCGCGGAAGTACGCGAACTCTACCCTTCTCCGGTACATGGCCCAGGGAGCGGTGGCATTGGCGAAAGATCTCGGGTATCCCATCCCCATCGTCCTTCACCTGGATCATGGGGACAGTTTCGAGCTTTGTAAGTCCTGTGTGGAAAATGGGTTCTCCTCCGTGATGATCGACGGGTCCCATCTCCCCTATGATGAAAACGTGGCTCTCACCAAGAAGGTCGTCGATTTCGCTCATCAGTACGATGTCTCCGTAGAAGGGGAATTGGGAGTACTGGCAGGAATAGAGGATGAGGTATCGGCAGAGAAATCCCATTACACGAAACCGGAGGAAGTGGAAGACTTCGTGTCAAAGACAGGGGTGGATTCCCTGGCAATTTCCATCGGAACCTCCCATGGGGCTACCAAGTTCAAACCCGAGCAATGTACCCGTACCCCGGACGGTGTACTTATTCCTCCTCCCCTTCGGTTCGATATCCTCGAAGAAATCGAAAAGAGGCTCCCCGGATTCCCCATCGTGCTCCATGGCTCCTCCTCTGTACCCATCGAATACGTGCGAATGATCAACCAATATGGCGGCAATATCAAGGATGCAGTGGGAATCCCGGAAGATCAGCTCCGAAGAGCAGCCCGTTCCGCGGTTTGCAAGATCAACATCGACTCCGATGGAAGGCTCGCCATGACCGCCATGATCCGCAAAGTGCTGGCGGAAAAACCTTCCGAGTTCGATCCTCGAAAGTATCTAGGTCCTGCACGGGATGCTCTGAAGGAATTGTACAAGCACAAAAACATCAACGTATTAGGATCGGCAAATCAAGCCTAGCTCATCAGTACTTCCCAACAAATAGGGACTCCCGATGAAGGGAGCCCCTTTTTTAAAAACAATGTTTACAATATCTAACTGCGTGCCGATGAGGGGGCCCGAATCAAAGCCCTGGGATGCCGCGGGAGACCTCTTTATGGACAACCTCCTAGAGCCCTACAGATATTTGACTCTTTCGATCACCTTCGGTAAAACGGTTCCAGCAGCCACGAAACTTCCCAGAATAAGGATCCAGGCGACGAATCTAAGGTTTACCCGGTACAGGTAACCTCCCCATCCCAAAAGGAACAACCAACCAATTCCTGCCCCTATCACGAGGAATCGCTCCCATCGGACAGTGAAAAACCAGACCCCCACGGATAGAGCGCCCACATAGAGCAGCTGGATCCACACAAAAGGGATCAAGAGGTACTGAAAGCCCTCTTCCCATCCATGGAAAGAGAGGTGAGTTCGAAAGGCGATGGGAATAAGCCCACCTGCACCAAAAGCAAGGAACCGCACCACCTGCTCGGGAATGGAAATCATGATTCCTTTGCGATGCCACCATACATAGCCGGCGAGAATGTACAGTAGAGGAAGGAACTGATCGAGAAAAAATCCCTTCGCGAAAAGTTTCCACCCTTCGGCAGAAATGCTACCTAGGCTCAGGAAAATCCCGTGAATGAAAAAGAAAGGTAGGGTGAGCAAGGCTCCCGAAAGGAAAGTTTTAAGCCCCTTCCTTCGATCCCAGGCATGCCCCTGTGTTTCCAGGTGGAACCAGATGAAGAAAGCTGGACCGAACAGTAAAAAAAACACCATACCCACACCCTACCATAGAGAATCCTTTCCATGCAAGGCGATTCCATCCGGAAGTTATCCCTCTTCACCCACTTGTGCTCCATCGGTACGCTTCTTGACAGGGAGGGAGGGAATCCTTAGTATCCTTATAGGGATTCACGAAAGGACAATTATGGCAACTAGAACCACACTGGAGGGATCGGTAGGAATCGTTACTCCCAAGGAGTACACCTTCGGAAGCGCTGCGGATCCCCTGGAGTTGGAAAGTGGAAGAACCATCTATCCCGTGACAGTACGATACGAAACCTATGGGACCCTCAATAGAGAAAAATCCAACGCCGTCCTTATTCTCCACGCTTTCTCGGGGGATGCCCACGTAGCCGGATACAAGACGGAACAGGACCGTTACCCCGGATGGTGGGACCCTATGGTCGGTCCTGGTAAACCTTTCGATACAAACAAATACTTTGTCATCTGCTCCAATGTCTTGGGAGGGTGCCAGGGAACCACGGGACCTTCCTCGGTAAACCCCCTTACAGGAAAGCCCTACGGTCTGTCCTTTCCCCTCATTACCATAGGGGATATGGTAAAGGTGCAACGGTACCTGATCGACCACCTGGGCATCCAACGCCTCCTTACGGTAGTGGGAGGCTCGATGGGAGGCATGCAGGCACTGGAATGGGCTATCGCGTATCCAGAAAGGGTTCGTTCTGCCATCGTCATTGCGGCAACCCCCCGATTGACGGCTCAAGGAATAGCCTTCAATGCCGTTGGCAGGAATGCCATCACTTCAGATCCCAATTGGAACGGTGGGGACTACTACGGAAAAGCTATCCCATCCCGTGGGTTGGCCATCGCGAGGATGATCGGACACATTACCTATCTCTCTGAACAATCGATGCATGACAAGTTCGGAAGGAGGCTCCAAAATCGGGAACAGTACGCCTTCGACTTCAACGATCAGTTCGCCGTCGAAAGTTATCTGGAGTACCAGGGGGACAAGTTCGTGGAGAGGTTCGACGCCAACTCTTATATCTACATTTCCCGGGCGATGGATTACTTCAACCTGGACGAGAAGTATGGATCACTGGAAGCGGCTTTCCGTAAGACAAAAGCGAAGTTCCTCATTGTGTCTTTCACCTCCGACTGGTTGTATCCTCCCAAACAATCGAAAGAGATGGTATTCGCTCTGATGAAAGAGGGGAAGGATGTTTCCTATGCCGAACTGGATTGTCCCTATGGGCACGATTCCTTTCTCATAGAAACAGAACGACAGGGAAAGTTGTTTTCGTCCTTTTTGGAGAATCTCTATGCACACGAATCTTTCTGAACGAGTGTTTCAAGAAATCGCCCAATTGATCCCCTCAGGCAGCAGGGTACTGGACCTTGGGTGTGCCGAGGGAGACCTATTAGAGCTCCTTTCTCGTACCAAACAAGTGAAAGGAATGGGGGTAGATATCGATGAAAAGATGGTGCTGCACTGTGTCGCACGGGGTATTTCCGTGTTCCAGGGTAACCTCGATGAGGGTCTCCGAGATTACCAAACGGCAAGCTACGATTATGTGATTCTAAGTCGTACATTGCAGGTAGTACACAAACCTGTACTCATCCTCAAAGAGATGGTGCGTGTTGGAAAACACGCAATCGTGAACTTTCCAAACTTTGGATACCTACCTATCCGCTTGCAGCTTCTCCTGAAAGGACAAATGCCTGTCACCTCTTCCCTCCCCTTCCAATGGTACGATACCCCCAACATCCATCTCTGTACCAAGAAGGATTTCCTGAACCTCTGTAAGGTGTTAAGGATTCGGATTCTTCAGGAAATCAATCTATGGAATGGGAAACGAATCCCATCCTCTCTAGGAAATGCGTGGGCCACGGAAGTGTGCTTTCTGTTACAAGGGAGTAGTGAGGGGCAAAGCTATGTGGAAAGCATCGACTCTAGATCTAGCCTGTCTTGAAGAAGTTGGATGTGCCGTCTCGTTTGCTCCACCAGGGAATGCAATTGAACTCCCTCAGGATCGTTACAGGATGCCCTGCAAAGGAGTTCCAGCAACCCCAGCGCCAACCGTTCCCTCTGTAGAATGGTTTTCAGTGAATCGCAGAAAGAAGTATAGCCGTCGAATGAGACAGGCAGGTCGAAGGTTGCGGGATCTACCGACACGGAGGGTTTGAACCGTTGTTCGACAGGAGTTGGATCCGCCTCGATGGCTTCGATCACCCGTAGGATTTCCTTCGTTTTTTCCACACTGCTGGTGAGTATTTTGTGAATCCCCACATGTGAACTCATATGCAGGTACACATCGTAGAGGAAGAGGTTGTCTTTCAACACATGATGCATCACCTGGAAAATTCGGTGAATATCGTCCACACTGTAACGATACCATACATGTAGGGGATCTGTCAAAACCAACGAGATCTGGACATGCGGGATCATTCTTGATATAGTCTCCCTGTAAACTTTTTGAGTAACCTAAGGTATCAACCAAGGAGGTCGATTGTCTTCAAAAGATTTACGGATCAATGAAGCGATCCGCGTTCGTGAGGTTCGGTTAATCGATGGAAACGGCGAGCAACGGGGCATTGTACCAACCATTGAAGCAATCAGGCTGGCCAAAGAGGCAGGAATGGATCTGGTAGAAGTTGCTCCACAGGCAAATCCACCGGTATGTAAGATTCTCGATTATGGGAAATACAAATTCGAACTGGAGAAGAAGAGCCGGGAATCGAAGAAAAAGCAGAAACTAATAAAAATAAAAGAAATACGGATGCAACCAAAAATCGAGGAGCACGATCTACAGTTTAAAAGTAAGCACATTCAGGAGTTTTTAGCGGAAGGGAACAAGGTAAAGATAACCGTGCGATTCCGGGGTCGGGAACTAGCCCATACGGATCGAGGACTGCTGGTATTGAACAAGGTACTGGAACTCCTGGGGGACACTTACGTACTGGAAAAAGAACCTAGCATGGAAGGAAGATTCATGTCGATGGTTATTGCCCCCAAAGGGAAAAAATAAAATTGCAGAGGACAGAGAGGACATTATGCCAAAGATGAAAACCAGAAAATCGGCCGCAAAACGGTATTCGGTTACGGGGAACGGAAAGGTAAAATATAAAAAACAGGGGTTGCGGCATATTCTAACGAAGAAGTCCAGTAAGCGGAAACGCCATCTTCGGAAAAGCGGCATTCTCAGCAAGGTAGAAGTGAAACGTATTCGGACACTTCTCCCCTATGCCTAACCTCTATCATTAGATTACATTGAAGAAGGAGAACTCACATGCCCAGAGCAGTGGATGGAACACGTAGAAAGGAAAGACGGAAGAAGATTTTAGAGCAGGCAAAAGGGTACTGGGGCAAGAGGAGCAAACTCTTCCGCACAGCCAAAGATCAGGTAATGAAATCCCTCGTATACGCTTATCGGGATCGAAGAAGGAAAAAGAGGGATTTCCGATCCCTTTGGATCGCCCGGATCTCGGCCGCGTGCAGAGCGGAGGGAATCACTTACTCGCGGTTCATGAGCGGACTGCAGCAAGCAAATATTCTCATCAACCGAAAAGCTCTTTCCAACCTTGCCATCCAGGATCCTTCCTCGTTCAAAGCCTTGGTTTCCAAGGCAAAAGAAGCTCTGAAGGTTTAGCTCCATGGTTAGCCTCGAGCAGATCCGAAAACTTGAAGCTAGGGTGTCTCAGGCAGTTTCAACCATCCTGGAACTACGGGAGGAGAACTCTACCCTCCGACAAAAACTGGAAAAGTACCAGCAAAAGATCGATCAACTTGAACTCCTCATCGCGCAGTATAGGGACAGTCAAAAGGAAATCGAGGAAGGGATTCTGAACGCTCTTCGTCAGTTGGACCACCTGGAGGATGACGCTCTAAAGTCATCTTCCTCCCCCTCGGTATCGATTCCCCAGGAGCCATTGGCAGACCAGTCTGAACCCGAAGATATCGAGGGGAAACCGGTCATTCCCGAACAAGAAGGTGCCGAACAAGAAAACACCGCGACCGAACAAGAAAGCGTTGCGCAAGTAAAAAAATCTGGAGAGTTAGATATTTTCTGAAGAGGGAGAACGGTCTATTCCCAAGAAACGATCAGAGCTTAGAATCGAGATCCTCGGAACAACCTTCACCATTCAAACCGATGAAAGTCCCCAGTACGTGTCTACCCTTCTGGATTATTATAGAAAGAAGGTGGGGGAAGTGCGCTCTTCGGCTCCTACGGCAGACGCACTGAAAACGGCTGTCCTTGCAGGCCTCCTTTTGGCAGACGAGGTTCTCAGGAAACAAGAGTCGCCTCCGTCGAGTCATGAAGAGGCAGAAATCGCTCTCCTAACGGAAAAACTCATTCAGACATTGGACGAGTGCCTGGTGTCCGATTCCAAGACCCCTAGGTCCAAAAGCTTCGAGTAATCGCATCCATACACAGATACGATCCCTCCTGCCAAACGGTTGGCTAGTTCTCCACACTGGAAGAGTGTTTTACCCTGAAGCAAGGCAAACAGGAACCCCGCCGCAAAGGCATCCCCCGCTCCTGTAGTGTCTCGAACACACGTTTCGGTAGCCGGCACTCGAATCACCTCACCTCTGGAAGCGATAACGCACCCTTCTTTTCCGTTTTTCATCACCACCGTGGGAGCAAGGGTGGTTGCTTTCTTCAAGATTGCCTCGTCTTCCCTAGCTTCGGTCAGAGCCGACAGTTCTTCCCGGTTTCCGAACAAGAGATCCACCCGCCCGGGAATCCACGAGAGCAGTTCCTCCCTGTACCGATTCACCAGGAAGGGATCCGACACATCAAGACAGATCATCCGACCCGCCCTACGAGCCACTTCGGCCGCTCGATGAACCACATCACGCTGATTCGGAGTATCCCAATTGTATCCTGTTACATAGAGAATATCCGCCTGCTGGAGAGGAGGCTCGATGAGATCTTCCATTTGCAATTCCCTGCAAGCTCCCAGATAGGTGCACATGGTCCGTTCATGATCGGGGGTAACAAGGACAAGGGAGGTCCCTGTCTTACTCCCCTTTTTCTTCGCTAATAGGGGGATAACACCCGCATCCTGTAAAAGACGGGTCAGGGTTTCCCCTTCTTCATCCTCCCCCACAGCACCTAGAAAGTAAACATCCAATGGTCGGCCTGTTTTCTTGTTAAGCCACGCGATCCCTCTAGCGGTATTCGCACCGCTTCCCCCGGGAGTGACGGCCAACACCCTCCCTTCTCTCTTGATCCGTTGGATGAGAGAAGACTCAACTAGATTCATGCTCCCTGGTGTTATTCCCCACTGCTGGATCTGGGCATACTCGGAGGGTACGATCGTATCACTCAAAGGATTACAAATGATAAACACACTGGGCATCTGTATCCCCTCTTCAGTTGACTTTTTCAGGGTTCCCATCATACTATGGTGCCGCTACCATGTCTATCATTACGAGCCAACAGATACACCAGTACTATGAAAACTACGCAAAAATAGAGGTAACTTTCACCAAAGAGGTGATTCAAGCCACCCAGCTGGTATCCAAGAATGTGTTCTTGAAATGTCTCGGCTTCCAATATCCCTGTATCCTGTATTCCAGTTCCATGCTAGGGGCCAAAGTGATCCTAAGTAGCTCCCTTTCCTTCCAGGAGACCCTCCGAAAAGCAAACAATGTCGTATACCTTCGATACTGCTTCCAGAAGAATCCCAAGGGAGATCCTTTGACCTTCTTCGTTCCCGCGAAGGTTGCCGGTTCCTCCCCTTACGGCAAGAATGGAGGGAACCTCTATTTCTACTCCCTCCTCTTCACTCAGAAACCCGCAGATACATTGATAGAAATTTTAGGTACCCTACTGGATGCTACCCTGGCTTCTCAAAAAAGAAAGGACGAACGGATTCTCATCACAGCAGAGACTCTCAGGAAACTGGGTATTTCCAGCAAGGAACTGGCCATCCTCATACAGGGAGTTCCCCGGAAGGGGATCCTCAGGGACTTATCCTTCGGAGGAGCCAAGGTGATTCTCTTGGGACTGGCTAAGTTCATCCTGCATAAAGAGGCAGTGTTGCGGTTGGAGATCGAAGATCCCCGCCAGGTGTTGGAGATTCCAGGTACCATCATTCGCCATGAACCCGTAGAAGGAAGGCGTGACATCTCCGCCTTTGCCATCAAATTCCACGAAGACAAGGTACCCATGACCTACAAGTTGCTTCTCAGCGATTACCTGAAACAGCAAGATAAGCGAAAAGAAATTCCTACCCTCTAAAGTTTATAGGACTCCTGTCGATAAAAAGAACGGGGGGAGTGGAAATTTTGAGCATGCCAGAATTTTCTTCTCTCCCCTATCACTCTGATTTTCGGAATAGTTTATTCCGAGTTTAGAGAAATCTTCGGCAAGGATGCCGAAACACTAATCAGGGAGGATTGTATGGTTATCAACCACAACCTGAGCGCCATGTTCGCCCAACGAACGCGGGGGGTAACGGAAGTTAGCCTAACCAAGAACATGGAAAAGCTCTCTTCGGGACTACGGATCAATCGGGCAGGGGATGACGCCTCTGGGTTGGCCGTATCGGAAAAAATGCGGTCACAGATTCGAGGGCTCCGGCAGGCTTCGGCCAATGCCCTCAACGGGATTTCCTTCATTCAGACGACGGAAGGATACCTGCAAGAAACACAAGACATTCTTCAAAGACTTCGGGAACTGGCGGTACAGTCTGCCAATGGCATCTATACCCAGGAAGACCGAATGCAGATCCAGGTGGAAGTATCCCAGTTGATCGACGAAATCGATCGGATCGCTTCCCATGCACAATTTAACGGCATGAATCTGCTCACGGGACGGTTTGCCCGGGCTGCAGGTGAGAATGTCGTTACCGCTTCCATGTACTTCCAGATCGGCGCGAACATGGATCAACGGGAACGGGTCTATATCGGGACGATGACCGCTGCCGCCCTTGGGGTACGACAAGTAGGAAGCGGGAAGCTCCTTTCCCTCTCTACCCCCGATGATTCGAACCGTGCCATTGGAGTCCTGGACGTGGCTCTCCGAATAGTCAACAAGCAGCGGGCCGATCTGGGTGCATACCAGAACCGTCTGGAGCATGCGATAAAAGGGATCGATATCGGAGCGGAGAACCTGCAAGCGGCAGAATCGAGGATCCGGGATGTGGACATGGCGGCAGAGATGGTAGAGTACACAAAAAACCAGATTCTCCTGGAATCGGGTACAGCCATGCTTGCACAGGCCAATACCAAGACACAATCCGTCTTGCAACTCCTGCGATAGAGTAGTATCATATAAGAGAGTGAAAAACTCTGATCTTTGACAAATACCCTCCGTATGCAGCTGCAAAGAGAGGTTTCGGGCCAAACCCGGAGCCCTCTCTTTGTTGCTTAAGGGGAGCGGAACGGCAGGGAAGCGCGATGTAGCCCTGAACAATTCCCCTGCAGGCATACAAAACGAAGGCGAGGGATGCCTTCGGTATATTTCAAGGAGGGTTATCCAATATGATCATTAACCACAACATCAGTGCCATGTACGCCAACCGGGAACTTAGTTTCCGAAACGTGGATGTATCCAAAAACATCGAAAAGCTGAGTTCCGGGATGCGGATTAACCGCGCAGGCGACGATGCTTCCGGATTGGCGGTCTCGGAAAAACTTCGAAGCCAGATTCGGGGTTTGAATCAAGCTACACGGAACATTCAAAACGGGATCTCTTTCATTCAGACTACAGAAGGGTTCCTGCAAGAAACGCAAGACATCCTTCACAGGATTCGGGAACTGGCCGTACAATCCGCGAACGGTATCTACACCCAGGAAGACCGAATGCAAATCCAGGTGGAAGTGTCCCAGTTGGTGGATGAAATCAACCGGATCGCGTCCCATGCCCAGTTCAACGGTATGAATATCCTAACCGGTGCCTTTGCAAGGAACTCAGCCACCGGAGCCGTGATGAGATTCCAGATCGGGGCAAACATGGACCAATCCGAACAGGTCTACATCGGGACCATGACAGCTCAAGCACTCGGTCTCCAGGCGGCTCAAGGTGGACAGGGCATGATCTCGCTTTCCTCTGTAGAAAGCGCCAATCAGGCCATCGGAGTTCTCGATGTTGCCCTAAAAACCGTAAACAAGCAGAGAGCCGATCTGGGTGCATACCAGAACCGTTTTGAAATGGCCAGCAAGGGAGTGGCAATAGCGGCCGAAAACCTGCAAGCCTCCGAGTCCAGGATTCGCGATGTGGACATGGCGAGCGAGATGGTATCTTTCGTAAAGAACCAGATCCTTTCCCAGGCAAACACCGCAATGCTGGCTCAGGCGAATATGCAGACTCGATCGGTGCTTCAACTTCTCGGTTAACACAACTACTTTACTCCGTTCCGCCTATCATCGAGAGATCACTGGACGTCATCTCTCGAACAACCTACTGGAAGGAAGGGTTCGCGCTCCCTTCCTTTCAGCCCTTTACAGGGAGGTAATTGTATGTCGATGGAAGTGACAGGTATCCCATTCCGAAACATTGAAAGCCCCCAGATAGCGACAACTTTTCTCTCCACAGAAAGTTCACCCGTCGAACCGCACAGTCTGCATTCCCGGGAAGCCACTTTATCTCAAGTACAGGTTCCTTCTCACCTAGCGGAACAGCAATTGAAAGAGCTGGAAGGATTGACGCGATTTCTCAATCGAAGACTCAAGTTCTCCTTCAATGAAGAGCTTCAGCAGGTGGTGGTCAAGATCGTTGACGGTGAAACCGATAAAGTAATTAAGGTACTTCCCCCGGAAGAAATTCAAAAACTTCATCTACGGATCCGGGAAACTCTCGGAATCCTTTTCGACCAACTCATTTAAATCGACTTGGGGGAAGCAGGGGTACTCGTGGCCGACATATCCATACCAGGGATCTCCAGTAAATATAAAACCGACGAATTGATCAAGAAACTCGTCGAAGTGGAAAAGATCCCCCTCAAGCGGATGGAAGAATCGGTTTCCACCCTCAAGACTCAACAATCCACATGGCGCGAGATTCAACAAGGATTGACTCAAGTGAGGGATCGAGCCAGGAGCCTCTACGGCTTTCAAGCCCCCTTCAACGAGCGAACGGCCAAATCCTCGGATTCCTCCATCCTTACAGCCACAGCCACTCGGGATGCCCTAGAGGGTAGCTATGAAGTAGAGGTTTCGAAAATCGCTCAAGGGGACAAATTTTTATCCGACTCACTCCCTCTGGATATGGAAATCCCACCCGGCAGATACGGATTCAAAGTGGGGAACCAGGAGGTTTCCTTCCAATTCAGAGGAGGAAGACTTTCCGCTTTCGTGGAAATCCTGAAAGAGAAGGGAAAGGAACTCGTTACGGCAGGGATCGTGAAAGATACTCCCAACACACAGGTACTGTACATCGAGTCCCTCAAACCAGGGAAAGAAAACCAACTATCCTTTACAGAAGCTTCCACCGAACTAGGAGAGCGTCTGGGGATCTTACGCAAAGATTCCTCTACGGCTAGAACCATCAAAGTGGATCAGACCCTTCTATCCACTGCAAAGATTCTTAAAAAACCAGAGGCCATTCGAATCGAGGGAAACATTCTCCGGATCGGTACCGAGGGGGAATTGGAGCTTCCTCTTACTCCGCCCTTTACCCTTACCCCTTCGATGGTGTTGGAGGCGGAGCTTCGGTTACGCAAAACTGCCGATGGGCCTCCCCCA
>Ga0308414_1001542_pt1 | contig 15049 bp, 14 predicted proteins | sample HotsprSampleOS50_FD_205667 | JGI IMG/M metagenome (GOLD analysis project Ga0308414, IMG submission 205667) | Hot spring phototrophic mat microbial communities from Octopus Spring, Yellowstone National Park, Wyoming, United States - 20090730_OS50 ... | reverse complement strand
TTGTTAACGATGAAATAATATCTATTTCAACTCCTGATAAGGCTAACCAAGCTATAGGAACTCTTGACGAGGCATTAAAGAAAGTAAGTAAACAGAGAGCAGATCTAGGTGCATATCAAAACAGACTCGAGTTTGCAACTAAGGGTATATTGATTGCTGCTGAAAACTTACAAGCTGCTGAGTCAAGAATAAGAGACACAGACATGGCTGCACAAATGGTTGAATACTCAAAGAACAACATACTTATTCAGTCTGCTACAGCTATGCTTGCTCAAGCAAACCAAAAGACTCAAGCAGTACTTCAATTACTAAGATAAGTTTAAGAGGGGGGCTTTTCCCCCTTTATAATATCTATTATCTTTTTTATATTTATACTAGAAAAATAGTAAACTTCTCTTTTTTTCTTAGGTATATAAGACTTAATATTTATAACTCTTGTTGGTGAGCCTTTTAATCCAATAAGCTCAGATTCTATCTTAAGTATATTATTATCAATTTCTTTTATATTATAATTAATAAAGTATTTATCAGCATCAACAAGAAAAATACTGTTTTCCTTTAACATAAGAGAAGCAATTAGGGGAAAACCTGTTTCAATAATATATTTTTTGCCATACTCACACACAATCTCACATACATCACCTTTAGTGTTTATAAAGTCAACATTAGAAAAAGTGTTTATCATAAGTATTTCTCCAATTTGAAGTGGTATATGGCCAGTTGAACCATCAAAAGAGTAGGCACCACATAGAATAATTTCTGGGATACCTATGTATTTTATGGCATTAGCAAGTATAAGAGAAGTTGCCAACGTATCAGAACCTGCGAAAGAAGTATCAGAAACGATATATGCATTGTCAAAACCAATAGCAAGACAAAACTGTAATATCCTTTTAGAGGTAAGAGGACCCATTGTCATAACCTCAAGAGAATAACCCTCTTTTTTAAGTTCAAGTGCTAATTGAATAGCAGTAAAGTCAGCAGGATTAATTACACCTATGCCCCTATTTATTGTCCAAGTGTCCTCGTTAATTTTAACATTATCTTCATCAGGAACTTCTTTTATCAGAACTAAAACTCTCTTCATTTTTATTTCCTTTCACTAAAAGGATTTTAAAAAAAATTTTAATAAACAAAATATATTTTATAGTTTTTATATATTAGAATTTAAGTAAAACAAGGAGTAATCAAAAATGTTTGAAGGCACATTTGTTGCTATTGTAACACCATTTAAAAATGGAGCTGTTGATTATGATGCATATGAAAAACTTATAGAAAAACAGGTAAAGGCAGGAAATGGGATAGTACCTTGTGGTACTACTGGAGAATCAGCTACACTTACTTATGAAGAGCATGAAGAGGTAATAAGATTTACAGTAGAAGTAGTAAAAAAAAGAGTTCCTGTTATTGCTGGAACAGGTTCAAACTCAACTAAAGAAGCATTAGAACTTACAAAAGGAGCTGAAAAAATAGGGGCTGATGCAGCACTCCTAATATCCCCATATTATAACAAACCTACACAAAAAGGCATATATGAACACTATAAGTACATCGCAGAAAACGTAAACATCCCAATGATATTATACAATGTCCCTGGTAGAACTGCCAAGAATATTGAAGCTGAAACCACTATAGCACTAAGTAAGATAAAAAACATTGTTGGAATAAAAGAGGCAAGTGGTGATCTTGTACAGGCAAGTAAGATAATAAAAGAAACAGGAAAAGATTTTGTAGTCCTATCAGGTGAAGATGCTTTAACATATTTTATACTCACAATAGGTGGTAAAGGTGTAATATCCGTCACCGCAAATGTTATGCCAGAAAAAGTTAATCAAATGGTAACCTATGCACTAAAAGGTGACTTTGAAAAGTCAAAACAATTACACTTTGAATTATTAGAACTATCAAAAGTAATGTTTATAGAGACAAATCCAATACCTGTTAAAGAATCTCTTGCAATGATGGGTCTTATAAAAGACGAGTTAAGACTACCCCTTACAAACATTAGTGAAGATAACAAAGAAAAACTTAAAAAAGTACTAAAATCATACAACTTGATCTAAAAAAATGCTTTATGAGCTAATTACAGGCAAAAAAGAAAATGAGAATAATGAAAAATACTATTACATACTGGAATTTGCAACAAAGAATGTAAAAGCCTGTTTTAGCTCAAAACTTGATGAAAACAAAATAACAATCTTTAAATGCTTAGGGTTAAAAAAAATAACAAGATATAAAAGTATTGAATTCAAAGACCCAATTCCGAGAGGTGATATAATAATAGAAAAAGAAGACTATGATTTTTTAATAAAAAAAATAACAGGAAAAGAAAGCAAAGAAAATCAAGAAGTTGATATTATAATAAAACTTCAAAAAAACTTTTTTCCAATACTCATGTTAAAAAGCATTCTCTCAGAAAAAGAAATAGGAGAAATGATACATTTTATGATATCAAAAAGATATTTTTCCTATCAGGTATTATACACACTATCAAGAATAATAGACTTTAGCATAAAAAAAAACTTATCTGAAAGAGTGTATCTAGAACTTGTTGAAGACATAAGAGAAATAACTGAACTACTCGAAGACAAAAAATGGAAAATAATATCAGTATTTATATCAAACTATCAGTTTAACAATTTTTTAAAAACAAAAAATAAACTATTCTTCTTTTTCGAAGAAGTAGAAAAAATAAGGAAAAAAATTTCTGAAGACTATTTTAAGAAAAACAATATAACAGACCTAATCAAAAAATCAATTACAAATAAATCTGACCTTCAGTTATTTCTCTCAAAAGTACAGGATGAAACGCTGGCAAAAAGTATAAAATTAGAAGAAGTAAATGAAATATCAGACTTTATATCTCAAAGGAAGAGACAAAGATTAATAGAAGATATTAATTTCTTATACAATGAAGAGGATGCATGGAAGTATAAGCTTCAAATACTAAAAGAAATAATATTATATTTAATAGAAAAAAATCCACCTTATTATTTAATAAACAAGCTGTATTCTTTCTCAAAAAATGCAGACAACATATTTGACCTTGTTGGACCTTTTAAAGTAGCAATATTCCTAAAAAATTACCCTGATGAATCATTTATAAATAGACTATCACCAGTAAAAAAAGGTTTTATTGAGGCTTTCATAAAAGGTAAGATTAAAAAGATAGGTGGTATTTCAACCTTAGAACTACAAGAATCTATAAAGAGTTTTAAGTTCTATCTTATAGGTAGTAACCTTTTTGAAAATGTCTATAGTTTATTATAAGTTAAATAAATAAATTTTATAAGAAAATTTTAAAATAAATATTTTAATAAAATAGGAGAAAAAAATGATTTATAAGATCAACAATATCCCTGTAACCGACCTTGCAAAAGAATTTGGTACTCCACTATATGTATATGATGCAAACAAAATTGAAGAAAATATAGATAATCTTAGAAAAAATATTTCATACAAAAAAATCTCTATAAAGTATGCATGCAAAGCAAACTCAAACCTGCATATTTTAAAACTTATTAAAGAAAAAGGGCTTGGGCTTGACACTGTTTCATATGGTGAGGTTGCACTAGGTCTTAAGGCTGGTTTTTTGCCAAAAGACATAATATTTACAGGGGACAACACAACAGAAGAAGAGTTTGAGTTTTGTGTAAAAAATAATGTTATAATAAACATAGGGTCAATATTCCAATTGGACCTGTTTGGGAAAAAATATCCAAATAAATACATAATGATAAGGGTAAATCCTGATGTCGGTACAGGACATCACGACCACTGTATAACAGGTGGGGCATCAAGCAAGTTTGGTATATATATAGACCAGATAGAGGAAGCAAAAAAAGTAGCTAAAAAACATAATCTAAGGATAAAAGGAATACACTCACACATAGGCTCAGGAATACTAGACACTGATATATTCATAGAAGCTATGCAGATAATACTAAAGGAATCTAAAAAGTTTGACAACCTAGATATTATAGACATTGGTGGTGGAATAGGAATACCATACTATGAACATGATAAACCGATAGACTTAAAAGTCTTAGGAGAAAAAATAACTAAAAGTATAGAAGAATTCAATAAGGAGTATGGCAAAGAGGTTGAACTATTTATAGAACCAGGTAGATACATAGTTGGAAATGCAGGGTATTTATTAGCAGAAGTTGTAAATAAGAAAAAAACACCTTTATTTAATTTCATAGGAATAAACACTGGTTTTAACCACCTTATAAGGCCAATGGCATATGGTAGTCATCACAGGATAATAAATGGATCAAACTACAACTCAGGAAAAACAGGTTTTTATCTGGTGGCAGGTAATTTATGTGAGAGTGGTGATATATTTACAAAGATAAATGGAGAAAAAGAACCATACAAGATAGATGAGCCTAATTATAAAGACATAATGGTAATACTTGATGCTGGTGCCTATGGTTATTCTATGGCATCTAATTATAACTTCAGGGAAAGACCTGCTGAAGTAATGATAAAAGACGGTATAATAAGACTTATTAGGAAAAGAGAAACACTAGAAGAAATGATTAGAGGGATGGAGATATGAAAGCACTAATATTTTTACCACATAAGTTCTATCTAAAAAAAGTAGCAGGTGTTTCTCTAATAAAAAGAATAGTAGAAGAATTATACAAAGCAAATATAAAAGAAATATTTGTCTTAAGTAATGTAGTTAATTTATCCCAAGATAGTATGATAAAAGTAATAAAAAAAAAGTCAGATATAAAAGAAGTTATAGGGGAAAAATATATTCTAATAGATGTTCCTGTTGTATTCAACAATGAGTTTATAAAAGACTTTATAGAAAAGAATCAGGATGATGTAAAAGCATTTTCTTCTGTAACAAATAATCATAAAGGCATATTTGTACCTGTTTACAATAAAGAAGACATAAAAAAGGCAGAAAAACTACTATTAAAGTCACTTAGAAAACCACATGACACATTAATTTCTAGGTATATTAATAGAAACATATCCTTATTTGTCTCTAAGTTTCTTATGAAAACAAGTATCACACCTAATTTTATAACACTTATAGTTGTTTTAATAGGGCTTTTAGCATCTGTGATAATGGTATGGAAACCTAACTACTATGGTGGGCTTATAGGTGGTATACTTTTTAATTTGTCTTCAATACTTGATGGTTGTGATGGTGAGATTGCAAGGCTTAAGTATCAGACAACAAAGATAGGCGTTTGGCTTGATAACATCGGGGATGAACTTACAAACTTTGTATTTATAGGTGCTGTTGGAATCTATAACTCAATATACTATAAAAATGACATATTCTTAAAATCAGCACTGGTTTTTTTATTAATATTTTTAATAACCAAGGCAATTCAGTATTATCTTATAATAAAAGGATATAAAAAGGAAGATATAGCTCAGTTTGATGTTGAAATAAAAGAAAGTAATACAGTTTTAAAAAAGATTGCAACATTTTTTGTTGAACTAGCAAAGGTGATTGCAAGAAACGACTTCTTCGCATTATCAATGATGGTTGCTGGAATATTAGGATGGTTCCCTATTGCACAGATAATAATAGGAATAACAGTGATAGGGTTATTCATAGGTGTAATAGTAGACTTTATAAAAACTATAATAAGGATAAAAAATGAAAATTAAATTAGTATTAACAATTATTTTTATAACAAATATAGCCTCAGGATATAAGTTTGAGTTCGAACATAAAGAGGGAGACCTATATAGACTCGTCTCATCATCTGTTCAAACTGCTTATATAGACAACAGGTTGGTTGGAAAGTATGAACAGGGATATAAAGCAAACCTTAGGGTGATAGAACTAAAAAAAGATGGTGGGCTTCTTAAAGGAGAATATTACTATCTTGTAAAACCATATGGAGAAAATGTATCTTATAAGATAATAGAAGATAAGATATATCCAACAGAGTTTATAAGATATAAGGATGGTAGAATAGAAATAGATAAAACATACTTTTACCCTGTTGTAAGGAACTTACCAGTCTTCCCTGATAAAGACATACAAATAGGATTTACATGGGAGGGCACAGGATATGAGTCTCAAGACTTTACAAGGATAGGAATACAAGAACCATTTATTGCACCATTTAAAGTATTATACAAATATGAGGAAGATAAGAAGATAGATGGCAAAGAAAAGGCTGTAATAAAAGTATTTTATTATATAAATCAAGTCTTCAATCTTAAACCCAACCTTTTAGTAATGCCAAAGAATGAGAGTCCTTACACGAAAGTAACATATCCTATAAGAGCAATGGGTTTTTTTGAAGGTTATTTTTATTGGGACAAAGAGAATAATATAATGGACTACTACACAGGCGATTACAACTTTATATATATAATGTCAGATGGCACAATAAGAGAATGGAAGGGTAAGGATGAAGGCACAGTAACTCTTATAAGAGACTCAAAAGAAGATAAAAAGAAGATTACAGAAGAAGCAAAAAAAATAGGGGTTGGATCTGTTAATGAGACAGAAGAAGGAGTGAAACTTACTTTTACTGACATATTGTTTGACTTTAACAAAACAAATATTAAAAATGAGTTTATACCAGTATTAGACAAAGTTGTATCAATACTGAAAAAATATCCTAAATACGAAGTAAGGATAGAAGGGCACTCTGATAACATAGGAGATGAAAGGATAAAACAGTGGATATCAGAAGGAAGGGCAAAAACTGTTGCTGACTATTTTGTGAAGAATGAAATAGATAAATCAAGGGTAAGTTATATAGGTTTTTCAGATAAAAAGCCTGTCGTTCCAAATACATCAGATGAAAACAGGGCAAAGAACAGGAGAGTTGAGATATATATAATAACAAATTAAAAAATAGGAGGCATTAATGAAACTATCAACAATAGGAATGGGAATATCCTGGGCAGTTTTATCATTTTTTACAATATCTATTATAAGCATATGGTGTTCTCTGACTGGTTTTGGTTCTGACTTTATAAAACTATACAATTCCATACATCCAAGCCCAGTAACAATAACATACTCTTATTCATTAACAAGATGGGCAAACTTTACAAACAACATACTTCCAATACTGATAAACATATTCTACTCAATAGTTGATGGATTGATAATAGGAATAATATTGGGATCTGCATATAACTTCTCACTAAAAATCCTAAACAAGAACAAGGACATAAATGAAAATAGAGAAAATATTGAATGAATTAAATGAAGAACAGAGAGAGGCAGTATTAGAATTTGAAAATCCAGTATTTGTTTTATCAGGTGCAGGGACAGGAAAGACAAGAGTAATAACATATAAAATAGTACTTCTTGTAATATCAGGATATAGATTAGACTCAATAATAGCACTGGCTTTTAATAATAAAGCAGCAAATGAGATAAAAAGAAGGGTATTTCACCTACTAAGAGAAATAAGTATAGAAGTAGAAACTAATAATCACTGGATAGGAACATTTCACTCAAATTGTGCAAAAATACTAAGACATTCCGGTTCAAAACTTGGTTATTCATCAAACTTCACAATAATAGACACAGAAGACTCAAATAAAATACTAAGAGAGATAATAAAAGAAAACTCTATTGAAGAACCATTATACAAAATAAGAGAAGGAATATCTAAAGCCAAAAACACTTTTTTAGACTATCAAGACCTTGAAAAAATGGGAGATGAAGAAGATGATAAGTTTCTTATCAACTTAGCTAAAATATTTAAATCTTATAATGAATTTCTTTTTAAAAACAATTTAATGGACTTTGATGACCTGATAGTAAATACTGTAAAGTTGTTTTCATATTTTCCAGAAACAAAAGAATACTGGAAAAAAAGATTTAAATACATACTGGTGGATGAGTTTCAGGATACCAACAAGACACAATACATATTGATCAATCAATTAACAAACAAGAAAAACATTACTGCAGTAGGAGATGATGACCAGGCAATATACAGTTTTAGGGGAGCTATAGCAGAAAACGCAAGGTCTTTTATAGACGCATATGATGATATAAAAATAATAAGAGTAGTAAAAAACTATAGGTCAACACCAGAGATAATAGAACTTGCAAATACAGTAATTAAAAAAAATAAAAACAGAATAGGTAAAGACTTAATCCCAACTCTACCATCAATAAAAGAGAAACCATATCTAATAAGACCATACACAGATGAGTCTGAGGCAGAGATTATAATAAGTAAGATAAAGGAAATAATAGGTAATAACCCAGGAGAAAACATTGCTATCATATACAGAATAAACTCTCTATCACGATTGATAGAAGAAAAATTAGTAAAAAGCCATATACCATACAGGATATTTGGTACAAGACCTTTTTATGAAAGGATGGAGATAAAAGATATACTAGCATATCTTAGGATAATAATAAATCCAAGGGATGAGGTGTCAATAAAGAGAGTTATAAATATACCAAAGAGAAATATAGGAGACACAACTCTAGCCAAAATAAAAGATGTGGCAGAAAAAAAAGGAATAAACTTTATTGAAGCAATAAAGATAATAATAGATAAGTCAAGAGAGTACAACATATCTAACAGAACACTAAAAGGTCTTAAAGACTTTTATTCAATAATAACAGAAATATCTGAACTAAAAGAAAGACCAAAAGACTTGTTAAAAATACTGTTAGAAACAACAGACTATATAAAATACCTTCAAGACTTTGAAAATGAAGAAGAAAGAAGGGAAAACATAGAAGAGTTTAAAAGACTATACTTTTCTTTTTTTGATGAACAAGATGTTAGACTTGAAGACTTTGTAACAAGAGTTTCTTTGTTAGACTCTTCTGAAGAACACTGGCAAGATGATAAAACTACAAGAGTAAACCTTATGACATGTCATGCCGCTAAAGGGCTTGAGTTTGACAACGTATTTATAATCTCTTTGGTTGAAGACATATTCCCACACAGGTTATCCTCTGAGTTTGAAGAAGATATAGAAGAAGAAAGAAGACTTTTTTATGTTGCTATAACAAGGTCAAAAAAAAGACTATTTCTTTCATCACCAATAAAAAGAAAAGGATATGGAACACTTGAAAACTGTTTAATCTCAAGATTCATAAAAGAAGATATAAATGAAGAATTGATACAACACTATAGAATATAATTGTAATAATTTTATCTAATTAGATTAAACATTAAAAAACAACCAGCCATCTGGTAAAAAGTATTTTTAAATACCAAGAAATACTTCTAATCAGTTTAAGCATTATACTTGTTAATTTCTGGTATACAAGGAATTATGACCATTAGACTTAATGGGCTTAGTTCCTATAGAAAAGTTTATAAACAGTTTTTATTGGGCTCAAAAAAAAGAAGTTATATATGCATTTATATTGTACTTATGTTTTAATCTATAAAAAACAGATGTATCCTAAAAAACTAAATTTTCTTGATTTTTAATTTTTTTGATTCTTTTTTCATAAAGAAATTCTCTTAAGTTTTTCAAGAACAAATTAACATATCTTTTAGTCTTGAATACCATATTTAGAATTTTAAAACTTTAAAAATAAAATGTCTAAATTAAACTTAAAATCTTCTTTACATGCCAGTACTTTCTAAACTGAACAGAATAATTCTTTGCCCATATGTCAAAAACTTCTTCTAAGGTATAGTCTTTCCCCTCTTTTTCTTTAAGATACAACTTAAGCTCTAAAATCTTTTCCATCTGTGTTCTATTATAGTCTTGAAGTTCTTCTTGGGTCATAATATAATTATCATCAACATCATCAGATAAAAGGCAGAAAATCTCAAGAGGTTTGGATACATTATTTATAAGCATTTTATTTATTGTTGAAAAAATACCTCTATTTATAATACTGTTGTAATAAGAAGGTTCAATAATATTGTAAAACATAAAATAGGAAGGTAAATCAAACCATAAGTCTAAAACCTTAGCATTCACCATAAAACCCTCCTTGAGTTTAATCCTTTATTTATTATCGGCTTTGTAAGTATTGTTAATAATACATTTATAATTAGCCTATTTTTTTACCTTCTTTTCTTTTGCTTTTTTTAGCAATTCATCCATGCTATCCATATCTTTGTTCATCATCTCTTCTATATCTTTTGACTTTTTCTCAACACTCTTTTCTATATCAGCACTCTTTTTTTCTTTAAGCTCTTCTATATCTTTTGACTTCTTTTCTATGAACTCTTCTTGCTTTTTAGTCTCTTCTTCAATATACTTATCTTGTTTTTCTATTTCCTCTTTTATTACATCCTCACCAACATCTTCTGTCTCTATATCAAGTATTTTTTCAGCATCTTCTTTCTTTAAGTCCTTTACTTTATTTTTTAATTTTTCATTATCATCAACATATACAACAATCTTCTTATTCTTAGTTACAACAACCTCAGGTGCATTCTCGATATTTCTCCTTGTCCATACAGTACCTTCCTGTACAATAAGGACATCCTTTTTCCCGTCCGTCTCTATCTTAAAAACAGTACCCCTGACACCTGCTGTTATTGCCGGAGTCTTACAAGTATAAGTTTTTCCTTTAAGCGACTCAACGCTATTAATTATACTTCCCTTTTTCATATTAAGATTAAAACTAGAGCCAGTAAGTTCTGTAAGATTGACAAGAGACTCAGAATATAATGTAAATGTTGTATCTTCCCATATTTTTATTCTTAAAGTAGTTTTTTTATCAGTCTTTATAACCCCAGGAGCCTCAAGCAATTGGTTAACACTAATCTTATCCCATTTGTTACCATCAGAGGAAAAGTAAGCATTGCCTTGTAAAAATACGACTTTAGCAGTAATTTTCTTATCATTATTTGTAGTTTGAGTCTTACACGAAAACAAAAAAGAAAAGACAACAAAAACAAATACTAATTTTTTCATCTTATTTCCTCCCTATTTTAATAAACAACCAATCACCTAATATCTTAGTATCACATATATCAAAACCTTTTTTAATAAAAAAGTTTTTAATATCATTTTCTTTACTTGCTAATATACCTGATAATAAAAAATAACAAATATTTTTAAAATCTACAAAATCAAATAAATCAACTATAACATCATATGTAATATTTATAAGAGCTGTGTCAAAAATATTCATATTTAACTTTTTCCAGTCCTTTATAATATCAATATTATAAATATCATACTTATTTCTACTTATACCATTTAAAGTAATAGTTTCTTTACAGGATTCAATAGCCATAGGGTCTATCTCAACAAAAGCAACATATTTGGCTCCCATTTTTAAAGCAGCAGCCCCCAATATTCCTGAGCCACAACCTATATCTATAACAGTTTTATCTTTAAACTCATCTTTTTTCATATTTTCAAGTATAAGTCTTGTCGTCGGGTGATGACCTGTACCAAATCCCATTTTAGGATTGATTATTATTTTATTATCAGAGTCAACCTTTTCCCAGGGAGGAGTAATTATAAGACCGTTTATCTCTATCGGCTTAAAAAAGTCTTTATATCTATAAAGCCAGTCTTTATCTTCCAATACTTCTACTCTAAAATATGGCTCTTCAAGACCAAAATACTGAATAATATTCTTAAAAATATTACCTAAGTCCGATAAAAACAATTTTTCATCATCATCATATCTTAGATAAACACTTAAAAGAGTTTTCCCATTCTCTTCCTCTATAGCATACTTATATCGTTTATTCTCTAAGCTAAATATTAAAGCCTCTTCAATCTCAGGATTAATAAAAGTCTTAATAACTTTAATCTTATCTATCTTTATCCCCCTAATACCTTATCCCTAACTTTATAAAAAAGTTAACACTCCTATCACTATATCCCCCAAGATAATACCTCTCATAAGTTGTATAAGAGGTAATACTTGATAAAAGTTCATTATAATGAGTGGAATAAATTTTTAAAAAATTTACATCAATTTCTATTCCAAAAAGCCAAAAATCTATAAACCTTAAAACCACAAAAGAGAAAGGAACAGATATAAGCCTATAGCCTTTATAACCATAATAAAAGTCATCCAAAAGGCTAAATCTTAACTTAACCTCTGTCTGTTTATAATCTATTCCTACGTAAGAGAAAAAAATAAAATATTGAAAATCAATCATATATCCAATGTCTAGCCCACCCCCAACAAAATAAGCCTTTTCTTTTACATAATCTGAAGGCATAATAGGGTCAATGTTTTTATACCCTCCACGTATATTAACCCTCCAAGAAAAAGGATCATTATAGTCACAAATTGACACACCTATAACAGGAAAAGAGGTATTATAACCTTTAAAGTCAGTTGACTTGAAATAGTTATAAGAGAAACCAATATCAAGACTACTAAAACCTGCAAAAGAAAAATCACATAAAAAAAATAAAAATAGTATACTACTTAATCTTTTCATAAAGTACTTTCTTTACCTTTTCTGGGTCGGGTTCAAGAACTATAGGAATATTTGCATAATTTGATACTATACCTTCCAATGCTTTTTCATGGTAAGCAGCCTTTGAGTTTGCAAACTTAAGGCCATGAGCAGTTGATATAACAACAACACTACTTCCCTTCTCTATCCTTCCATCCTTAACAAGTTTTTCCATAACAGCAAGTGCAACACCAGTATGAGGGCATGTAAACATACCATACCTATCGTATTTAGCCGATGTATCAGCAAGTTCTTGTTCAGAAGCTTGTTCAACAATTCCATTAAATGTCTTTAATGCCCTTATAGCCTTCTCTCTACTTACAGGGTCACCTATCTGTATTGCAGATGCAAGTGTTTTTTTAGCCTTTACTGGTTCAAACTTTTCAAATCCAGTTTTGTATGAAAGATATAAAGGGTTAGCGTTTTCAGCCTGAGCCAAAACAATTCTCGGCATTTTATTTATTAAACCAAGTTCTTTCATCATAATAAGGCCATTACCCAAAGCAGACACATTCCCAAGATTACCCCCAGGTATTACAAAATAATCAGGGACATTATATCCCAACTGTTCAACAGTCTCTATCCCAACAATCTTTTGTCCCTCAATCCTAAGTGAGTTCATAGAGTTTGCAAGGTATATTGTATTATCCTTACTAACTTCTTTTACCACTTTCATACAACCATCAAAGTCTGTCTCAAGAGCAAGGACTATAGCACCATTAGCAATTGGTTGGACAAGTTGGGCAATAGAGATTTTGTTGTGTGGAAGAAATACTATTGTAGGAATACCAGCATAACTACCATAACTTGAAAGTGCAGCAGAAGTGTCACCAGTCGATGCACAAGCAACAGCCTTTATATTCTTTTTTTCTTTTCTAATCATCTGATTGACCATAGAGACCAAAACAGTCATACCAAGGTCTTTAAAAGATCCTGTGTGAGTATTTCCACAGTGCTTTATGTAAAGGCCTGAAAGTCCAAACTCCTTAGCAGCAACAGGTATAGGAGTAAGTGGATTATAACCTTCCCCTAAGGATACTATATACTTATCATCCATTAGTGGATTGACCCATTCTTTTTTATTCCAAACACCTGATGTATAAGGATAAGTGTAACTTGCTCTCCTTTCAGCAAAAGTTTTCTTCCAGTCTATTTTAGACCTTTTTAGGCTTTCTATATCATGGACAACTTCCAATAAGTCACCACACTTTTTACATTGATAGACAACCTCATTTAATTCATAGGTCTCACAACCATTTATACACCTAAAATATGCATTCATCAAAACCTCTTTTAAAATTTTTTAAATAAAATTTTAGATTTTTAAATTTAATTGCTTAATTTATTAAATTAATAAAACGAAACTTAAATAAGTAAAAAATTAATTTTTAGGCTAATGTTTTATGAAATACTTTTTAGACAATATTTATAAGGTTGAATCAGTTTCACACGGTAAAGGTCTTATAGGAATAGATGAAGATAAAATTACATACAAGATAGAAAAAGACACAAAAAGATTTGAAATAGGGCAAGACTATTTTGTTTATCCTGGATTTATAAACTCTCATGACCATATGCTTGGAACATATTTCCCTAGAGTAGGTAATGGCCCATATCTAAATTGGCTACCATGGGATAATGACCTAAAAGATTCTGTCATATATAAAGAGAGGGCAAAGTTTACAAACTATGAACTCTATTTCCTTTCAAGTTTAAGAAACATAATTTCTGGAGTAACTTGGATATCTGATCACATTCCACACAGTGTTAATGAAAAGTTTATAGACCACTTACCAATAAATGTTATAAAAAACTACACACTTGCCCATGAAGTATCATCATATGACCTTAAGTGGGGAGATCCAAAAACAGAGCATGAAAAGGCAAAAAAGAACAAAATACCTTTTATAACTCATATAGAAGAGGGCTTTGATCAAGAGTCTATGAAGGGAATTGACTATCTTAAAGAATACAATGCCTTAGATGAATATACTGTATTGGTGCATGGAATAGCATTATCTGATGAAGATATTGAAGAGATAGCAAAAACAAAAGCAAGTCTTGTATGGTGCCCAAACTCAAACTACTTCATGTTCGAAAAAACTGGAAATGTAAAAAAATGGATAGAAAAAAACATTAATGTATGTTTAGGTACAGACTCTCCAATGTCAGGTGGGATGAATATATTAGAAGAGATTAACTTTGCAAACTACTTATATCAAAAACTTCATTCCTCAGCATTAGACCCAAGAACTCTGTTTAACATGATAACAATAAACCCAGCAAAAGCGTTTAGAATACCTGCCGGCACATTAAAGGAAAATACACCTGCAAATATTGTAATAACAAAAAAGGTAAAACCTGACCCTTATGAAAATATATCTTACATAAAGCTAAGTGACATAAGCCTAGTAATAATAAATGGAAAACCAGTTTATGGAGATATTAATTTTAAAAATATACTAGAATATTTTAAAATACCATACTGGGAAGTAAATATAGAAAATAAAGATAAGTTTGTTGCTATAAGAGGAACATTGAAAATATTAAGAGAAATAAAGAATAAAATTGAATATTTTAAATACCTACCATTTTTGCCAATAAACTTAAAGAAGTAAGCCATGCCACAAATAAAAAACTACAAAAAAGACTCTATTGTATACTTTAGA
>Ga0308414_1001541_pt1 | contig 15053 bp, 12 predicted proteins | sample HotsprSampleOS50_FD_205667 | JGI IMG/M metagenome (GOLD analysis project Ga0308414, IMG submission 205667) | Hot spring phototrophic mat microbial communities from Octopus Spring, Yellowstone National Park, Wyoming, United States - 20090730_OS50 ... | reverse complement strand
AATGCTTGGCTGGACTGCTGAAACCAACGGGCGGGGAAATTGTGTTTCTTGGCCAAACCCTGGTTGGGAAATCACCGCGCGCCATCCGGGCGCTGGGTGTGGCACACATCCCGGAAGACCGCCACAAGCGCGCCCTGCTGCTGGATTTTGACCTGTCGGACAACGTCATCCTGGGAGACCATTACCATCCTCCGGCAGCCCGTTTGGGATTTCTTGATCGCCCGCGCATCAACGAGCGAACAGAGGCACTTTTGCAGGCTTTTGATGTGCGTCCACCCAACCGCCGGGCCCTGTCCCGGTCACTGTCGGGAGGGAATCAGCAGAAGCTTGTCGTCGGACGGGAGTTTGAGCTGCCGCCAAAACTTCTGCTCGTGGCCCAGCCGACCCGTGGGGTGGACATCGGCGCCATTGAGTTCATTCACCGCAAGCTGCTGAAGCTGCGTGACGCTGGGGTGGGTATCCTGTTGGTATCGGCGGAGCTGGAGGAAGTTTTGTCGCTTAGCGACCGCCTTCTGGTCATGTATGATGGGCGCATCGTCGGTAACGTTGAGCCAGACCAGGTTTCCCAGGCCGAGTTGGGGTTGATGATGACCGGCGCTGTCTATTCTGACACGGCTATGGAGCATCGCTGACATGCCTTACTACTGCCCTAACTGTGGTGCTTCCAATCCTGATTCGGCCGCGGCCTGCTACAACTGTGGGGCACCAAACCCGACGGCCCGTCCTACGGACGCCACGCTGCCGATAGCGACCAATCCGTTCGAGGCACCAACCCAACCGCAATCTCCCTATCAGGTGCCGTCCTATCCTCCGCCGGTAACGTACGGAACGCCACCAACGCCTTATCAACAGCCAGCCGCTTACACGCCTCCCGATGTGACCCCGGCGTATGGGGCGCCACTCTACGGACAGGTCGGGTATCCGTACCCGGCGTCTCCCGTCGAGGCACAACGCTGGCAGGGGCAGGCGCGGACGTCACTGATACTGGGAATTTTGGGATTGCTCTGTTGTGGACTGTTGGGTCCGGTTGCCTTGGCACTCGGTATGCAATCGAAAAACAGCTTGCAGCGCTTGGGAGTCATGGAAGGTCAAAGCATGGCGCTCGTCGGCATGATTCTCGGTGGGGTGGCCACTGCCCTCTGGCTGCTGGGGACGCTGGTGAGCCTCGTTTCCAAGTGATGTTTTCAGGGACCGTCTGGTGGTTTGAGTTCCATTTGAGAGGAGAAGACAACATTGGCGGCACTACCTGGTTCCATCATTCTGACAACACCTTACGGGCAGCCCTCCCAGTCACCCTATCAGCAGCCTTCCTATCCGCCACCTATGCCCCCCATGCCAGGGGGGCAACTGCCGGGTGCAGAAAAGAAAGTGCCAGCGGCTTTGCTGGCGATCTTTCTCGGTGGTTTCGGTGCGCACAAATTCCTGCTCGGCTATCAGCAGGAAGGTATCATCATGGCTGCTGGCACTGTCGGTGGCTTTATCCTGGCGACCGTCATTGGCCTCGTGACCTGCGGCGTTGGATTTATCCTGTTTATCATTCCCTTTGCGGTTTCTGTCATTGGGCTGATTGAAGGCGTGATGTATCTGTCCAAAAGCGATGAAGATTTTGTGAGGACGTATGTTCAGGGGCGGCGCCCCTGGTTTTGAGAAATTCCTTCCCGCACTTATCTATCCTGGTAGGTTGAGTTTGAAGCGGGTTCGACTGACAGTGAGGAAAATCCCGGCTACGCAGTTTCGGTTTTTTCCCTCACACGAGAAAACACCTATGCTCCGATGGATGCGCCTGGCAACCACGAATGGCCACGGACTGGCCTTGGATTTGAATCTTTTTTCCAGCCCCTACGGTGGGTCAACCCCGCCGTCGTACCAACCCGCGCCCTATCCGCCGCCGGTGGGCGGCCCCGTCCCCGGCGCTGAAAAGAAAATCCCGGCGGCCATCTGCGGTATCCTGCTTGGTGGGTTCGGCGTTCACAAATTCATCCTGGGTTATAAGATGGAAGGTTTCATCATGCTGGGGATTACCCTGCTGACCTGTGGCTTCGGCGGCATAATCCCCGGCATCATCGGATTGGTGGAAGGAATTATGTATCTCACCAAATCCGATCAGGAGTTCGTGGCGACCTATATCCAGGGACGCCGCGGCTGGTTTTGAGGTCTTGTGCCGGAGCCTGCTGATGCCCCGCCGGCAGTGATTTCGCCCCTTGATGAGGTGGCGCGGTTGGAAGGGCGCACCATGTTGGCGCTGGCGCTTGGCATCGCATCGGCGCTCATCGGCTGGCTCTGTACCCTCCCACTGGGTGTTTTTGCGCTTTTTCTGGCCATTCAGGCCGAGGCCGGCATCCTTCGCCTTGAAGACCAAGACCCGTTGCCGGAGTCCGTCCGGGAGCGACTGATCAGGCTTCAACGCCGCGCGCGCTGGAGTCTGGTGCTCGGTCTGGTTGGGACGGTTTCATTCCTTGTGAGCCTCATCCGGTTCCTGTGGCTTTATCTTTTGTCATCCTGACCTTGGTTCTGGAGTGCATTCACGATTCACCACTCGCTACTCGCCTCTCGCCATTCGCCAAACCTATGGAAAACGGTAGCCGCAGCCGGAGCAGAAACGCGCGCCCATCTGATTGACGAGTCCGCACTGGGGGCAGGATGGCATCCCGGACGCTGCTTCTGCGGTGTGGGGCACGATGGAGGCTCTGGCTCCGCACCGTGAACAGAAGATGGCATTGGCCGGCATTGGAGACTGGCAGGCGGGACAGCGTTGTTCAGCCGGTGGGGGAGGCTGATAGCCCCGGTACGATGGTTCGGGCGGCGCTACCGGTGCGTACACCTCGAAAGACTGTGCCAGGCGGCTGTCAATGTGATCCCACAGGTCCTCAACCAGCTTGAGTTGATTGAAAGCACCGACGATAGGAAGAACGACAAGTGGCCCCAGCAAGACATAACCGACCACACCAAGGGCAGCTTTTTCCAGCCACTTGCTCGTGCCAATCTCGACAAGCAGGCGGTCGCCCACAACCTGAAGCCGTACCGTCAGGGCGGAGGACTGTCCCAGCAGGGTGGTCAGCGTTGAATCCCGAACGGCCTGAATGACCGTGGCTTCACCGACCGGCACAACCTGTACGCGATGGTCCCGCATCAGGAAAAAGTGCCGAATGTCGTCGGCCAGCGCCGTGAGACTGAATCCTGCGGGAAGACGATAGGTGCGGTCTTGCATGGGAGCACTCCAGACTTGGATGACAATGGGGTTCGGGCTACCTTACTGGCCGATGCCAGCCTTGCTTGTAGAACGCCAGGCTGTATAACGCAACCACGATTGAGGTGAAAAACAGAGCCATGACGTATGCACTCAGACCCTGGTTGGCCGTGGCGCTGGCCGGTGGACTGCTTGGTTTCAGCGGTATGCCCACGACGGTTGGCGCGCCGGTTCCGGCACCCGTGCCTGGCCCGGAATGCCCCGGCAGTCCAAGCTATGACTGTAGTGGGATTCCCCCCGTCATCTGCCGAACGATCTGTAACCAGTTTCAATCGGCCGTCGTGCGTGACCGCTGTACCTATCGGCAACGGCTGGTGATTGAACGGTACGAGAAGCCGCGCCGGCCCGGTGACGCGCCGGGTCGCCAGCGCCAGAATCGTGAAACGGAAGTTATCGTTGAACCGTCCACCCGCCCCGACGAGACCGGGCAGTATCCGGTGCTGACGCGCATCGTGAGCGACACCGATGACAATGGCCGCCCCAAGAGCCGGGTTGACCCGAAGGCGCTGACCATCCTTTCGGCCCAGGGCTTTTTCGACCTGATTTTTTTCCCGCTGACGCCTGAGCGGGTCGCCTACTACGAGTTCGAGCCGACGACTTCACCCCGTGAGGGCGAGTTGGCATTCCGGTTTCGCCCCCGGACGCGCTCGCGTACCGTGCCACTGGCTTCCGGGGTGATCTACCTCAACGAACAGGGCGAAATGCTGACGCTCACGATAGACGGTATGTACAACCTTGAGATTCTTGACAAAAACCTCAAAAACATCCGGTCCATTTCGGTGACAGTGGATTACTCACAGTTCAATGACCGCTTCCGTATGCCGACGCTGGCGCGTGGTGAAGGGCTGTCGGATGTGGCGCGTTTCGATGGCTATTTCAAGTTCAGCTTTGAGGAAGGCAACTACCGTCCAGTGCTGAAAATGCCCGCTTGGGTGACAACCAGCCGCCCGGTGCGCGATTGAGTTAGGGGACAGAAAAAGCCCGGGCGGAAAGAGCGGAGGGGCATCGCCAGAGGATAAACCTCGCCAGTGACGATGACCCACGAACAGCCGTGCCGAGCATTTGAGCCTGGATCAGCGTCCTGCCAGTTTGCCGACGAGAGTGAAGAGCGGAAGGTACATGGCAATGACGATACTGCCGATAGTGACGCCCAGGAAGCCGATCATGATCGGTTCAATGAGGGTCAGAAGGTTGGCAATGGCTGCATCAACTTCGAGTTCATAGAAATCGGCGATCTTGGAGAGCATAGCATCGAGGGCACCCGTTTGTTCCCCGACGCCGATCATCTGACACACCATGGAGGGGAAGACCCCACTGGCCTTGAGCGGCTCGACGATGGTTTGACCCTGTTCAATCGAGTCGCGCACGCGGTTGATGGCATTGCTGACCACGACGTTTCCGGCCGTACGGGCGGTGATGTCGAGGGATTCAAGAATCGGGACGCCGCTTGACAGCAGGGTAGCCAGCGTGCGTGAAAAACGGGCAACAGCAATCTTCAACAGGATGTCCCCAATGACGGGAATCTTGAGCATCAGGCGGTCAATGACAAGTCGCCCGCCAGGGGTTTTGTAGTAGGCGCGAATCACCCAGGCAATGGCGCCGATGACAATGAGGATGAGCCACCAGTAGCTGGCCATGAAGGCACTGATCGCGATGACGATTTCCGTTGGGAGGGGAAGCCGTTCACCCGGCCCAAGCAGCCCTTCAAAGATGTTGCGGAAGGCCGGGATGACCACGACCATAATGACCGCGATAACCGCAATGGCCAGCACAATGACCGCCGACGGGTAAATCAGGGCCGAGATGACATCCGAGCGGAGTTTGACAATTTTTTCGATGAAGGTGGCGAGACGTTGCAGAATGGTATCGAGAATACCGCCGGTTTCCCCTGCGGCCACCATGTTCGTGTAAAGGTTGTCAAAGACCTTCGGGTGTTTGGCCATGGCGTCGGAAAGGGTCGAGCCGCTTTCGACATCCGTGCGCACCTGTGTGAGAACCTGCTTGAAGTATTTGTTTTTGTCCTGTTGGCTCGCCAGGATTTCAAGGCACTGAACAAGCGGTAGTCCGGCATCAATCATCACAGAAAACTGACGTGTGAAGATAGCCAGTTCCTTCGAGCTGACGCTTCCACCGGCCAACTTGGGCAGGGCAATAGCCGTGTCCCGGCCTTTTTCTTGGACACTGAGTAGTGTGACCTGTTCGCGGCGGAGCAGACTTTCGAGCTGTTCACGACTGGCAGCCGTGCGTTCCCCACGCACCTGCTGATTGAGCTGGTTGCGTCCTACGAAAACATACGTCGGCATGACCGGATCACTCCTTGCACGAATGCATCTGCAACGGCTTCAAACGAAGCCCTGCCGTCAGCAAACTGTGTGGCGCTGCCGCCTCACCCGGTGGCTGTGGCTTATGGGGCAACGTCCGACGACACCACACCGCTGCGGCTGATTTCCCAAGTTTGATATGTTCTATGAAAAGCGTAGGCATATTATTGGCGATATGAGCGCCAAGCGCAAGTCACGAAGCGAAAACTCCGTGACTTTGCCGGATTCGTCCATCCAACCAGCCCGGCTAACGGCGAACAGGCGGTGGCATGCCAGGTCGCGGTGGACCGCCCGGTGGCGGTGGCATGGGCCGTCCGCCGGGTGGCATCGCCCCACCACCAACGCCGCTGGTGGCGCGGTTGATGAGGTCCTGTAACTCATCCGGGTTGTGCGACCGCGCCATAGCCACTTCAAGCGTAATCTGACGGCTGAGATACAGGTTGAGTAACGACTGATTGAAGGTTTGCATCCCGAACTTGTCCTGCCCGGTTTGCATCATCCCGTAAATCTGGTGGATTTTGTCTTCCCGGATAAGGTTGCGGATTGCTGAGTTCGGGACAAGGATTTCAAGCGCCATACAGCGTCCCTGTCCGTTGGCTTTGGGGAGGAGGGACTGGCACAGCACGCCTTCGAGAACCAGGCTGAGTTGCGTCCGAATCTGTGACTGCTGGTGGGCCGGAAAGATGTCAATGATACGGTTGATGGTTGAGTAGGCGGAGTTTGTGTGCAGCGTGCCGAAGGTCAGGTGCCCGGTTTCGGCAATGCGCAGCGCCGTTTCGACGGTTTCCAGGTCACGCATCTCCCCGATGAGCACCACGTCAGGGTCCTGACGCAGGGCGGCGCGCAGGGAGTTGGCAAAACTGTGCGTGTCCGCATGGACTTCGCGCTGGTTGACGAGACAGTTCTTGTGGGGGTGAAGAAACTCGATGGGGTCTTCAATGGTGATGATGTGCTCGTGCCGGTCCTCGTTGATCTTGTTGATCATGGCCGCCAGGGTCGTGGACTTGCCCGAACCCGTCGGCCCAGTGACAAGGATGAGTCCGCGTGGTTTTTCACACAGCTTCTTGACCACCGGCGGCAGACCCAACTCCTCAAAGGTACGGATTTCGTAGGGGATAGCCCGGAAGACCGCTGCCACAGCGCCACGTTGATTGAAGAGGTTGGCCCGGAAGCGGGACATGCCTTTGATCCCGAACGAGAAGTCGAGTTCAAGGGTCTCCTCAAAACGGTGCTTCTGGGCATCCGTCAGCACGGAATAGGCGAGCTGCTTCGTATCTGCCGGTGTCAATTCCGGATAGTCCAGCGGACGAAGGTGCCCGTGAACCCGAACCTGGGGTGGTGAGTTGGTAGTGATGTGGAGGTCTGAGCCGCCCAGTTCGATCATTTTCCGAAGCAGGTCGCTCAGCACAAGGTTTGACGACATGACAGGTCCCTCCCTGGGTGGCGCTTGTGGCAGGCGTACCGCCTGCGTGTCTGGGGTTCAGACGCAGTCTGTTGCGTCAGTAGATCAACTGTCCCTATCCGGTCTGGTTGCTGGTGAGCCGGGGTATGGGTCACAGGACGGTCTCCCGTACCACCTCTTCAATGGTGGTGATCCCGTCCATGATTTTTCGCAGTCCGCTGCGCCGGAGTGTGAGCATACCGTGCTCGATCGCCTTTTTGCGCAACTCCAGCGCCGAAGCACCGATGAGGATGAGTTCACGTAACTCATCATTCATCTCCATCACTTCGTAAAGACCAACCCGCCCCTTGTAGCCCGAACCCTTACACTTCGGGCACTCACGTCCATCCTTGGTCTTGCCCGTACCTTCGTAGATGACGACCTTCGAGGCCTCTTCTGGAGTAAAGCCCAGCTCAATGAGGGTTTGGGCCGGAGGCTGAATTTTGGCCGGGGCCTTGCACTCGGTGCAGATGCGCCGGATAAGCCGTTGTGCCTGAATGAGGTTGACGGATGTGGCGACCAGAAACGGCTCAATCCCCATGTTCATCAGGCGGCTGACCGTGGAGGGGGCATCGTTCGTGTGCAGGGTGGAAAGCACGAGGTGCCCGGTGAGGGCCGCCTTGACAGCAATTTCCGCCGTTTCAAAGTCCCGAATCTCACCCACGAGGATGATGTTGGGGTCCTGGCGAAGAAATGAGCGCAGGGTAGCCGCGAAATTCAACCCGATTTGCTCTTTCATCTGCACCTGGTTGATGCCAGTCAGGTTGAATTCAACCGGGTCTTCCGCTGTCATGATGTTGGTGTCCGGCGTATTGAGACTGGCCAGCGCCGAGTAGAGCGTGTTGGTTTTCCCCGATCCGGTCGGGCCTGTCACCAGCACCATGCCGTAGGGTTTGGCGATCTGGCGCTTGAATTTTTCAAGGCTTTCCGGCTCGAACCCCAGCTTGGTCATATCGAGCATCAGCTTTTCCTTGTCGAGCAGCCGAAGCACGATTTTTTCGCCCCAGATGGTGGGGAGCGTCGAGACACGGAAATCCAGGTCGCGCACGCCGGTGTCGCGTTTGAGTTTGATTTTGATGCGTCCGTCCTGGGGCAGCCGCGTTTCGGCAATGTCCAGCTTGGCCATGATCTTGATGCGGGAGGTCAAACCGGCACGCATTTTCAGTGGCGGGCGCATGACTTCCCGCAGCAAACCATCTACCCGGAAGCGGATGCGGAACTCTTTCTCGTACGGCTCGATGTGGATGTCGCTTGCCCCATATTCCAGCGAACTGACCAGGATCATGTTGACCAGCCTGACGACCGGCGCTTCATCGGCTGAAGCGGCGCTGAGATCGAGTACTTCTTCTTCGGTTTCGCTAACCTCCAGATCGGTTTCACCCAGCGCCTCGCTAATCTCTTGCATAGCCTCTTCGAGGTTGACTGGTGCTGTTGTGGGCGAGTTGGCACCGACGAGGTTGCTGAGGCTGAATTGGTCATTGAGTCCGGCTGAGAACTCACTCATCTTTTCCGCCAGGACGAGTCCCTTTTCCGGAGCGTAGTAGCGCGCCAAGGCGCGTTCGAGCGAAAGCTCCGAAACGACAACCTGATCGATATTGAGACCCGTCATGAACTTGATGTCATCAATGGCAAAGACATTGGCCGGGTCCACCATCGCCAGTGTCATCGTCGAGCCGTTGCGCGCCAACGGCAGGACCATGTACTTGCGGGCGGTTTCTTCAGGCAGAAGTCGGACAGCGTTTGGGTCAACGTCAAAAAGATCAAGGTTGACTGCTGGAACACCGTATTGCCGACTCAGGACAGCCGTAATGGCCTCGTCCTGCACCATCCCCAGCGAGACGAAAATCGAGCCAAGCCGGCCACCGTGAGCCCGCTGGTAGTCAAGTGCTTCTTTCAACTGCTGGGGTGTGATTAGTCCCTCTTTGAGGAGGACTTCACCAAGTTTTGCGGACATTTGCGAATACCCTGCGGTAAGTGGTCAAGGTTGACCGGAAACGCTCAAGTGTTGAAGCTCAGCTTGCAGGAGCCGTACGGGGTTAGCTTTTCCCAAATTTGGCATGGAAACTAAGTGAACGGTCACAAACATGTCAAGCCAGAGCTTCAGACGGCCGAATGCCTGTCGCTCCGCCCCGCTGTTTTGGGCGGCGGTCTGGTTGAGCCTTGGTATCCTGCTTGCATCCTGGCTGCCTGAAACTGCGCTCTGGTGGTGGGGACTGGGATTCCTGAGTGTCTGGCTGCTGTGGGCCGTCCGGCGACGACGAACTGACTTCTTGCCGGAATCCGGGCTGCGTCTGGCCGCCATTTGTGCAGTGTTGGGCGGGGCCTGGTGCGCTGCTCTGGAACATGCAGCGCGGGAAGCCCCTGACCGGGTGCGCGTCCGGCTGCGGATGCTGCCGCCGGATGCCTCACTTCGGTTGACGGGCTACCTTGCCGACTGGCCCGAGCCGGCTGTTGGATGTTCATTCTTCGATATTGATGTCGCCACCCTCCAGTCAACGCCCTTGGCGGCCCCTGTTCCAGCATGCGGACGGGTGCGTCTGGTGCTGCCGCTGACCCGCCCCGAGCATATCCACGAATGGGAACAGGCAAACCTGACTCCGGGCGATCTGCTCGCCATCACGGCCACCCTCAGCCGCCGGGGGCGCTATGCCAATCCGGGAAGTTACTCCGTTGGCGACTATCTCGACTGGCGTGGCTACGACGCCCAAGGGCAGGTCATCACTCTGACACGCCTGCGCCCCACGACGGCACCCGCCGGAACCTGGCTGAAAAAGGTCAGGCTGCACGCCATCTACCAGTTGCAGCGGGACTTCGATGCTCGCACCGCCGGGCTGCTGGCGGGAGTCGTTCTGGGGAGTGAGCGCTTTCTGGATGCCACCTGGTCTGACGCATTCCGTCAAAGTGGAACGTTTCACCTGCTCGTTATTTCAGGTTCGCATTTTGCCCTGGTTGCCGGACTTATGGCCTGGATGCTGTCCCGTTTTGGTGTCCACCGCTGGACTGTGGCGCTGGCTGTGCTGGCCGCAGCGTGGGGCTACGCTTTGTTAGTGGGCCTCGATCCTCCGGTCTGGCGGGCCGTGGTGGCGGTTTCTGTCTGGCAGTTCGTCAGTTTGTGGTACCGCCGGCCACAATGGCTGAATGTTCTGGGGGCCTGCGCCTGTGTGCTGCTGGTAACACAACCCTCGAATCTCTTTGCCGCGAGTTTTCAGTTGACATTCGGCGCCGTCCTGGCGCTCGTCGGCGTGGCCGCGCCCCTCCATGCCCGTCTGTGGGCCATTGGCGCCTGGCAGCCGAAACGTACCAGTCCCTATCCGCCCCAGGTGCCGCGCGTCATCCGCCGTCTGGCCGAAGCCCTCTTTTGGCGGCCTTCGGCGTTTCAGGCCCGGATGCGGGGTGAGCCGGTGACGTACCGTCTGGAGAAATCCCCCTGGGCGGCGCGGCTCGAACGCCTCGGCTTTGGCGACTGGAACCTCCAAACCGGGTTGCGGTGGGCTTTTGGGCTGCTGCTGGCGAGTACCTGTGTGCAGTTCGTCCTGCTGCCCATCAACCTCGTTTACTTCAACCGCCTCACGCCGGGCGGCGGCATGGCGACGCTGATAGCGGAACTCGTCATGAGTGTCGTGTTGCTGTCCACACTGGCTTACTTCGCCCTGCTGGCGGTCTTTCCGCCGGGTGCGCTGCTTGTCAAATGGCTGGTCGCCGGGAGTGTTCACGGACTTGTCCGGGTGGCCGAAGTGGGAAGCCGGTGGGGAAGCTGGCGGGTGCCACACTGGGAAGGATGGGGGCTTGCGCTGTATGGCGGCTTTGCCCTGGGGTGTCTCCTGCTGGCTGTGGCGCTTGAGCGGTGGCAACCGCTGGCGCCGCCTCCCGTCCGCCGACACGAAACCGCCCTGGTCTTTCTGGGAACCGTGCTGTGTGTCGTTTTTGGCTGGCTGAGCATTGCTCCGCCACGCGCCTGGCGCATGCCGCCGGCCGGCTGGCTGCGGGTGACGTTCCTGGATGTCGGGCAGGGAGACAGCATCCTGCTGGAGTTCCCGACTGGTGAAACCATCCTCGTGGATGGCGGCGGACAGTCCGACAGCGGCCGCCCCCGGCCGGATGGCTTTCGTGAAGACCGCCCGGACATCGGCGAGCGCGTCGTTGCCCGCTGCCTGTGGGCGCGCGGTATCAGACACCTCGATGCCGTAGTGGCCACGCACCCCGACACCGACCACATCGGGGGACTTATTCCGCTGGTGGACAGTTTTGACATAGGCCATGTCTGGCATGGACCGGCGCGGCCGGATGATCCGGTGTTTCGGCGGCTGGTGCAGGCGCTTGACCGCCGGGCCATTTCACGCCAGGCCGTTGGCACTGGTCAGCGCCTTCAGCTTGGTCATGTCACCCTGACTTTTCTCTGGCCGCCGGCCGGAGCGGTCCCGACCGGCGCCAATGATGATTCCATCGTCCTGCGGGTCGAATACGGCCGGCGCGCCTTCCTTCTCGCGGGCGACATCGAAGCTGTGACGGAACGACAGCTCGTGGCCCAGCCAACCGCCCTCGCCTGTGATGTCGTGAAAGCGCCCCACCACGGCAGTCGCAGTTCGAGTTCGGTTGACTTCATCCGGGCCACCCGGGCGGCACACGTGGTCTTCAGCGCACCGCGACAGTCCCCCTTTGGGCATCCCCACCCGGAGGTGGTGAATCGCTATGTGGGGCTTCTGCCCCGGGCCGGGCTGTGGCATACCGGACGGGATGGCGCGGTGACGTTTGAAACGAACGGTGACACCCTGCGCGTTGAAACCTACGCCGGCCGCACAGGTGTCCGGTGACGGGCTGCCATGGATGCCGGGTTGGGGGAAGCAGCCTTGGTGGGAAAGTCTATCAGGTAAGGTTATGGCGATGAGGTGGTGCGTTGCATTCCTGACGGTGTACTGGTTGATGGCCGCAGTCGGGTTCGTGCCGGCCCAGAGCGGACGGCAGCGGGAACGCCCGGATGACAAGCCCCGCACCGGGTTTGAACTCGTTTCAACCGACGGCGGTTTCCGCGTCCGTCTGCCGCGTGGCTTCGAGCAGCCCAAGCGTGAGGACAGCGCCAACGGCTCCGTCATTGCATTCACCAGCCTGTCGGCCAATGAAACCCTGTGCAGTGTAGCCGTCAGAACCTTTACCCGCCTGGAACTGAAAGACGCCACGCCGGATCAGGTCATGGATGCGGCGCGGGATGCGTTGCTGCGCCCGTACAAGGGAACCATCGAGCAGGAAGACCGCTACATCGTTCAGGGCCATCCGGCGCGCGCCGTTTTCTTCGGTGGTATGCGCGATGACAAGGCTATCTTTGGCCGCGTGGACTTCATCTTTGCTGCGCCGCGCCTCTACCAACTGGCCGTGATCACAACCTTTCCCATCGAGCTGGACCGGGACGACGTACAGCGGTTCTTTGAAACCTTCACTCTGCTCGAACCACCGGGGTCAGCCCAGGCGCTGCCGTTCAATCATCAGGCAGCGATCCACAACCACGCGCAGGCCGGCCTCCCGCGCCCGCTGGACGCTGGGGTGAACAACCCCAAGCTGGAGCCACAGGGCTTTGGCTCCTTTGTCAATGGCGGCTTCGACAATCGGCGGCACATCTTCCGAGCGCCGGAAGACATTGACAAGGTCAACTTCACCGGGGATGGAAGCAAGATCGGGATAGCTCGGACGCCCGAAAACCGCGACTTCCATGGGATTGACCGGGATGATGTCGTAGCCCCATTCGAGCATGAACCGACTCACGCCATGACTGGCGCGGTCCGGTTTGGAAGACAGCCCGACGACCGCAATCCGGCGGCAGTGTTCCAGAATCCATGCAAGGTCAGCCTCACGCTGAAAATCAGCAACAGAAAAATGGTCGGTCATGATGTTTCGTTGTTGGGAAAACATTTCACGGCGTGGGAACGTCCGCTGGAACGTAAGGCCGCCAGCCGCTGTGAAATGCTACCATAGCGTTTGGTGTCACCCCATGCTGGGGCTGGATTTGGGGTAATGCAAGCTAGACATCTACCGTGCCGCCGGGCACAAAGGGGGTTCGGATGACCAGGACGACAAACTTCCAGGGATGGGTACTCACCGTGGGACTGCTGCTGGGGGTTCTTGCGAGTGGGTGGTTCGCCCCGGCCACAGGGCAGATCAGTTGGGGGCGGGGCAAGGAAAGAAAGCCCATGCTGCCCAACCCCTACACCTTCAACGTGCCGCGCGACGTGCTGATTGACGCCATCAAGCAGGTGCTCAGTGACCGCGAACTTGTCCTGGATGAAAAACTGAGCGCCGAAAAGCCGGGACGCCTCGTGACCAAACCGGTCATCTTCACCCGTGGCGCGTTAACTTCCGGTGCCAACTTGGAATTCATTGCGCGCCGTCCTGGCGGCGGGAACTTCACTTGGGTGCGCGGACGCTATGCCTTGCAGTTGGAAGCCTTGCCGCTCGATCCCCAGCGTACCCAGTTGACGGTCTATGCCCGTATCGAAGGCGAATACCAGACCGAAACCGGCGGCGTCTGGGTTGAATGTCCCTCCAAGGGCGTCAAGGAAAATGAAATCCTTGAAGCCATCATCAAACACCTCAACGGTGAATCCTGATGTTTGTACTCAAAACCCTCGTCAGCCCTGGTTTCCTCATGCCGGCCGCCCAGTGGTGGTTCATTATCGGCGTAACGCTGGTGGTGTTTTTCATCCTGCTGGCCCTGGTGCTGTTGTGGGTGGCCTGGCAAAGTCTGCGGGCGACCCCTGACCAACGGGAGGTTGGTGACGATGGACTGCTTGGATTGGTCTCCAGTGAGACCCCTCCGGCGGCCCCGGCGCTTGCGGCTGAAATGCCCGTGGGAGCGCTGCTGCCTGCCCCGCCTGTCCCGGCCGCTCCGGCTGAACCACCGCCCGCCCTGCGTGCTACCCCGGTGCCAGCTCCGTCGGGAGCCGTGGCCGAAGACATCGCCGCCTACTGGTCAGAATCAGAAAACGCTCCTTCTGCCTCGGCAACATCCTCGCCGGTGCCTCACGCCGCGCCGGTTCTTCCGGTCGAAATTCGCCCCAAGGTCACGGCCGAGCCGGTTGCGCCCGCACGGGCAGCACTGCCTGAAGTCGAGCTGCGCGCAGAAGCCATCCTGCCTGACCCGGACGCAGTCACAACACCCTTGACGCCTGCACCCGTAGCCGGGGCTTCCACCCCGGAACCTGTCCCCCCTCCACCGGGTTTGCTTGCCGAGGACATCCGGGCCCAACTCACCCAGTCACCCGTGGCACTTCCGTCGCCCGCGAAAACAACTGGGCCGCTGGGCGGCCGCCCGACGGGTTCACTGCTTCCGCCACCTGTGCCACCCGCACCTGAGCCGGAAACCATACCGAAACCCCCGCGCGCTGGTTTGACCGAGCGGCTTCCCGTTCAGCGTAAGTCGCTGCGCCCACCGGCAGCGGCACCGAAGGCAACGCCAGACGAGGCAGCCCCCCAGGAGCCAGCACCCGTGACGCCAGTGGCCTCGGCTGTGACTACGGCCGTCATTGCCGCTTCAGAAACTGTGGCCCCGGGTCGTGAAGCCAAGGCTTTGGCAGTTGCAGATCAGTCCCGCATTGGGGCCTCCACTCCGGCGGAGGCATCACCTGCTCCGCCCCCACCGCTGCCCGTCCAGCAGGTGCCGGCCGTACGTCCGCAACCGGCGTTGCCACAGTCTGGGTCGCCGTCGGCATCTTCGGTGGTCGCGCCGCCCCGCTTTCTGGCTGATGATCGTCCAACCGGGATTCGGCGCGAGATGACTTGGCTTGGGGTGGGCCTGGTGGTGTATGCCATCATACTGGGCGGGCTGGTTGTCGTCTTTTTCCCCACCGTACGCCATTGGCTGCTGCCTCCAACCTGGGCGGAAAGGGTGGCTGCCATTCCACGCGCCCTGGGGCTTGAGTCTCCGCCCCCACCGCCGCTTCCGGTCAAGCAGGTGGAAGTGCGCCAGTATGCCAACGCCTATTCTTCCGCGCCGAAGGGAGCCGGTGGAAAAGTCGTCCGTATGGTCACGATTGCCGGTCTCGTCAAAAACATCACC